>JGI20171J14444_1000201_pt1 | contig 20540 bp, 17 predicted proteins | sample TergutNc150P4_FD_14444 | JGI IMG/M metagenome (IMG submission 14444) | reverse complement strand
GGCATTTTTAACAAAAGGCTCATATTTGGATAACTCGTCTAAGATGCTGAAATACTTAGAGTTAGCTATGCCAATATTGCCTTTGTAGAGGTTTTCGGCTATGTCTTTAATAGCTAAGTCCAAATCCATAATCACGTGTATTATCCCATTTGCGGGGGAGTTTGCCGGTAAAAGGATAATCGCCAAACAACACATCTGCAATGCCTGCACCTTCACTGCCAGGGAGCCAAGCGGCTACAAAGGCATCGCTGTTGTTAATCAGTGAGCTTGTTTCCATTGCGCGACCGCTTATGAATACCGTGATTATTTTTTTACCGGAGTTTTGTTGTTTCAATGAAGCGAGTTCATTATCCTGGAATGTTAGATTTGTGAGATCGCCTTGCCACTCGGCATAAGGCTTTTCGCCCGTGACATAAACTATAACACTCGCTTCGTTAGCAGAATTGGCTACTGAACCTGAAACTACGGAATTAAAACCAGCCTTTATGCTTGTTGCGCCCGGAACAGCTTTAGGACCAGTGGGTTTGCCAAACATATCCGTATTTAAAGCACCCTGCCAGCCAAGAGTCCAGCCACCGCATTGATAACTAGGAACATCTGCATGGCTGCCCGTTACAAAAACTTTGGCAGATTTTGAAATAGGCAAAGCATTATTCTCATTTTTTAAAAGCACTAAACTTTTGCGAACCGCTTCCCTTGCAATGGCTCTGTGGGCAGCAGAACCGATATCCCCATACTTACTTTTAACCGTACTGCTAATGCCTGCGGGATTATCCATTCTGCCAGCGCGGTATTTTGCCCTTAAAATGCGGCGCACAGCATCGTCTATGCGTGTTTGTGGCACTGTGCCGCTTTGTACCAGAGCTTTAAGCCCATCTATGAATGTTTTTTCAGTGCCAGGTTCCATAGCGAGATCTATACCTGCATTGATTGCATTTTTAATGGCTGTTTTTGCTTGCTCAATATTGGGACTTCCAGTAGGGGGTGCATAATTATTTGCATCTGTTGCACCCGGAGTGAGCGAATTGCCAATGCCAAGCCAGTCGCTTATTATATAACCGTCAAAGCCGAGTTCTGTTTTTAGCCAGCCCGTTAAACGCTCGGAATCTATGTGTTGATGAACTCCGTTAATTTGATTGAAGCTAGCCATAACGCTTAAAACGCCTTGCTCCACAGCGGCTTCGTAACCTGGCAAATGAATTTTGCGAATAACATCATTGCTTACAGTTACATTTCCGCGGTCTTTGCCGTTTTGGGTTCCGCCATCGGCTAAATAATGCTTGGCGGTTGCAATAACTCTCCATTCGGCATCATATTTTACGCCCTGATAACCTCTGATGCAAGCTGCGCCCATTTCAACCGCAAGTTCTGGAGTTGAACCAAAACCTTCATAAGTTCTGCCCCAGCGGTCGTCTTGCGGAACGGAAATTGCAGGACCAAAAATCAAATCCACATTTCCCACCCAAGATTCTTGAGCAGTTACTTCGCAAGCTCTGCGAACAAGGGCAGAATCTCTTGTTGCGCCCATCCCTATGTTGTGCGGGAATATGGTTGCGTTACTAATTGCCGCAGCACCGTGCATCATATCTTTGCCATAAGTAACAGGAATTTTTGGACTCGCAGAATTTATAGCATTATTCATTGAACTTAGCACGGAACTGGAATAACTATCGCCGCCTTGCAGAACCGAGCCGTAAAAATTTCCGTTGGAACCAAAAGAAGTGCCTACCTGCGCCTGTGTCATCTGGTAAATTTTTTGGTCCAAGCTCATAGATGACATTATCGCATCAATCTTACCTTCCAGCGGGTCGTGCTCCAAAACAACTGTGCCTACATTTTCGCTAAAACTGGAAAACTCAACTTCTTTTGGCAAATAACCAGCTTTGCGAACAATCAGTTGAACTTCGCCTGCGGTGCTTGTAGTTTTTTGTAAACTTTTGGGTATGGGGTTTTGGATATGGGGTGTGGGGTTTAGGTTGCCACCTTTGTGATAACGAGTGCCTAGGTTGAAGTTTTTACCTGATTCGGTTTTGCCAATGAGAACATAAACACCCTGTGGCAGGTTGCTCAGAGAATTGCAAACTTTTCCTTTTAAATCCATCACCTGATAACTTGCAAATTGAGTGGGCAAAATAGTTTGCTGCTTTGCTATAGGGTCTGGCGGGGTTGGAATTTCGCCAGGGGCTTCCTTTCCATCCAAAAGCTTGAAAGTGCCGTCTTGCTTGCTCAATGTACGAGCATAAGCAATTAAGTTGTCGTCAACTTTTAAAAGAACCACGGCATCTTTAATAGGGTCTCCGCTTGCGCTGAGTGCTTTAACCGTGCCAGTTAAATTTAAGGGAACGGCGAAAACTGCCGTTGCAAGAAAAAACGCAAGAGATAGGATCCTAAATAGCATTATTGTAAAATAGAAAATAATTTACTCTCTGCAAGCGAGCCGTTAAATGCGCTCACAACAAAGGTTCCTTTAAAATTTCCAGCGTTCCATTTGGATTCTCTTGAATTTGAGCTAAAGAGAAGTTTTCCCTGCAAATTGTGAATTCTCCAAACCACATCTTTTTGAGAAGACATATAAAGAACTCTGCCTTTTTGATTTATTTGAATGTTGAGCCCGGCATTGGCTTTTACAATAATCGGGTCTGGCTCTTCTTCTGGAATAATGGGATTATCTATTCTGTGAGAAAGAGATGATATTGCAATTAAATACCAAGCATTGTGGGGGAGCCATTGCTCTATCCAACGCCAATTTTGCCATTCACCATCTCCATAGGGTTTCCATTGCAAGTCATTTTCGTTTCCGTTTTTACCGGTTATTCCATTGCAAATTCCGCCTTTAATGTTAGCAAGCCCTCTTGTGGCAGGATAATTAGGATAATTTGTTTTTCCAAAACCGTGCATCATAGTGACTGCAAATGGATTTTTTCCAAGTATCCAATCCAACTGTGCAGAAGCCATGCCAAACAAAGTATCTGCCCAATATTTGCCGCTTGGGTCTGCTAGAGGCGCACCGATTGTAAATGCCGCAGACAGCGAAGCTATACGAGCATTTTCCCCTTGCCACCAATAACCTGTTTCATTTGTTTGAGGTATAAAGAATCTTGCGTTGTGCGGAGTGGATGGTTGCTGTTCCGATGACTCGCCGTAAATCTCAAATTCATAAAGAGAATAACCGCCATATTCGTTCCCGCGTTCCAAGCCATACATTCTAACATATCGCGCATCTCTGGACGTAAAGGGGTGTTCTTTAATGCCAGCACTTGTGTTATTGGTGATGCTTGTAGCTGTAGTCCAATTGGATCCGTTGGTGGAAACTTCAATTCTATAAGATTTTCCATACGCGGCTTCCCAATTGAGAACTACTTTGTTCACTTTATAAGTATTGCCCAAATCTATGGCTATCCATTGATTATCGTTGTTTTCTCCATTCTGATAACTAGACCAACGAGTTGTGGAACTGCCGTCAATTGCCAAGTTTGGTGTATAGCTCCCTTCCGAGCGAGAAGCTGTTGCCGTGCCGCTAAGTGCGAGATTTACTGAACCTGGGTTGGAACCCCCCGTTGCGGTTCCATACATTTTAGCATATTCAAATGGATTAGATTTTTCATAAGTGATTTTTGCATACCACTGCAAATTTTTCTTTATGGCGTTTTGTATATCTTTTTTGTTGTCTGGTTTGCACACTTCCACATAGCGCGCAAGAGCGACTACTGGCAATCCTTCGTCTGCGGCGTGGTAAAATGGGCGGTTATTTGCCCCGTTTTTTTTAACGGTGTAAAACCATCCTTCAGCGGATTGGCGGCTCAAAAGCGATTCAACTCTTGCTTTGGCATCTGTGAGATATTGTTCTTCAGATGTTGCATTGTATAGTTCGGTTGCAGCGAGAAGGCCAGTGTAATCGTCTATGATGTTTTCTATTCCATCGTCTTGATATTTAGTGGGATTAGCTTTGAGGTGTGCATAAGCGCGTTTTGCTCCGGCAAGATATTGTGCAGAGGAGCTGTCTTTGCTTATGCCGGCTTTGCTTGCTTTGGCAAGAGCCGCTATTGATGCACCGCCACCCTCGCGCATAGCCGCTTGATATGCAGATGAACGTACCCCCTCTTCGCCGCTCCAAGCGCAAATTTCACGATGACCTGCCCCCCAGCTATCAAATACAGACGAATAAAAATATCCAGCGGCTGAAAGCGAGCGCAGAAGATAATCCGCACCCCAAGCTGCTTCATCTTTTGCAGCTGAACCATATACACTTGGCTGAAGTTCATTTGCGTGTAGCAGAGACCATACCACCAGCGGTATTTGCTGAGGGTTAAAATAATTTGCATAAGATAAGTGGGATAGATGTTTGCCTGGGTCTCCAGTGGCATCCCACCAACCACCATATATATTTTGAGTTTGCGAACCACCGTAAATTCCCAAATTGCGGTCACCTGCATCGGTGTTCCTCATTTTGTTGAAAAAGTCTATTTGAAAATATCCAGTTTCTGATTGCAGTATTTTTTCGCCTATTTTAAATTGTTGCGATTCTTTGGTGCCTACCCTTAGCTTGTAAGTTCCGCTTTTATCAAATTTGCTAAAATCCGCTACCTTGAAATTGCGCCCGCCCCAGCCGTTCACGGTAGTTTGGGGACCAAGGGTTATTTCTAGTTGCGTGGTGCCTTGCAAATTCACTAAGAGAGCTTTGCTATCAGTAATAGAACCAGAAGACTGTATTATGGCGCGTTTTGGCCCGCTTTGCTCGTAGCCTACTTCATTGACGAGAATGTCTTGGGCAAAGGCAAGGGAAACAGCGCAAACTGCAAGGAAAATAGCGAGAAAAAAAGAGTAGTAGCGCATAACTTAAATATAGTAAAAGTTTTTACTATATTCTACCCTGATATATCACTCAAAGAGGTTTTTATGGCTAAAAAGAAAATTGCGCTTGTTGGCGCAGGGCAAATAGGCGGTACAATGGCACTTGTATTGGCGCAAAAGCAGCTTGGCGATGTTGTGCTTGTTGATGTTGTGGAAGGCGTGCCTCAAGGCAAAGCCCTAGACATTATGGAAGGTCGCCTATCAATAGGTACCAGCGCAGTTCTATCTGGCACAAATAATTATGATGACCTTGCAGGGTCGGATGTAGTTATTGTGACGGCTGGTGTTCCGCGTAAACCAGGCATGACCCGCGATGACCTTTTGAACATCAATTACGGCATTATTGAAAAAGTTGGGCAGGCTCTTAAAAAAACTGCTCACAATGCTTTTGTTATAGTTGTGACCAATCCTTTGGACGCAATGGTTTATGCAATGCAAAAAGTCACAGGCTTTCCTTCGGAAAGAGTTGTTGGTATGGCAGGTGTTTTGGATAGCAGCCGCCTTGCTTGCTTTGTTGCAATGGAACTCGGCGTTGCTGCAGACGATGTTCAGGCTGTTGTTATGGGCGGTCACGGTCCATCCATGGTTAGCCTTTACGACTTTGTTTCCGTTGGCGGCATTCCGCTTCCCCAGCTTATGAGCAAAGAAAAATTTGACGAACTCTCCAAACGCACCGCAATGGCTGGCGATGAAATTGTGGGTCTTTTGAAAACAGGCTCTGCTTTCTACAGCCCAGGGCTTTCTGCAGTTAGAATGGCAGAGGCATACTTGCTGGACAAAAAAAGCATTTTAACCTGCGCAGTTCAGCTCAACGGGCAATATGGCGTTAAAGGGTTGTATTGCGGAGTTCCGGCAGTTATTGGCGAAAAGGGCATTGAGAAAATCCTTGAAGTTAAAATGAACGATGCCGAAAAAGCAGCCTTTGCCAAATCCGTGGAAGCCGTTAAAGGCAATGCGGAATGGGTGGATAATAAGATAAAAGGATAATGTCTGCAGAGAATATAAGGCGGCGTTTGGTAATGAAGCTAGGCGGAAAGCCAGACGCCGATTATATTGACAAAATAAGCGATTTTTTGCAAGGACAAGAAAAATCAAAAAAAACCGAAGTTGAAATAATAACCCGTTCAAAAAAGAAAAACACTCTTATATTTACCTTAAATAACGGAGAGATATATGAGTTGTATAACTATGCAGATCCTCCTAAAGACAAGCCAATACCAAAAGGCGAAAAACCACCGGAAATACAAATTCGCAAAATTGATAAGATGGAAGACGAAGAAGTGATTTCTGGTCCATTTACCATAGTGCATTTTGTGTTGTGGGCTGTATTTATGGGGCTACTTGCGTTGGGCGCAATGCTTGCGTGGCTTATTTACAGTTTTAAGTTTGAGCCTCCTTACTAAAGTTAAAGTAAATTAAAGAGCTTCCAAAATTTTGTTTGCAATCCCGTTGCCTGAAATTCCAAGCATTTCTCTCAATTCATCTATTTCACCTTGTTCCACAAAAGAATCTGGAAGCCCAATGCGAACAAGGCGCGGAGCGAGTTTCATTTCTGCGAGAATTTCTGCTATTGCAGAACCAAAGCCGCCTGTTGTGGAATTATCTTCTACCGTTGCAACAATTTGATATTCCTTGAAAAGAGTTTGATATGCTTTTACATCAAGTGGTTTTACAAAACGCGCATCTATTATTGTTGGTTTTATGCCCTTTTTTTCCAAAACTCCTCCAGCATCAAGGCATTTGGCAAGCAAAAATCCAACACCTATAAGCAATACTTTGCTCCCTTTGGCAACAACGCGAAACTTGCCGATTGGAAGTGCCGAAAATTCCGTGCGAATCTCGTTTGTGTAGGTAACAGCTCTTGGGTAGCGAAGTGCTATTGGCCCTTCTTTATATTGAGTTGCCGTGTAAATCATATTGCGCATTTCGTTTTCATCTGAGGGTGACATAATCACCATATTTGGAATTGTGCGCAAATAAGATAAATCCAAGGCTCCGTGGTGAGTTGGTCCGTCTGAGCCAACCAAACCCGCTCTGTCTAAAATAAAAACAACGGGCAAATTTTGAAGCGCAACATCGTGTATTATTTGATCGTAGGCTCTTTGCAAGAATGTGGAATATATTGCCACAACAGGGGTAAAACCCTCGCAGGCAAGCCCGGCGGCAAATGTAACCGCGTGTTCTTCTGCAATGCCAACATCAAAAATTCTGTCTGAGAGTTCAGGGTCTTCTTTTAATAAGTTTAATCCGCAGCCGTCCAGCATAGCAGCAGAAATGCCTATTATTTTTTTATCTTGTTTTGCAAGGGTGAGCAGGGTTTTTCCAAAAGTAGATGTTAAAGTTGGGCGGGGTTTTTCCACTATCACAGAGCCGTCTTCTATGTGGAATGGATCAGGACCGTGCCATTTTGTTGGGTTGGCGGTAGCGAGTTCATAGCCTTTACCCTTTTGCGTTAAAACGTGAACAAGGCAAATCTCTGGCAATTCTTTTATGCCATTTAATGTTTCTATCAACTCTTGCAAATTATGCCCATCAAAGGGCCCAAAATAACGCACATTCAAATCTCTGAAAAACTGCCCAGGGCTTGCTATATTTTCTAAAGCTAATTTTCCGCTCTCCATAAATTCCCGCAATTTGCCGCCAATATGGTCTGGAATGGAACGCAAAAATTTGCTGATTTCTTCTATGGAATGGCTGTGTTTAACAGAGAGCTTGCTGAATAATTTTGAAAGTGCGCCAACGCTTGGGCTTATGCTCATTTTGTTATCGTTTAAGATAATTGTGAAATTCTTTTTTGTTTGCCTTAGATTGTTCAAAGCTTCAAAAACCATTCCGCCCGTCATTGAGCCATCGCCTATAACCACTACAACTTGATTGTTTTCTTGAACAATGTCTCGTGCAACGGCAAAACCAAGAGCCGCAGAAATAGATGTACTTGCGTGCCCTGTGCCAAACGGGTCGTAGATGCTCTCGCTCCTTTTTGGAAAACCCGAAATTCCTCCGAACTGCCTCATTGTGAAAAATTTTTCATAACGCCCTGTGAGCAATTTGTGCGCATAAGCTTGGTGCCCCACATCCCATATTAAAATGTCTTTTGGGGTGTCGTAAACATAGTGCAGGGCAATGGAGAGTTCAACGGTTCCAAGGCTAGACGATAAATGCCCGCCGTGTTCAGATACCTGCCGCAAAATGGCAGCCCTAATTTCCTCTGCCAGAGCTTCTAGCTCCTCAATCTTGCAACCCTTAATGTCTTTGGGGGAACTTATATTTTCAAGTTTCATTTCCATTCCGATTTCCATTTTTCTGTTTCATAACCATCCGGTATCTTTTTATTGAAACCTCCGTAAGGTTCAATTTTGGTGTCCTTTGTTTTGTTTATAGTAGATGGGTATTTATCTGTGAAATACTTTGGGCAATCTACTTCTTTAGAAATGAATGTTGGATTATCTGCTGCCATAAACCAATCCGTAAACCACAAGCATCCCCTCAAAAGGTCTTTATGTTCGGGTTTGGAAAATACCGCATTGCATTTTTTTCTAACACATTCTTGATAAACTTCGGCAGGTTTATTGTAATCATTGATTTCGCGTTGGCAGGTTGTGAGAAAACCGCCAAAACCTTCTCCCAACTGGTTTTTAGGTACACCAATCTGTTCTGCAAAACTATCAAACATGCCAGGACCTCCGCCCGGTACCATAATATCAAACTGACCTTCTTCCACATCGCCACCTGTATTTGTAGCCATTACTATCAGGGTTTTTCCTTTAAGTTTTTTATGAGCATCTTTTATATCGTTGCCGTGATTTCCACCGTCAAATTGAACTTGAAAACAATGACCGCAAACAGGCTTTTTAAGCGTGCCAGCTACAAAAGCATAAGCAAGGGTATCATTTAACGCCATTGGAGCCATATCCCAACATACATAAGAAATGCCACCCTGTTCGCAACTGCTAACCGTTTCTTTATAACCAACCCAATCTTCCACTATCTTGTTTGCATACTGGTCAAAGCGCACTTCAATATCGGGGCTTAGGGTAAAAGTTGGAATTTCCTTGTTGTTTTTATTGCAATTTCTGCAAATTTTAAAGGGATTAGCATTTACATCTATGTTATCGCGTAGAGCGCAATGCGGCTTGCAACCGTCCCAATAACGCGAACCCCAGCCTTTTAGAACACCGCTTTGACCCTCTTTCAATGTAGGCCAGTTTATAATTTCTGGTGTAGCCTCAGAGGAAGAAGAACTAGATATTGCTGCCGCTTCGCTTGAAGATGAATTTAAATTTATGTTTGAAGATGAACTAAGGTCAGAAGAGGTAGAAGAGTCTGAAGAATCAGAAGAGGAGCCAACTATAATTTCTGTAGAAGATGAGCTGAGGATATTAGATGAAGAAGTACCAGGGCTAGGCTCAGAAAAGCTTGAAGATGAATATTCATCAGAAGATGAATACCCGTTTGAAGGCGCGGAAACTTCCGAGTTGCCACTACTATTGCCATTATCGCTATTACTGCTATTATTGCAGGCAAAAATCAGCATACCAGCGAAAAACACACACCAACATTTATACTTCATAAATGCCTCCCATAACCTTAATATAGTAATTCTTAATTTTCTACATTTTCTTCAAATGCGTTTCACCCCTCTTTTAGTTTTGCTATTTTTTGCTCTTGCAACTTATGGGCAGCAAATCTCTGTTGCCGTGCTGCCTTCTGATGGCGTTGCGAGCAGCGCGGAGCTAGAGGCCCTCACAGACGAAATGCGCGAGGCTGCACTTAAGGTTCTGCCCACTAAATCCTTTGTTCTATTGAAGCAGGATGTTGTTGTTAAGCGGCTAGGCGGCGCGGAGAATTTTATAAAAGAGTGCCGCGAAAGCTCCTGCATTGTTGATTTGGGCAAGAAAGCGCAAGTTGACTATATCACGCAAGCCAGCGTGTTCAAGCTAGGCAACAGCATTAGGCTCAAAGTTGAATTGTATGATGTACACACGGAAGGCTTGGTGAGCATGTTCAATGACGAGGCGGAAAACGTCAGAGGCTTGCTGTCCATAGTGAAAAACAGAGCGCCCGAAGTATTCAGCAAGATACTCAGCTCCGGTGGCTCAAAGTCTTCTCCCCTGGTTCCGGGCGGCATAAGCGGCTTGGAGAGAACAACGGATTACGAGTTTGGCGGCGGCAAGCGTTATCTGGTGAATTTGAGTACCGACCCCTCCGGCGCGCTTTTGAGCTTCAACGGCATACCCGCCTCTGGCTGCCCCAAAACCCCCTGCAAAATAGAGCTTGGCGAAGGTCAGGTGCGCGTGATAGCCGCCTTGGATCAGTACGAAACGGTTGACACAACAGTTTCCATAGCCCGCAACAATCAGAGCATATCCATAAGGCTAAAATCCAACTTTGGTTTTTTGGAGATAAGGCCGGCTTACATAGAAGGCATTGGCGAGGAAGATGATTGGAATCTGTCCATAAACGAAAAGCTATATCGTTCTTTTGAGAATAGATTTTCCCCAGGCAATTACAATGTTAAGTTAAGCCATAGGTGCTATGAGACTATAAGTTTTATGGCAGGCATAAACAAAGGCAGCCGCGAGATTTTTGATATGGCAGACCACATTAAGCTAAAGAAGGGCGGTTTGGCTTTGAGCGCAGAGAAAAACGGCGAGCCTGCGAGCGAGCCAGTTTTTGTGAACGGCAAGCAGATAGGGGATACGCCTTTTAGAGATGCCGTTCCGCTGTGTTCGGAGATTGAGATAGGGGAGAGCAGGGAAACCGTTAATGTTGTTTTGAAGTACAATGAAAGCGTGAAGCACACGCATTACGCTTTGGCGCAGGCAACGGCTCAGGATTATTCTTATGCAAAGAAAAAGTCAAGGAAATTTTTTTCCAAACCCAGCTTTTTGATTGGCGTTGGCTTGGATGTGGCGGCGGCGGTTGCGATTCTCTTAGGATATGAGGCCAACACCGATGCGGCGAATGAACACTCTAGTTATTACGCGATGTCTAGCGGCAATTATAGCAGCGCTTGGAAATCAGTGGAAGACAAAAAAAACGAGAGGAATATGTGGTATGCAATAGGCGGCGTTCTTTTGGCTTCGGGGATAGGGGTGCATATATGGTTTTGAGATTTTTCATCCTAGCAAGCATCATTCTTTTAATCTCCTGCACGAGTTTTGAGCGCAACAACCCGAACGATCCAGACGGTATTAATTACAACCGCGGTGGTCAAGCTGTTTCTTGTGATATGAATTATGGTACCAAGCGAATCGGCGACCAAGTTTGGATGACAGAGAATCTTAATTGCAATGTGAGCGGCAGCAAATGCTATGACAACAAAGAATCCAACTGCGCAACTTACGGCAGGCTTTACAACTGGGCAACTGCAATGGCACTGCCCTCTAGCTGTAACTCCAGTACTTGCGCTTCTCAAATAGGTACACCACATAGAGGCATTTGCCCTAGTGGCTGGCATATCCCAAGCGATGCGGAATGGACAACGCTTACAAATTTTGTTGGTGGAGCTTCAACTGCGGGCAAGTATTTGAAAGCAACAAGCGGTTGGTACAACAATGGCAATGGCGAGGACAAGTATGGCTTTTCGGCTCTGCCGGGCGGCATCGGCGGCATCGGCGGAGCCGGTGTCGGTTTCAGCGGTGTCGGCTACTACGGCCACTGGTGGAGTTCCAGCGAGGGCGATGGCACCGACGCCTCCAACCGGAGTATGTACTACGACTACGACTACGTAGACTTCCTCAACGGTAAGTACCTCTTGCAAAGTGTCCGTTGTTTGCAGGACTGAAGGGGCTGTGGGGCGATTTTTTTTTGTATATTATGAAAAGAGATATTTTATGACATCGACAACAGTTTTGAATTTTAAGCAAAAATGCTCAGATTATTTTGAGCAGGCGGTTCAACTCAAAGAGCCTGTAATCGTCACAACTGAATGTGGTAATGCTGTTGTTTTGAGTGAAGAGTTCTATAGAGGTTTAATAGCAACTTTAGAACTTTCGGCTGACCCAAAGTTTTATGCAGAATTAAAAGCTGCTATAGATGAACCGCTAGAGGAATGTATAGACTCTAGTGAGGTTAGTTGGTAATGTTTCAAGTAAAGTATAGCAGAAAAGCTGTGCAAGATATTCAGAAACTGAAATCTGCAAAACTTGATAAAAAAGCCAAAGCTCTTGTAGATTTAATTTCTCAAAACCCTTACCAAACTCCTCCTCCTTACGAAAAATTAATAGGAGAACTTTTGGGTAAATTATCAAGAAGGATAAATGTTAAACATAGATTGGTATATCAAGTTTTTGAAGAAGAAAAAATAATAAAAATCATAAGTTTATGGTCTCATTATGAGTTTTGACAGATGAAAACAGAAAACATACTCTCTCACTTCCACTTATAAAACCCAAACATCCCAAGCGGCACGGCGGCTGTGAAAAGGGGGATTTGGATTATTTCAAGAAGGGGCAAACACCACAAAAGCTTTGCTGAACGCAAACGAATAGCACCTGTGAAAATCAATAAGAAATCTGCGGCAAACTTTATGGCAAAAGGAATCAAAAAACAAAGCGGCAAAATTTCAAATAGCACAAGCCACGGAGAGACAAAAAGCCAAACATAAAAGGCGTAAATGCAAAACAAAAATGCAGAATAAACCTTGCTATCGTATTTTGCACCGTTGCTCCCCCAACGCGCGCGCTGCTGCAAAAGTGCTATCCACGAATCAACAGGTGCGGTTGGCATAATTGCGCTTGTATCCCAGTTATAGGCAAATTTTGTTCCCTCAACTTTTGCCATTCTGTGAATGAGCATATCGTCATCGCCAGAGGCTAAATTGTAAAGCCCTTCAAAACCCCCGCACTTGAAAAATAAATCCCTGCTGTAGCCAAGCGAAGCCGCACTTGCCACAAGAGGCTTGTTGCGGTTATATCCGGCTGCTTCAATTAAGGTAAAACCGAGGGTTTCCAATTTTTGATAGGTGTGCAAAAAACTTTTTTTCCCGTTGTTCGCCTTTGAACCCTGCACAACAGAGGCACCGCTAGCATAAAGGGTAGCCATTGAATTCAACCAATTTGGAGGAGGAACGCAATCCGCATCCATTATCAAAAGAAATTTCCCTTTTGCTGCTAAAAAACCTGCGTTCAAAGCTCTCTTTTTTGGCGAAGCAATTTGAGGGCAGTCTTGCGGAATATCTATAACCGAAAAATTTGTATGCTTTTCGCAAAAATCTCTTACAATTTCCGGTGATTTATCCGTTGAACGGTCGTTCACAATAATCACTTCCCATTCCCCTGCGTATTTTTGAGAGTTCACAGCATTTAGTGTGGCTTCAATAAATTTTTCTTCGTTCCGCATTGGTATTACAATAGAAACGTGGGGTAGTCTAGAAACCGTAGTTGATAGCCCAGAGTTTTTTTTCAGCAAGCCGAGCCATAAGTATAGCATTAGCCCAAAGTAGGCTAGGGATAAAAGAGAGACGAGAGTTATTAGAAGCATAGTTGGGAATGGGTAAATATAGAAAATTCATCCTATCTATTTTATATTACCAAGCAATTTTGCGTTTTTTGAATTTACAACTGGTTTTCCAGTCAGTTTTTCTGTTGCTATTCTTGCTGTTTTTGCAACACCAGCCCCTTGTTTTGCTACAATTTTACTTTGTTCAAGTCATTCTACTTTTTTATTTTTGTGTATCTCGCTTGTTGTAGCTTCCGCAAGCATATTTAACACTAATTCTAAACTTGTCATATTATCACGCAAACTTTCTTTTTTCAAATTTTTGAATTTTTTGTAATCTGCAATAGTCTTTCCTGACCACTCCTTTGACATTATATTAGTGAGTATGGCATATTCCAAATTTTCTTTGACTCCAGATTTATTCCATTCGTCCGTCAATTCTTTTCTTATTTTTATGGATTGCAAGCGTAAATTTATCCATTCATCGCTATAACCTAATTGCTTATATTGCTTCATTGCCAATTCTATGGTAAGTTCTGGGTTTTGGGAAGAATCCAGCCTTTCACTTCCAATTTGTGCTAACCACAATTTAAAAGGTTCGGCTTTGGGTGATGGAATGGATTGAATTAAGCGGAGTAGTTGCTTGGCTGTTGCAACGTCTGTTAGGTAATACTTGCCATCATCTGACTGCATTTTCAGTTGTCCCAGTTCTTGGGACAACTCACTACCTTCCTCTTTTAGCTTTGTTTTTAAAGCATTCCAGTATTTCCTTGGTCGTGGGCTATCCGTTAAAACAGCTACTACATCTACAACAGAAAAAAACCATTCTTCTTTTTCTGCATCCCAAATGGAACGGACTTTTTTGTTTTCAAACGACTGGATTTTATTTTTATCCATAATTATCTCCAAAATTAAAGGTTATTTACCGAAGCGTCGGGATAGAAGGAAAATAATAATCCTCGGTGTGTGGTAATTTAGAAAATTGTCAGAACCCCGATGACCTCGATTTTAGGATTTGTCCGATTTCGTATTTATGTTCTGAGAATAGGCTGGGTATTGAAGTTTTGCATTATTTACCAAACACATTCTACAGGGTATAAATGAATATTTTCATCGCGAGTTATAAGTTTCATATTTTCAGAAATTGCAGTTGCTGTTAAAATCCTATCAAATGGATCTTTGTGAAAATTTTCCAACTGCTCCGGTTTGAAAATATAATTTTGATTTATGTTCAATAATTTGAAACCATTTTTATAAATCAAATCCACAAAACCTTTCGCTTTTCCATCAAATTTTAGTTTATTCAAACTTACTTTTATAGATAATTCCTAAACAGAAGCAATGCTTGCAAATTTTTGATTATTTGTATCTAGAATAATCTGCCTAGCATTTTCCGATAACTCTAAATCTCCATTGAAAAACCAAATAAGAGTATGGGTGTCCAATAAATATTTCATTGCATATATTCCTTAAAGCAATCCAAAGGAGCATCGAAATCACTTGCCATTTGAAATTGGCCTTTTGCGCAACCGAATGTAGGTTTTAGTTCTTGTTCTTCTATAGGAAAAAGCAATATCTCAATGGTTGAGCCAATATAATCCCTAGGTACAGGCAAGGTTATTTGCTCTTTTTCTGCTTTGCATATTGTTCTAACCATAATAAAAACTCCAAAAACTTCTTGTTAAGATAGAAAATTAAAAAGGCTTGAACCTGCATTTGTGGCTTGCTATTGTCAGAAGCCCGATTACCCGAATATATAATAATGCCTATATATAAAATCTTTACCAAGTGTCTGTTATGCTTACTTATTTGCATTAGGGCGACTAAATGTAGAAATAATTTTCAAGCGAAAAATCTGAACAAAAGTTCAACTTTTCTAAAAAAAATGCACAAAAATGTCAACAGGTGTTTGCAAATAAGTATGCCTGCCACTTGATAAAGCATTTATTTATGGGCTTTTCAAAAAAAAGTAGGCAAAATTCACTTTTTAGGATTTTTTTACTCACCCTGCCAATTTCACTTCGTGGGCAGGGTTCACCCTACGGGCTGTCCTGCGGACATTTAAAAATCCTTATCTATGCCTGCTTATTTGAAAATATTTTTGCAGGCACAGGATTTTTTTGACCGTTTTTTACGTCTAATAGGTAACAAAGAAAAATATTTTAGTATATTTCCTAGAGAAGCACGCTTCGGAGGTATTGAATATGCTTTTTACAGAATGGAATTTGGACGATGCCCTTGCGGTTAAGAGGGAAGAAACTTTGGAAGAAGTTTTCTCCCTTTTGCGCCAAGGCTATTCCATTGACGAAGCCGAAAAGTTGCTTGCACCTGAGCTAAGGTGCGAAACCCACCCAACGCGCTAATCCCTCACACAACGCACGAGGTTCGGATTTATTTAAAAAGAACAGTGAGAATGTCCATATACAAAACCTTTACCAAGTGTCTGTTATGCTTACTTCACCCGATTATCAGGATTTACCCGATTTTGTATTTATACTTCATCTACTCTGGTTTAACCTCAGCAACTTGCGAATAGAAAAACAAGTTGCTGGGTTTTAAATTTTCTATATTTCTCCTTTCTACATTCGCTCTGCAAGGGAGCGGTTTTATTATATCACATACATTTTTTTCACGAGGATTGCTATGTCCAAAAAACTGTCGAAGTTTGCTCCGCTTACTTTGGATTCTACTTTCAAAAAAGCCTTTGCCAACGAGCAAAGCACGGAACTGCTTTTGTTCCTGCTCAATACCTTTCTTGCCGAGAAGCTCAAAAGCCCTATCAAAGAGGTTATCAACATTAACCACGAACTGTTTGGAAAAACGAGGTTCAATAGAGATGCCGTTTTTGATGTTTATTGCAGGGATGCCACAGGCACAAGGTTTGTTGTGGAAAAGCGGACTTTCTTTTATCTTTGCATAATTGTATGCGGTCTTGCGGTGAAAGGGAAAGAGTATGATTTCAATATTCCCAAGCTCTATTCTATCAGTTTCTTGGAGTCTGAGCTTGATTTTGGGGATGGCTGCACGGAGGTGATTCAGTATTTGTCCCTGAGGAACGATAAGCACCCTGAAATCAGCTACGATATTCTGCAAATGATCTATGTCATTTTGCCTAGATTTAAGAAGAAAGAGAGCGAATGTGAAACGATTATGGATAAGATTATTTTTTCTCTTAAAAACGGACACAAGCTCAAAGGGGTTCCCAAGAGCTTCAAAGAAAAGGAGCTTTTGCAGATTTTCGAGGTGGCAAGAACTTCTAATTTTACTCACATAAAAAATCATATATTTGCACCGTCTAGGCAATTATCGGCTGTATAGGCTGTGAAGCCGTTGATTTAGGGGATTAGTAAAGTTCTCAAAATTGAAAATAGAACAAAATGACACTTTCCCACCAACGAAAATTCAAAAATTTTGTATATTTATTGTCGTACAAGTGTCGTACAAAAATGAGGATTTTATGGCTACTATAGATGCTAGAATTGGACAGATAAAAGATAGGACTGTAGGCTACAAGCCTATGCACTATTGCGTAGGTGATAAATCTAAAAAATTCTTGCAGGCTTGCCTCAAAGCGCACGAAACTATTATGGACATACTTACACCCCAAGCACGTGAAAGTATCACACCAAAGGAGGCGAAATCAGCCGTGCTTGCATACGTGGCTATGAACGATGATGGGAAGAAAGAACTTCTCAAAAAGATAGCCTTATCTGGCTATGGGTTGAAAAACGAGATGGCATCGGCAACGCTTGAAGAACTGGCTAACGCATGGTACGAGCAGAGAATTGCACAGGGAGCGACTGAATCGGATAAAAAAATTGCACTGCGCTTAAAACAGCTTTTTTTGGATTTTTTCGCACAGGCAGAAATGAAAGACGTTACGGATTTGAAACCAGATACCGCCTATAAGTTTTTAACTTGGCGGAGTGCAAACAATTACGGAAATCATAACGAAACAACAACAAGTGCAAGCGTTCTTAGATATAATGTGCAGATACTCCGTCAAATGGCGAAGATAGCGGCTCGCAATGGGTGGATTGCAAATCAGGGCATTTGGGATGACGTTAAAGTCAAGACCATAGCAGGCATTAACAAAAGAATAGTTGAACCTTTGGAAGTTGATTTGCAAAAAAGCCTGCTGGAAAAACTTAGGGGAATGAAGGAAGAGCTTCACGATTCTATGCTGCTATTGCTATTAACTGGCATGAGGATTGGCGAACTTGAAAATCTGTCTCCCGAAAGTTTGCATGGCGATGCGATTCATTTGCACGGCAACGCTGTTGGTACTGCAAAACCAATGAGCGGCAAAAGCACGTCAGCGGTTAGAACACTGCCTATTTGCCCAAGCATTGCCAAGATTTTTGAAAGGGGGTATATCTTTAAGGCAGGAAAAATAAGGCAGACTACTCAGTGCGATTGGTTCAAGAAGAAATTCCCCGGAATCCATGCACATCGTCTAAGACATTCATTTGCGGTCAATAAGCTACTTTCGCAAACTCCCCTGCAAATGGTAAGTTATCAGCTTGGGCATAGCGATATAAGCCTAACAGCGAACCTTTATGGTAAATTTGTCCCAGAGCATTTCAAGGCAGGGTTTGAGGAGGCTATAAAGGAACGCAAGGAGTTGGTGGAGTGGTTGGAGAATGGGTATTTTGAATAAAAAAATCTCTGCAATCCAAATTGAAGTGCAGATTTTCAGGATTTTGTATTTTTTGCTGTCTTGCATATCAGCTGCGGTATCACAAGTTTGTCATAAAACATAAAAATTTGTTTCGGAATATCTTAAGATTAGATTTTAAAAGACTATATTGGGTGGGAGAATTAGTGAAATGGCTGATGGACTGGTATTATTTTTGATAATTTTATATATTTATGTCGTAACTAACTAACGCAGAGTGTAAGCATTAAAATTTTAACCCTCCTTGAAACTCACAAGGAGCAAATAGGATAATCTAATGAAAAATAAAATTATTGTTTTCCTCAGTTCAGCTCAATATGAAGGCGAGTTTAGAACTGAAAGAGAAATTCTTCCTGCTTTATTTAATAAAGAGCCGCTTGTTTCAATATTTATACTCAGAAAAATTGAAGACCAAGCTGCCCCATCTACAATCCGAGAACAGTATTTATCCCTTGTCCGACAATCCCAAGTAGTTATACTGTTACTCGGCTCAACTGCTAGAGATGCGGTAAAAGAGGAAATAGAAGAAGCAAAAAAGGCTGGAATACCAATTTACGCCTTCATTAGAAGTTTAGACGAAAAAAACTCTGAGGTAAAGGCATATATAAAATACATTCAAGATTCTTTTACAACGACAGACTATTCAAGCATCAGTGAGTTAATTGAAAAAGTAGAAGATTCTCTGCTTTCTATATACGGAATAAAATTTCCTCTAAAAGAAAAAGCAGATAATACATTTAATATCATTTCATCATTTAATAATATTGAATCAAAAGTAATAAGACCTGAATCAGAAAAATTTATTTTTGAAGCAATCGTTATTGGCTCATGGAATGCCGAATCAATTGGTGACAAAGAAATAATTGCAGAATTTACTAGAGATTCTATTGACAATTGGGAATTAAAAATTAAAAATATTATTGATTATGAAAGTAATATATTACATTTTAAAAACGGACAGTGGACAATCGTTAATAGAAAAAAATTATTTCTTAAATATGCTAGAAGTTTTTTAGATACTGATTTAGATAGAATAAAATCTATAGCTCTTAAAATATTGAAAGAAATAGACCCTATGTTTGAACTTGAGCCTAAAAATAGGTATGCTGCTACGATTTATGGAAAAATATCAAAATATTCTAAAAATATAAAATTTGGCATTTCTGAAATTTTAGCTCTATTAGCTACAAATGAAAATAAATTAACTAAATGTTCTGATTTCAAAGTGTCCATAATAATTGATTCAATCATTATAGAATTATTTGAAGATGCAGACTGGAAATTATGGGCTAGTATTAATAATTTGTTGCCAGTACTTGCCGAGGCTTCACCTTACAAATTTATGGAAGCGGTTAAAAAATCATTAAGAAAAAATCCAAGCCCATTTGTTGAACTTTTCAATCAAACAGGTGATGGAATTTCAGGTCATAATTACACTATAGGATTATATTGGGCATTAGAAGCTTTAGCATGGAATGAAGACTATATTTCTGAATCATTATTATTACTTGCTGAATTAGCAACATACGATACAGAAAGTAAATTAGTCAATAATCCAAAAAATTCAATAGAGAGAATTCTCATGCCATGGTATCCTCAAACATTAGTTAATTATAACAAGCAATTAAATTCACTAAAACTTATTAAAAAGAAATTCCCAGATATTGCTTTTAAAGTTATTTTACATCTTTTACCGAATCAACATCAAACGTCCATGAATACATATAAACCATCTTATCGAAATCCAGTCAATACAAAATGGGAACCAAAAGTAACAAATGATGAATATCTTGAACAAAATAGAGCATATGCAAAAATAGCTATAGAAATGGCTAAAGCAGATATAAAATATTTACTAATACTATTGGACTATATTGAAAAGCTTCCAAATGAAGAGCTAGAAAATTTATTAAAGTACTTATTATGCGACAATAATATCAAAAAATCAGATGAAGAGCGATTTTATATTTGGGAAAAATTGAATTTTACTTTAAACAAACATCAAAAATTTAATGATTCAAATTGGGCATTTAATAAAGAAACCCTTGAAAAAATACAAGAAATTGTAAATAAAACTAAGCCGAATAATCCTATATATTTATATCAGCATTTATTTTCTAAAAATGATTATTTTTATTTTCCCGAAAATACTAACTATGATGCTTATACAAAAAAAATTGAGGAAACAAGAGCTTTGGCTTTACAGGAGATATACGATTACGGCAACATTGAAGCAATCTTTAAGTTTGCCTTTTCTGTTGAAGATAAGTATAAAATTGGTTTCGCTTTGCGATCAATAAATGATAAAAGAATACAAGATAACATATTACCAAAATATCTTGACTCAACGGACAATTTTCAAAGAGAAATAGTTTATGGATTTATAATTGGAAATTTTGAAAGAGAAGGCGAAATATGGATTGATTCTATTGATTTTTCATCATGGAACAAAAGGCAGATATGTTCTCTATTGCTCAGTATTGCAGATAACGAGAAAATATGGTATAAAGCGTCAACATTATTAGGCGATTACATCAATAACTTCTGGGAAAAAATAAATGTACATCCA
>JGI20171J14444_1000190_pt1 | contig 20910 bp, 18 predicted proteins | sample TergutNc150P4_FD_14444 | JGI IMG/M metagenome (IMG submission 14444) | reverse complement strand
TTTTGCCGTTTATTGATATTAATGCGCAGATTTTGCCTATTCCTTTTGGAAAAGATGCGGCAAGCAGCGAATTAATTCATTTGATTTCAAAAACTCGTCCGCAAAACAATTCCATCTGTCATCAAAATATTATTATTAATGGAAATAATATGAGCATCGCTCGTTCAACCGATTATATAGCGGCATCGGCATCTGATTGCCGAAATCGATATAAAAAGCAGGGAGATGACAAAAGAATTAAAATGATTAACGAAAAAGTTTCGGCGGCGTTTAACAAATCTGTAATTATTACCGATTTGAATTTTATTAATTTGGATAATTTGAAAGATACGGTTACGCAGAGTTACAAGTTTGATGTCAGCAATGTTTTACAGGACGTAGCGGGAATGAAGATTTTCAAACTTGCGTGGGTTGATAAAAATTCGCCTGACCTTATTGCGCCCGAAACGCGCAAATATCCGCTCGAATATTGGGCTTATCAACTTGAAGATGTTACAACCGAAATTCTGACGCTCGAACTGCCAGCAGGCAAATCGCTTGTAGAAACACCGCAAAATGTGTCGCTCAATTGCGCAAACGCATCTTATATGCTCACTTTTGATACAAAACAAAAGGGAAAACTTATTGCTACGCGCATTTTCACGCTCAAAAAAGATGTTGTTTCAAGCGAGGAATATCCTGCTTTCCGTACATTCTTAAACCAAATGAACGAAGCAGACGAAAAACAGTTTGCTATAAAGTAAAAAATATGGGATTGGGGCTTGTTATATTGGGTCATTTGATAATTCTTTTTATTTTAAGTTTAATTATTGCTGTTGTTTCTGCAATAGTAACTTTTATGGTAAGTAAAAAGAAAAACATTTTTGGCTTTTTGTTTGCCTTTTATATTTCTTTTTTAATTATAATGTAACGATTTCAATCTCCTAAAACGTCATTGCGAGTGCGACAGTCCGAAGCAATCTATTTAAAATCAATATTATAGATTGTTTCACTGCGTTTGCAATGACTGAAAAACAGGATTTTTAGGAGCACCCTTATGGTTGCTTTTCAAAAAAAAATTCTTACTTTTGTGCAATAATAATAAATAAAATATAACAATGAAAACAACAACATTTTTAAAAGTAGCATTGGTAACAATAGTCTGCACATTAACAGCCTGCAAAAGTCAAAAAGAAACGGCGGTAAAAGCAGAACCAGAAATCGCCAACAAATATTGGAAATTGGTGGAACTGAACGGTGCGGCAGTGGAAAGTACAGCGCACATCATATTCAGAACTGACGGCGCTGTAAATGGCAATTTAGGTTGTAATGAATTTAACGGCGTATATATGCAGCAGGAAGGCAACCGCATAAAATTCGACAAGTTGGTAAACACTCAAAAAATGTGCTTGGATATGAGCGTGGAAGACGAGTTGAAGCGCGTGCTGCAAATAGCCGACAATTACAATCTTACAGAAAAGCAACTTGTTCTCAATAAAGCGCGAATGGTGCCTTTGGCACGGTTTGAGGCGGTGTATATGAATTGACGCCGCCTTTTCACAAATGCAAATTATGCCCCATTTGGTTTTGTTTGGTTTCCAAATAAAAATGATTGTGTGCGTTCGGCGTGATTTCGATAGGAATATTTTCTACAATTGAAAGTCCGTATCCCTCCAAACCTATTCGTTTCGATGGGTTGTTGGTTATCAACCGCATTTTTGTTACTCCAATATTTCGTAAAATCTGCGCCCCAACGCCATAATCGCGCTCGTCGGCTTTAAAACCAAGATGAAGATTTGCCTCCACAGTGTCAAGACCTTCTTCTTGCAGTTTGTACGCTCTGATTTTGTTCATCAAACCAATTCCGCGTCCTTCCTGCATAAGATAAACAATCACGCCTTTGCCTTGTTTTTCAATCATTTGCATTGCTTTGTGCAGTTGCTCGCCGCACTCGCACCGCAGCGAGCTAAAAATATCGCCTGTAACGCAAGACGAATGTACGCGCACAAGCAGCGGTTCTTCGCGTTCCCACGTGCCTTTTGTCAGTGCAACGTGTTCTAATCCGTTGGAAATTTGGCGGAAAGGCGTAAGTTTGAAATCGCCGTAAATTGTTGGAATATCAACAGTTACGCCGCGTTCTACAAGCGATTCGCGTTGCAGACGGTATTCTATCAGCGATTTTATTGAAATAATTTTCAAATTAAATTCTTTTGCACATTTAAGCAAATCGGGCAACCGCGCCATTGAGCCGTCTTCGTTCATAATTTCAATCAACGCGCCTGCGGGTTGAAGTCCTGCAAGCCGTGCAAGGTCAATCGCTGCTTCAGTATGTCCTGCGCGGCGCAAAACGCCTTTTGACCGCGCGCGCAGCGGAAAAATATGTCCGGGACGACCAAAATCTTCCGGTTTTGAAGCGGGATTGGCAAGGGCGCAAAGAGTAGCGGCGCGGTCGGTTGCCGAAACTCCTGTTGTGCAACCTGCTAATTTATCGACACTTACGGTAAAAGGAGTTGCAAAAATCGACGTATTATTTTCTGTTTGAATATCAAGTTCCAACGCTTGGCAACGTTCTTCAATAAGCGGCGCACAAAGCACGCCTCGACCATTTTTTAACATAAAATTGACCATTTCTGGCGTGATTTTTTCGGCAGCGCAAATGAAATCACCTTCATTTTCGCGGTCTTCATCATCAACCACAATCACAAATCGCCCTGCACGTATTTCATCAATTGCCTCGTCTATTGTATTTAACATATTTTTTTAATTAGAAGTTAGAAGTCTGAAGTTAGAATAAGAATTTACTTTTTTCGTTGTTTTTATATATTTTTCGGCTTTCTATTATTTGATTTTTATTCGTTTTTAAAAAAATTAATAAATCATTCCAATATTTCGCACGAGTTTTATTGTTTTTTAAAGTATTTGTAATCAGTTTTTTGCGTGCATTTCTGATTTCTTTGTCAATATTAATTTCTTTGTTAATATCTGTAAATTCAATCAGCCAAAGCACTTCATTTTCGCGGCTGTCGTAAAGCGGACGCGGACGGTCGTTATCGTGAACGATGCGCAAATGTGGACAAATTCCAAGTTTTAAATCGTTGTAAAACAATCGATTAATATAATTATCATCTTCGCCGTAATGATAAAAAATGGGGTCGAAACCGCCGACTGTTTCAAGGGTTTTTCGTGGAATAAACCAAGCGGCAGCATTCACGTATTTTGTTTGATAAATATCTTTTAAATTATTGAAATACAAATCATTAAAAATTTCTTTATCGGTGGTTTTATAATCAAAAAATCGTCGTAAAAGCAATTTTTCTATGCAGTTTTGTTCTTTATTCAAATGAATGGGCGAAATAATTCCATATTGAGAATTTTCTTCTGCAATTCTAACTAATTCATTTACAGTATTTTGTTCAATCAACCAAGCATCCTGATTCAGTAGAAAAACATAGTCTGCGCCGTTTTCGAGCGCGTATTTTATTCCCAAATTATTTCCGCGCCCAAACATTAAATTTTCGGAAGGCTTAATCAAATGAATTTCAGGATAATTTTCGGCAATAAAATCAACGGTTTCATTATTTGGCGAATTATCTACAACAACCACATTTACAGGTATTTGTGAAGCACGAAAACTATTGAAACAATGTTCGTACCATTGCTGTCCGTTGTAAGTTACTATTACGACAAAATTTTTTTTCATTTGTATAAAAATTATCGCTTAATAATACGTTTTACCACTTTTTTGGTTTGTTTGACAAACTTTTTAAAAAAAATATTTAATTTACGAAAAAATATGAAACAGGGACTTAGTGCATACAAAAATCCATTTGCCAAATTAAAATGAACAAAATAAAATTTTTTGATGCCTGAAAAATAATTACTTTCTATGATTTCAGGCAAATGCGGCAATAAAGCAGTTACAATTTTTTTTCTTTGAGCAAAATTGAAATATGGTATTTCTTTCATCGAAAAATCCAAATTATATTCCAATGTATCATCTTTTATTAACTTTGCAAGTTCAGGAAATTTGTCTTTTATTTGTTTAGAAAAATTCAGTAAATAAGCGCAAAGCGTTATTTGACAGTAATAATTTATAGTTGAAAAAGGCTTATTAATTTGAGATTCGAGATTTGTTCTGTAATAATACAAATCTTGGAACAAATTTTTTATTCTTTCTGAATGAAAATTTGATTCCAAAGAAAATATTATATCTTCATAATAAGGCATATCTGGGAAATATATTTCATTATCAATAAGCAATTTACGCCTAAAAATTTTATTCCAAACAGAATCTGCAAAACCATTTTTCTGTGTCGCCAAATATTCGGGTCCGCTAACGATTTCTTTTTCATCAGAATAACAATATGTATTGAATGGAGTTAGTTCGACTTTTCCATTTTCTGTTTTATATCTTTGTACTCCAAATTTGAGAATATCAAGATTTTCATTTTCAACTATATTCAACAACATTTTAAAACAGTTTTTCTCAACAAAATCATCATCATCATTAAACCAAATAAATTCGCCTTTAGATGCTTTCAAAGCGACATTGCGCGTTTCTGCTTGACCTTTATTTTCTTTATTATCTATCAAAATTAAATTTTTATGTTTATTTTGATATTTTACAATAATATTCCTTGTGCCGTCAGACGAACAATCGTTCACGCAAATTATTTCATATTCGGATTCAGGAATATCCTGATTATACAAACTATCCAAGCACTCGCCAATATATTTTTCAGCATTATAACAGGGAATGAGAATTGATAACCGTATTATTTTTTCATTCATAATATATTTTTTTTGCGGTGATTATGTTGTTTGATTTTTTCTTTCAACAATAAAGTTCTTCGCCATCCAAGAGTATTAATCAGAAATTTATGCATAGAACTTTTGCCTGTCGTATCGAACTCAATGTTGTTTTGCCTCATAAATTTTTCAAGCGGTTTCAAATATTTTTCATTATTGGGACGAAATTCTGTTATATAGTCATACAGAAGTTGCGAGCAGGCATATTTTGTTTTTTCAGAATAATTATTTTTCAATAAAATGCTCGCTATTGCAGTCCAAGCAATATATTTAAAGTTCAAATAATCAGCCGTAACTTGCTTGCTCAAACTTCCGGGCGTTGTGCGCCAATAAACTTTAACTTTCGGTACATAATGAACGCTTGCGGCTTTTGTCATAACGCGGGCATAAAATTCGCCGTCTTCATTATTGAGCAAAAACTCATTCCAGCCTCCTGCCTGCTCAATTATATTTCTGTGCATCAGATACGATGCCGGAAGTATGATGCTGCGGGCAATCAACATATCATTAAAAAGTTCCAAAGGTTTATCGTAAGATTTATCTTTATGCGATGAATTGTACGGCAAAATATTATTTACATCATCATAAAAATTTACATAAGAAGAATAAACCACATCGGCATCAGACAAATTATGGGAAATAATATAGTTCATTTGCTTTTCTATTTTGTCCAAATCTATAATATCATCGTGGTCAATATACTGAATATATTCTCCTGTCGCTTTTTTTAAAGCATAATTCCGAGCGGCGCAAACGCCTTTGTTTGTTTGTCTGTATATTTTCAATATGTCTGATTCATAGGTTTTCGCAATTTTCAATGAATTATCTGTCGAACCGTCATCTACAACAATTACTTCCTTGTTTTCCCAAGTTTGATTAAGCGCCGATTCAATTGTTTGAGCAATATATTTCTCAGAATTATATAATGGAATTAAGATAGATACTTTTTTCATTTGTGCTGAAAAATATTAATTTATATAAATTTTTTGAATATTTTTTTTATATTTTTTAAATGATTTCTAAAAAAACTACGAATATCTTCTTTCATTATTCTTTTATAATAATGATTGTAATTTTTTTTGTATAAAGCAATGTTGAACAATATTACAAAAAAACCAAAGTACGACTTTATAAATAAATCTCGATTTTGAAGAATTATTAATTTTTCATTTGGAATTAATTCTTTTGTTTTTTTATCCCAATATTTTACAGGTTTGTATTCAAATACATTTATATCAGGCGGAGATTCCAAGCGAGAACTCAAACCTGCGGCTTGTGTTTCGTGTATTCTGTAAGACATTAAACATTCTGTAATAAATGCTAATGAATTATTTTTTATTGCATACAAAGATAAAGCCTCATCGTGTAAAACATCGTGATAATCTCGAAAATCAATGTTGCCTGCAACAAAATCCCGCTTAAAAGCCATAGTTGCTCCCGTTATCCGATTATCAATATTCAGCAACTCAAAGGCATATCCTTCAGCAAATAATTGCTGCGCTTCTTCTTTAAAATTAACAGCGTCAAATAATGTCTTAGAATAAATATTATTGTTGTTATCTACCAAATTTGCATTAGCAAACACAACGTGAATATCAGGATGTTCGTTAAAAAAAGAAATTACTTTTTCTGTTTTATTGTTATGCCAAATGTCATCTTGATCTGATAAAAAAATTATATCATAATTACATAACAATATGGCTTTCTGAAAATTAGCTCTTACACCCAATCTTTTTTCATTAATATGCAAATTAATATTAATTTTATCGTTCCATCTATTTATAAAACTATTAACAATGGAAACAGTATTGTCTTGCGATTGGTCATCGCAAATAACTATCTCATTTGGTAATAATTGCTGACTGACAATGCTTTTTAATTGATCTTCAATATATTGCTCGCCATTAAACGTACACAAAGCAACCGAAATTGTAATATTATTTTTCATTCATTCAACCGCGCAATTATTGTTTCGTTGCCAATGGTTTTGTCTCCATTTTTAACATAAATTTCCGTATCAATTGGGAAAAACATATCTACGCGCGACCCGAATTTTATAAAACCAAGATGTTCGTTTATGCGGCAATCTTTACTTTCTTTTGCGTAAGTAACAATGCGCCGAGCAATTGCTCCTGCAATTTGCCTGACTAAAACTTGCGTTCCGCCGTATGTTTGAATCAGAACGGAAGTACGCTCGTTTTCCGTACTCGATTTTGGGAAATACGCGCCTTTATGACTGCCCGAATGATGTTTTGTTTTCAAAACTTTGCCGCAAACGGGATACCAGTTTGCATGAACATTGAAAACCGACATAAAAATCGACACTTGTAAACGTTTTTCGCCGCCAAAAAATTCGTGTTCTTCGGTTGGCTCAACCACTACAACTGTACCGTCGGCGGGCGCAACAACCAAACTGTCGTCGTCAATTTCGATAATACGCGAAGGATTGCGAAAAAAATACGCGAAAAAAGCAAAAATACCTCCCGAAATCACAGTATTTATAATAGAAATCCTGCCTGTATGGCGAATAGTGAACAAAAAGTTAAAAGCAAAAAGCACAAACAGCAATATCAGTAAAATAATCCGTCCTTCCTTATGTATTCGTATATGTTTCATTTTTTTATATTTTATAAATAATTGAATTCTTTTGTGTTAATCAAGATTTAAAATTAATTTTGAAATTTAAAATCAAATAAATCGTTGTGTTTCAATTCCTTCCACATACATTGCACTGAACGGACGCGCAGGACAAAGATTTTCGCACGCGCCGCAACCAATGCAGCGTTCAACATCAACAACAGGAATTTTCAACGAATCTTCGTCGTTTATATCAAGCGGTACGCGTGCAATCGCGCCCACAGGACAATGCCGTTCACAATTTGAACAATTTACGCCGTCTGCAATTACAACGCAATTTTCTCTTATCCACCTTGCTGTTCCGCGTTTTAAACTTGATTTTTGTTCAACGGAAATACGTTTTATCGCTTGTGTTGGACAAACTTCGGTGCAGCGAACGCATTCGGGTCGGCAATAACCGTTTTCGTACTGCATTTGCGGCTGCATAAAATGCTCAATACTTGTTGTCGGCTGCAAAACATTGTTCGGGCAAGCAGTAATGCATAGTTGGCAAGCGGTGCAATGCTTGTAAAAATGTTTCTGATTTTCAGAATTTGGCGGCAAAATCGGCGTATGGCGTTTGGGAATTTTTTTATTTTCAATAACCGCCAAGCCGCCATCAACAGCGTTTTGCTGTGCTTTTAACGCGGCGGTTGTTACCGTAAGAGCCGAAACCGTCAGAAAATTGCGTTTTGAAACATCAATTTCTTTATTTTCAGTATTTTGAAATTTACTACTATTATTATTAGAAATAAATTTTGGAGAATATTTCATTGCTTTTTGCGAACATTCTTCCATACAATCGAAACAGGCAACGCAACGGCTGTAGTCAATTTTATGTTCTTTTGAATTAATACACTGCGATTTACATTTGCGAGCGCAAACTCCGCACGAATTACATTTTTTCAGATTGATTGCGGGTTTAAAAACTGAAAATTTGGCAACAAAGCCCAAAACTGTTCCAACAGGACAAATTGAATTACAGTAAATTCGTCCTCGTTGCCACGCTAAAATGCTTACAAACAAAAAAGTAACTATTGAAATTATCAAAATCGAAACGCTTTTTATAACAACATCGGTTGAGTAAAATGCGTAAGAATTAAATTTCTCTGCAAAAAATGCTAAAACATTGTTAATAAGCCGATAAACAGGTGAAAAAATATTTGATGAGATTTTTCCAAATGCGCTGTATGGCTCAATTAATCCTGCATATTGCGTAAAACCTGCTGCAAGCAGTACAACAAACACAATTAAAAAAGCAACACGCAACCAAGTTAGCGATTGGGAATAGTGAAAAGGTTTATGTTTCACCTTTTTACGATGTTTGGAAAACCATGAAACCAAATCCTGCCAAACTCCAAGCGGACAAATGATTGAACAATAAACACGTCCAAAAAGAAAAGTTAAAAGCAGTAAGATAATTACTATCAGCCCATTAACTGCTAATACTGCAGGAATAAACTGTATTTTTGCAATCCATGCGAAATATTTGTGAAACGTCCCCGTAAAATCGAGGAACAGCATTGTTAGCAACAAAAAAAACGCAACTGCCAATGAAATTCTAATTCTGCGCAACATATTATTAAAGTGATTATCGTGTTTTTCGTTTATATTATAAAAAATTAAATTATTTTTTTTAAAAACCTACAGAAAATCTTATGCCTGAACGCATCATATCGCCATTTACAAACATTCCTGTAAAATAATGAACGTATGCAAGGCGGACGCTGAAAATTGCGCCGAAACGATAACGAGCGCCGATTGTCCAGCCGAATTGAGCGTGGCTAATCCAGTCCGATTCTATTTGCGGCGATTTGAAAGCGATAATTTGTTCATATATAGGACCTGTATAAAAGTTCAGCCCTTGCCACAATCGGTTAAATGCCTGATAATTAACTATTAATGGAACACTGAAAGAAGTTACATTCATTGTGGATTTTTGATTGACATAACTGTAACGTCCCGTATATTTGAGCGTATATTTTGCCCAGTCGAGGTCTAAACCGATTTTCCACGTGAGTCTCTTTTCAAATGCAAAACTTTGCCCGTATGCACTCCCAAAGCCGAAACGATTCCAATTATAATCGCGGGTTTTGTAGGTAGTCCAATTTATATGAAAATTTTTAAAAAGTTGGCTGCCCAAAGTGTTGCTTTTATCGTGTTGCGTGTTCGCATCTGCATCAACAACTGCAACCAATTTATTAACAAAAGCGGTAACAGTTGAATCAATTTGTGCATTTAAATATGAATAAATCATTAATACACACAAAGTTAAAAATATTTTCTTCATAAATATTTTTTTAAGATTACTTTATTTTTTCGCACAAAAATAATACTTTTTTTGTAAATAGCAAAAACGCAATGCATGAATTTTTTCAATAAATCGCTTTTTTGCTTGCAAGCAGTGTGTTTTTCATTAATGAAATTATCGTCATTGGTCCTACTCCTCCAGGAACAGGTGTAATGTACGAACATCGTGGCGCAACATTTTGAAAATCGACATCGCCTTTGAGGCGAAAACCGCTTTTGGCATCTTTGTCAGGCACGCGGGTTGTTCCAACGTCAATCACCACCGCGCCATTGCGCACCATATCGGCTTTTAAAAATTCAGGCTGACCAATTGCCGCAATGATAATATCGGCGTTCAGGCAAATTTCCTTAATGTTTGGCGTGCGGCTGTGGCAAACTGTTACAGTGGCATCAACACCTTTTTGCATCAGCAGCGCGGCAAGCGGCTTGCCTACAATATTGCTGCGTCCGAGAATAACACAATTTTTTCCGCAAATATCTATTTTGTAGCGTTTTAATAATTCTAAAATTCCCGCAGGCGTTGCCGAAACAAAGCAGGGCAAACCAATCAACATTCGCCCCACGTTAATTGGATGAAATCCATCAACATCTTTGCGCGGATTGATTGCTTCAATAATTTTTTGTTCACAAATATGCTGGGGCAAAGGCAGTTGCACAATAAAACCGTCAATATTAAGGTCGTTGTTCAAATTTTCGATGCATTTGAGAAGTTCAACTTCGGTAACATCGCTTTCAAAACGCACTGCCGATGAAGTGAAACCAACTGATTCACACATTTTTATCTTATTGGCAACGTATGTTTCGCTGCCGCCGTCGTGTCCCACAATTACTGTTGCTAAATGCGGACGTTTGCCGCCGTCGGCAACAATTTGCGCCACTTCAACGGCTATTTCCTGTTTTATTTGTTCGGCAATTATCTTACCATCAATAAGTTGCATACCATTATTATTTTTTGCAAAAATAATGATTTCTTGTGATTTTTTTTTATTTTTGTAAAAAATATTTTAAAAAATATGCTCAATATTTATCGTGCATCGGCAGGGGCAGGCAAAACCTATCAACTTACAAATGAGTTTATTACGCGGCTTTTTGAAGACCGCCGTCCTTATGCGCATCGGCGTATTATGGCGGTTACTTTTACCAACAAAGCCACAGACGAAATGCGCGCGCGTATTGTTGATGCGCTGTTTGAACTTGCGAGCAACAGAAATGAAATTTTTGCAAATGAACTGAAAAAAAATACGCAAATCCCAGAAATAGAAATAGTTGCAAAGGCGCGGCAATTGCTTTTTGATATTTTGCACGATTATCATTTTTTTGCTGTAAGCACGATTGACCGTTTTTTTCAACAAATTTTGCGCTCGTTTGCCCGTGAAATTGGCGTTATTGGAAATTACAATATTGAATTGGACACAGAGTCGGTTTTGCAGCAAGCCTCTGATAATATGATGATTAACCTTGCCAAAGAAGAAAACCGCCAATTGCTCGAATGGCTTACAGACTTGGCTGAAAATATGATTGAACAGGGGCAATCGTGGAATGTTCAAAGCAAAATACAGAATTTGGGGCAACAAATTTTTAAAGAAAATTTTCAGAATCAGGCGGCGCAAACCGACAAAAAAATGCACGATAAAGTTTTTTTGAAAAAATATCGCGATAAATTACAAGAAATTATCGCAGAATACGAAAAAAACATAAAATTTTTAGCAAAAAATATTTTAGATTTAATGCAAAAATTCGGTTTGCAGCACGAAGATTTTTCATATAAAAGAACGAAAAAATTTGAAGAATTATTGGAAAATCCTGCTGCCGAACTTGGCGTCCGCATCACAGAAATGCGCTATAATCCCGAAAAAAGTTATACAAAAAATTCAGATGCAAAAGATAAAATTGAATTTGCTTTGGCAAATGGTATGTTGCAGTCAATATGCGAGTTATTAGATTTTATTGAAAAAAATATTGTATTTTACAATTCGGCTGAAATTATTTTAAAAAATATTGGAAATTTGGGCATAATTTCCGATTTATCGTTGGAAATCAGCAAGTTGATGAATGAGCAGGACGCTTTTTTGCTTTCGGATACAAACTTGCTGCTCAATAAAATTATCGACCAAAGTGATTCGCCTTTTATTTATGAAAAAACGGGAATTTTTATAAATCATTTTATGATTGATGAATTTCAGGATACTTCGGTTTTGCAATGGAAAAATTTTAAACCGTTAATACAGAACAGTTTAGCGAGCGGAAACGCAAATATGCTTGTTGGCGATGTCAAGCAAAGCATTTACCGCTGGCGCAATTCGGATTGGCGATTGCTCGACGAACAGGTTTTTACAGATTTTCGCCAAGAACAAATATCTGAAATTCAATTAAATACAAATTGGCGCAGCGACAGCAATATTATTGAATTTAATAACAATTTTTTTTCCATTGCTCCGCAAATTCTTTATAATGAATTGAAAAACAATATTTTGGCAAATAATGTTGATTTTAATGAATATGAAAATATTATTGAAAAAATTACGAATGCGTATCGTAATGTAAATCAGCAAATTAGCCCCAAAGCAAAAAAAGGATATGTGCGTTTTGAATTTTTGGAAAATGATAAAAATGCGGAAATTTATTGGCAAGAGGAGAGTTTGCAGCGGTTGCCCGCTGTTTTGGAAGATTTGCAACTGCGCGGTTTTCAGCCCGAAAGAGTTTGTGTTTTGGTAAGGAAAAACGATGAGGCTCAAAGGGTTGTCAGCCGATTGCTCGAGTATAAACAAACGCAACCGCAAGATACAAATTTTTGTTACGATATTATTGGCAATGAGGGACTTAGCATTGCCGCCGCGCCTGTTGTCAGTTTTATTATCAATGTTTTGTTGCTTGTGCAAAATCCTGAAAACCGCATTGCAAAAAAAATTGTAGAACAGGAAATCGGCAATTTTGATTTTAATGATAAGTTACAGCAAATCAGCGCATTACCTTTGTTTGAAATGGTTGAAAATGTTATTTTGTTTTTTAAACTTGGGCAGCAACCAAACGCGGCTGTTTATATTCAGGCATTGCAAGATATTATATATCAATTTATTACAAAAAAATCTGCATCGCTTAACGATTTTCTGACTTGGTGGGCGAGCGAGGGCGCGAAAAAAACTGTCGCTGTGCCCGACGAGCAGCGGGCTTTCCGCATTATGACGGTTCATAAGGCGAAAGGACTTGATTTTGACGCAATTATCATGCCTTTTGCCGATTGGAAAATGGAAAAAACAGGCGAAAATGCTGATATTTTGTGGTGCCAAACCGATATTGAGCCTTTTGACCAACTGCCGATTTTTCCAATAAATTATGGTTCATCTTTGAAAAACAGTATTTTTACTTTTGAATATTACAGAGAAAAAATGCTTCAATTGGTTGATAATCTGAATATTGCATACGTTGCTTTTACACGCGCCAAGCACGAATTAATATGCTTTGCTCCTTATAAAGAAAAGCTGAAAAAAACAGAAAATATAAACGTTAATTCTTTGACTTTATTGATGTTGGAATGTTTTAATCAAGAAAATTTGCAGGAATTTTTTGATGCTGAAAACTTAATTTTTGAAATTGGACAACCAAAGAAACTACAAAACGCAGAAACGCAAATTTTTGATGATGAAAAATTTGACAATTATCCTGTAAATTTGTCTTTTAATTCATTGAAAATAAATAGAAAAAGTACTGATTTCTGGCAAAATCAGCCTGCGGCAGAACGTGTAAATTTTGGCAAAATTATGCACGAAATTTTACAAAAAATTAAGACGCGCGCCGATGAATCAAGCATTTTAGCAGAAATGGAAGCCGAAGGAAAAATTAATTCAGAAGAAAAGCAAAAAATATCTGATGAAATGGAAAAATTTTGGAACATTCCACAAACGCATCAATGGTTTGATAATCAGAATATTATATTTACCGAAAAAACAATTCTTACACCCGAAGGCAAACTTTATCGCCCTGATAGAATTATTATTAACGGGCAAAATGCTGTGATTGTTGATTATAAATTTGGCGAACAGGAAAATCCGCGTTACCGCACTCAAATTCAGCAATATATGAATTTACTTATTCAAATGAATTATGTTTGCGAGGGCTTTATTTGCTATGTAAAATTGCAGAAAGTAGAAAAAATTTGAACGTTTTTATTCCGATTTCATTTCCTGAATTCGCGTAACAGATGTGATGTACGAGTTTTTTTCGAGTTGGCGGCAAAGTTCGTTAATTTCATTTGTATCGTGAACATAAACAAAAATTTTACCGATAAAAATGCCGTCTATAGATTTGACATCTACCTGATTTATGTTAAAACCATATTTTTGTGAAATTACCTGCAATATTTCTATCATTACCCCCTGTTTGTCAAATCCCTTAATTTCTATCTGTTCGAGATAAGAATTTAATCCGTGCATAGCCCATTGGGCAGAAACAATTCTATTGCCAAAGTTAAATTTTAATTTATCGGCAATAGGGCAAGTTCGTTTATGAATTGTTACGCCCGTTTGGTCATCAACGTAGCCAAGCACTTCGTCGCCGGGAATAGGATGACAGCAAGATGCAAGGTTGTAAAGTTTGCCAGCCGTTTCTTCGGTCAGCATCAGCGTTTCTTTCATATCTATTTTAAATGGCTTATTAACTGCAACTTGCTGATTTTCGATGTTTTTGTTTTTGTCTTTATTTGAATTTGAAAAGATATTTTTCAGAAATTGAGTGAAAGCATTTACTTTATCGTCTTTAAAAATATCTTTTTTTAAATTATCAATATTTAACGCTTCTTTTCCTATTTTAAAGAAAAGTTCGTCGGGCGAAGCAACGTTAAAATAATCCATAATTTTAATGATATTTGCATTTTCATTGCTTATATGAAGCGCATTAAGCGTGTCGTCAAGCCTTTTTCGTCCCAAAGCAATCAGCGATTTATTTTCTTTTTTGAAAAATATCTGCAATTTTTGCTTCGCCAGCGCAGTTGCAACATAATCGAGCCATTCTTGATGCGGCGACTGTTTTTTTGATGTCAAAATTTCAACTTGGTCGCCGCTTTGCAGTTTGTAACTTAACGGAACAATTTTATGATTCACCTTTGCGCCAATGCAATGTTCTCCCAAATCTGAATGAATTGCAAAAGCAAAATCAAGCGCAGATGCACCTTTTACAATGGTTTTAATTTCACCTTTTGGAGTAAAAACAAAAATTTCGGAAGAAAAAAGGTCAAATCTCACATCGTCAATCAAATCAGTTGTACCTTTTTCGTGGTTTTTGAGCAGTTCTATTATGGTTTTTATCCAACTGTCGATTTCAATATCTTCATCGCTTTCATTGTTTGCATCGCTTTTATATTTCCAATGTGCAGCCACGCCGTATTCGGCAATTCTATCCATTCGCTCGCTGCGAATTTGCACTTCAATCCATTTGCCCTGCGGACCCATAACAGTAATGTGCAATGCCTCATATCCATTTGCTTTTGGAGTGCTTACCCAATCGCGAATTCGTTGAGGATGTGGTTTGTAAATCATTGTAATTGCAGAATATAACATCCAACACGCGTCTTTTTCGCTCAATGATTCTTTTGGCTCAAAAATTATGCGGAAAGCAAGTTTATCATAAACTTCTTCAAAAGGAATATCTTTGGATTGCATTTTGTGCCAAACAGAATATGGCGTTTTTAAGCGTCCTTTCATTTTAAATTTGTAACCCAATTCATGAAGTTTCTTCTCAATTGTTTCCTGAAATTCCTGTTCGCACAAAGCGTAGTCCTCATGAGTTTTTTCTAATAATTGGGAAATTTGTTTGAAAATTTCAGGATGGTCATATTCAAAACTCAAATTTTCGAGTTCAGTTTTTATTCTGTAAAGCCCCAAACGCAATGCAAGCGGCGCGTAAATATAAAGCGTTTCGCCTGCAATTTTATATTGCTTGGCAGGTAAAAGAGACGACAGTGTGCGCATATTGTGCAGTCGGTCAGCCATTTTTATTAAAATAACGCGAATATCTTTAGACATTGTAATCAGCAATTTGCGGATATTTTCTGCCTGAACAGAATCGCGTGTATCTAAAACGCCGCCCGAAATTTTAGTAAGTCCGTCAACAATTTCCGCGATTTTTTCCCCAAAAACATTTTCCAAATCTTCGACGGTGTAATCTGTGTCTTCAACAACATCGTGCAGCAGCGCAGCACAAATTGAGGTTGAACCAAGTCCGATTTCATTTACCACAATTTTAGCCACAGCAATCGGGTGCATAATATATGGCTCGCCAGATTGCCTGCGAATTCCTTTGTGAGCCGCATTTGCAAAATTGAACGCTTTGCGAATTATTTCGAACTTTTTGCGGTGATTGGTATTTCCATAATCTTCCAAAAGTTCTTCAAATTCCTGATTTATAAGCAATTCGTCTTTTTCATCGCGTATTTGTTGCTCTGTTTTCATATCTTTTCCATACCTTGAAAAAATGATGACAAAGTTAAGATTTTTTTATTTATAAAAAACATTTATTTCCCTGTACAAAAAACATATTTAATTTTGATAATAAATTAAATAGTTTATTAGTGGTACGAATATGGTACATTAAACATATCATTTTATCAAATAAATAAAACAGAATAAGTATTATTCAGTCTGCAAAAGTACAGATTTTTTTAAATAAAAAAACGACAAGGTAAAAAATTGACAAAATAAAAAAATTCTGCCATTATTTTTTCCACGAAACAAGAAAAAAGAATATGCAAATCCAACAGCAATACAACGGCTGTCAAAGTTTTTTTATTGTAAAAATATGTTCGCTATTGCTGAAATCGTAGTCAATTTTCAGGTTATAGTTGCGGCAAATGCTTTTGGCTATAGACAAGCCCAAACCCGATGAATTTTCGTTTTTTCCTACTGTATAAAAACGATTGAAAATAAGGTTTTTATCTAACGGAGTATTGCCTGAATTCTGAAAAATAATTTTGCCGTTGAAAATTTTTACAACAATTTTGCCTTTTTCCGCGCTATACACAAAAGCATTTTTCAATAAATTTGAAATTAAGGAAGCAGCAAGTGCTTCATTCATTGAAAATTGAAAAATTCCAATGGTTTCAATCCGAAAATCAATATTTTTATGACTAAAAATTTCTTTATAATCACTTGAAATACTGAAAATTAAATCGCTAAAATCAATCTCTTTGTTTTCAATAAATTGTCCGTTGTCGATTTTTGTAAGGAAAAGCAGCGTTTTGTTAAGTTTTATGATTTTGTCAATTTGCTCATGGATTTTTGCAATGTCCTGAGCATCGTTTTTCGAGCGGTTTTCATTTTCGAGCAGCATTTCAAGACGGTTTTTGCAGACGGCGAGCGGTGTTTGGAGTTCGTGAGAGGCATTGCTGATAAACTGTTTTTGCTGCTCAAAAATAATTTCGTTTTTCTTTACGCCACTGCCAACGACTTCGTAAAGTTGCTGAAATTCTGTTATATTTGTTTGTGTTTCAGGAATTTTTGTGTCTTTTTGTCCGATTGTATAATGTTTAAACCATTTCAGCAGCAAATAGAAAGGTTTCATTTCTCGGCGAAAAACAAAATAATTGACTAACAACAATACAATCAACAAGATAGCGATTAAAATGGCGATTGCGGAAATGATTGAAAGTTGCAGTTCCTGTGTTTCTACGGTCGGTACACTGACTTTCAGTAAATAAAAACGCCCTTCGGTGTCGCAAAAAATGGTTTGATAAGTTCGGGCAGGTTCGGTTTCGTTTTTTTCTGAAATATAAATTTCCTCTTCAAAAAAACGTGCGTGAGGCAAATTTTGGGCTTCTTTTTGCGAAATTTCGCGCAAAACATAACTGTTGTTGTTCACTATCTTTTGTGGCGGAATCTCGCTGCCTGCATTGTGCCGTATGATAATCTGTTGTGCGAAGATTTGCAGATAATCATCGGTTTCATCGCGCACTTCGTTCATTATCACAAAGTAGAACACGACTGCCCAAACGCTCATTATTACGGCAAAACAGGCGATAATTTGCGAGAATATTTTGGTGCTTAATTTCATAGTTCTACTAATTTATACCCAATTCCATAAATGGCTTTTATTTCGGCGGTTGCAGCGGAAAGTTGCAGTTTTTTACGCAGGTTTTTTATTTGCGAATAGATAAAATCAAAACTGTCGGCTTGGTCAATGTTGTCGCCCCAAACGGCTTCGGCAATGGTTTCTTTGTTCAAAAGTCGGTTTGGGCGGTTGATAAAAAAGTGCAGAATGTCAAATTCCTTGCGGTTGAGTTCGAGTGTTTTTTCATTTATAAACACTTGAAAATCATCTGGTTGCAGTTTTATATTTCCAAAAACAATGTGATTTTGTCCGCTGCTGTTTCGCCTCACAACGCTGCGTATTCTTGCGCTTAATTCGGCTAAATGAAAGGGCTTTGGCAAGTAATCGTCTGCACCTATATTCAGTCCCAAAATTTTGTCGTCAAGCGAATCCTTGGCAGAAATGATGATAATATTTTCCTGCAAATTTTCGGCTTTTATTTTTTTTAAAAGTTCCAAACCGCTACCGTCAGGCAACATCACATCAAGCAAAACACAATCGTATTTATAGACAGCCGTTTTCATAGCAGCCGAATTAAAATCGGCGGCAGTTTCCACGATATACCGCTCTTTTTCAAGCGATTGCTGAATTACTTCGCGCAACGAACGGTCGTCTTCTATAATTAAAATTTTCATTTTCCCTCTCTAAAATTAAAATGCAAAATTACACAAAGTATGGAACTTTGTGTAACTTTGCAAAAATTTTCTGAACTACAATTTTTTAATCGTCAATTTCACGGATATTTCCTTTGTAATCAAATGTCAAATCCATACCGTTGGACAAATCAACATCGTAACCAAACGGTTCGCGATTGACTGAAACGATTTGCGCGTTCGGAAAATGTGCCGAAACATAAGAGGCGACTGCGGCTGGCAAAAGGTTGATGACGCTTTGCGGCACGGGTCTGGTTTTTCCATCAACTTCGTCCCACTCGCCTTTGCGCGTAAAATTAACCTCAAAACCGTTGTCTAACCACACATTGTATTCGTTCCATTCTTTGGTAACGAGACTCACTTTTGCATCAGGAAAATGATTTTTTAAAAACTCCTGACTCGTTTTAGGCAGGTCATTTGCCGAAATCACTTTATTCTTTGCGCAGGCAGTACCAAGAACTGCACTCAACATTGCTACAGCAATGAAAATAAAAAAACTCTTTGTCATATCTAATAAAATTAAAAGTTTAACGCTGCAAAATTACAAAGCGATTCTGGAAAGATTTGGGAAAACCGAAATTATTTTAATTTTATCTCGAAAATATAATAATAATAAACTAACATACTAAGTATTTATATACAATAAAAGCGCAAGTTCATAAACTTGCGCTTTTATTTTTGTTAAAATTATTTAATATTTTCTTAAATCAATCATATCCGATAAAACCACCTTGCGAATTGAATCTCAAATCAATATCGCCTGTCAATCCGATTTCATAGCCGTAAGGTTCTCTGTTCACTTCCACGATTTGATAATTGTTGAGGTTTGCAGAAACATACTCAACTATACCTGATGGAAGCAAGTTTAGAATGCTTTGCGGCACGGGATTTATATGTCCATCAACATCATCCCAGTTTCCGTTTTTCTCGAAATCAATGTCGAAACCGTTGGCAAGATAAGCTGTATAATCTATTCCCAAACCTTCGGTATCTTTCATCACGCGTGTTACTGTTACACCTGGAAAGTGGGTTTTAATAAACTCTTGACTTGAAGCGGGCAGATTATTTACCGAAATCACTTCTTCCTTATCGCAAGATACGAACATCATTGAAACCCCAAATATTACTGCTAAAAACATTACTTTTTTCATTTTAATATAAATTTAATAAGTTAATAATCAATTTGTTCATTTAAAACAATGCCATTCGATTTCACAAACAGTGTTACTTCCATATCGGAAAATGATTTTTCCATTTCCAATTTATAAACAGTTTCTGTTCCTCGACGGATTTTGCGAATATCCTCAATCATGAATTTGGGATATTTTGCTTTAGCGGTGTTTTGCACAACTGCGGGTAGCGCAGAATTGCGGATTTCTTCGACCACCATCAACAGATTGCCGTCATTGTCGTAAAACGCTTTGAAATCGTGAAAACGAATTTCAAATTCCACTTCATAAATTCCATTAGCGGTTTCCCATTCTATATCCGATGCTTTTGGAAAATCTGCTTGGAATTTTTGTTGTAAACTACTAGACGGAACAGTGTTTTGCGAGTGTACCGCACGATATTGTTCTACAATTTTTGCAATTTCACTATCCGAATAACGTGTTGAAATTGCTGGATTTTGTGCCGCAAGCATTTGTATTGTAAAAATATTTGCCGCGAGCATTAAAAATTTAAGTGTTCTCATTTTAACTTCTTTTTTTTATTTGTTAATAAATTAAATTTGAGGCAAAATTACAAGGCAATTCTGGAAAGATTTTGGAAAAATGAAATGATTTGTGATTTTTCTTCCAAATTATTTTTATCATATTTTTTGATGGTTGCTCTTTGTTTTAAAATGCAAAATTACAATTATTTCTAAAAAAAAACAGGCGGAAAAATTTGATGTAAAACTATTTGGCAAGACACGCCCCGCTTGATGACGGACTTATTTTTGTCCTGAAATATGGAATGCCAAAAAGCGCAAGTTCGGAAACTCGCGCTTTTATTTTTACTCAATTGATTGATTTAATATTTCCTTAAATCAATCATATCCGATAAAATCACCCTGTGAATTGAATCTCAAATCAATATCGCCTGTTAATCCGATTTCATATCCGTAGGATTCTCTGTTCACTTCCACAATTTGGCGATTGCTGAGGTTTGCTGAAACATACGCAACTATACCTGACGGAAGCAAGTTTAAAATGCTTTGCGGCACAGGATTGGTATGTCCATCAACATCGTCCCAATTTCCGTTTCCTTCAAAATCAATGTCGAAACCGTTGGCAAGATACACTGTATAATCTATTCCTGAAACTTCGGTGTCTTTCACTACGCGCGTTACTGTTACACCGGGAAAGTGGGTTTGGATAAACTCTTGACTTAAAGCAGGCAGATTCGTTTCCGACCCCGACCCGATGTCCGACCCGATAAAATCACCCTGTGAATTGAATCTCAAATCAATATCGCCTGTTAATCC
>JGI20171J14444_1000189_pt1 | contig 20916 bp, 13 predicted proteins | sample TergutNc150P4_FD_14444 | JGI IMG/M metagenome (IMG submission 14444) | reverse complement strand
AAATTAAAAGAAAAGCGTCAGAAAGAGTACCGCAAAGAGATGATGAATTACCAGATGGCGGAAGTTGATGACATGACCGCGGCAAGGTACGGACGGGAAGACGTTTATCAGGAACATATCTAAAACTAATAACAGAAAACCAAGAATTCTACAACTAACCACACGAACATCACGAACTTTTATTCCGCATATTGCGTGTCCTAAAGATAAAAAATCTTTTTATCATACTAATATATGGGTTGAAAGTGTCATTTTGCTTTACTAAAAATAAAATTATTTTTGAAAAATTTATCGAATAATATTTTACAGTCAAGAGGGTTTGTGATATAATTAAAAAGAGGTAATAAATGCAGTTGTCATATACCAGTTGGGAAGCAAAAGAAGGCGGATATATCGGTTTCCTTAACCAATACCCTGATTATTGGACACAGGGTGATAGCATAGAAGAATTGGAAAGAATGCTTGTATCACTTTATGGCGATATTATGCAATTTGATGATATTCGACCTGCTGTTCCTGAACACACAGGGTTAGTTGCCGTTCCTGCATGAAGCGTATTGATTTAGTCAGGCTCATTGAGCAAAACGGAGCGGTTTTTATCAGACATGGCAGTGACCATGATTGGTACAAAAACCCGAATACCGGTATTGCTGAGGCTGTTCCTCGTCACAGAGAAATAAAAGAACCTTTGGCAAGGAAAATAATAAAACGGCTTTCATAGCAATTCATTCAACAAACATTTCGTTGGATACGCTTTGATGTCCGCCCTAGTTTAACTGGCAAAAGCCGCAAACGTTTTCAGCAAGAAAGTGAAAATTGGAATAATTTAATTTTTTCGGCAAAAAGCCGCACTCATTCCCTCGGCATAGTCCGTTTTTTATCGATATACGTTGTTTTTGCAAGTCTTTTCCTACCCACAACTTTTATGCTTATTATATGATGACGCTACGGGATGTTGTCCGTTATCTTATCGTGAAGTTTTACGCTTAGTCTTAGGACAATAATTCCCCCTTTTATCACGCGGAGGCGCAGAGGCGTGGAGGACGCGGAGTTCTTGTCCGATAACTCATCATTGATCCTGGATATATTAGTTTAACTACAAATCTTGATGGGAAAACGACAGTTCTGCAAACAACAACCTTTGCGTCCGCGAACCTTAGGTTCGATGCGTCTCCGCGTGAGGTTCTTTCAAAAAAATCATCGTTGCGTCCGTTGCGTAACCTTCGCCTGTTATGGCTTTGATGAAATAGGCTGAATAATGTCTGAAATGGCTGGACGCCTCATCTCATTTAGGATCTTCCAACCGGCGTTATTTGCGTCATTTATCTGCTCTCTATACGCATTTACGCTATCGTCCGGCACATAGACGGCGGTTAAGGACGTGCAACCTGCAAAATCGTGCGGACTTCTGCTGGCAAAATAAGTAAGTACTTTCGGAGTTACAGCATTGGGCAGAGCAACCCATTCGAGAGACGTACAATTTCTAAAAAGTTCGCCGTCAAAACCCGTTGCTATATTGAGGGTAATATGTTTAAGATTTGAACCTTCAAATGAGTAATAACGGACGTTGGTAATGTAGGTATCGCCTATGATCTCCTCTACCGATGAATATTGGAAACAGCACATACTGCTGAGAGTTACATCTCTGACAAGAATAATCTTTTTAATGTTTTGCGACCGAGAAAACGCGCAGTAGTCGAGACTTGTTACGGTGGCGGGAACAGTAAACTCTACGGAATCGGAATAGCCATTACGTGCTGCAGGATAATATACAAGCTGGGTTATCACGTTGTTTGATAGTTTGTATAATACCCCATCAATCGTCTTGTAAAATGTGTTACTTGGACTTATTTCTATCTCTTCCAGATACCTTGAAGCTTGAAAAAATGACGAACCAATCAAAGGCACATTATCAGGAAGAATAATCTTTTTAAGCGCGGGCAGCCAATTCGCAAGCTGAGAATTAACTAAAAGGCCGGTAGTGGCTCCGCTCAAATCAAGAATGGGGGTGGTGATAGTTTTCATAATATTTTCTAATTGTGTGGTAGTAATTATTCCGGTTATCACAGTGGTTTCGGTAACGCCGGAACCTGTCGTTACTAATGTGTAAGACGGAGGCATAATTTTGCCAATGTCCGCTCCGGTGTCTTCAAGCCGCCAAGAGGGATCTATAAGCTGGGTTGTTGTCGGTGAACTGCCGAAAAAGCTCCCCAACGTAAACTTTGCAACATCGGAGGCTTGCAGAGTGTAGCCATCTGCCGCCTTCAGTACCCTTGCACCGGCAATTGCTGATAAAACGGCTAAAATTTCCGTTGAACTTCCTTGAAAGCTAAGATTTTCTACACTGCCGGTCCAGCCGGAAGTAACAGCCATCTGAGATGTAGTAGAGAAAATATTAATATTAAAATTCAAGCAAAGTTTCCCGATGACGGCGTTTCCCGATAAAGTAGAAGAACCACTGTTACTTTGAGAAACATAAACATCAATGGGACTATTTCCTTTTATATTGCCGCCGTTCATGGTAAAGGTTGAGCTGACATCCACATACACGCCGCCGCCGAAACTGCTATTTTTAAAACCGGTAATGGTAACGCCGTCATACATCGTAAAACTTCTGTTGGCTGAGGCTACATACACGCCATTTCGGTTTGCCCCGGCAGCCGCATTAATTCCATCAAGGGTAAGGGTTCCATCGCCTGTCGGCTTCAGAGTAAGTGAAGAATTGGAATTACTAACGCTAAACAACCTGAAATCTCCAGCGGAAGCCGTGATGGTACGGTTTTCTCCCGCTTCACCGGTCAGTTTTATATGTTTGTTTTCAGGTATGGTGAAGCCGGTATTGGCTGCCATTCCCCCCTCTGGCGCGGTAATATCCCGCAAAATAATTATTTCCGTGGGGACGGAGAGATTGCCGTTTGCGGCATCGTTTATGGCGGCGTTAAGAGTGTAGTACCCTTTTGAGTCGATTTTTGCCGTAATGTACCCTGGTACTGTATTGTTGGTCGTGGTAATTTTGTTGTCTGGACTATACAAGCCGCCTGCGTAAGCGCCGTCACATTGGGCTGTTGCGCTGGTGTTCACATAGACAGCCGCGCCGCTGGATGAACTGGATGAAGCTGTGTTCCTAAGACTGGCATTAGATTCATTAGTACCGTAAATAGTACCGCCGCTTATGGTAAACTTCCCGGTGATGACAAACACGCCGCCGCCATTGGTGTTTGCTTTATTGCCTGATATTTCGCCGCCGCTCATTGTAAAGTAGTTAGTACCGTTGCTGGCTGCATACACACCGCCGCCGTTGGGCGCCGTATTGCCTGATATTTTGCCGTTGCCGCTCAGAGTAAATTTTCCGTTGGAACCTACATACACGCCGCCGCCACCGTTGCTGGTGCCTTCTGTTTTATTGCCTGATATTTCACCGTCGATCATGTTAAAAGTTCCGCTGTTAGTAGATACGCCGCCCCCGCTGGCGTTTGCGGTATTGCCTGATATTTTACCGCCAGTCATTTTAAAAGTTCCGCTTGTGCTGTCAATACACACGCCGCCGCCGTTGCTAGTTGCGGTGTTTTTATCGCCTGCGGCTGTTCCTCCTATGGTACCGCCGCTCATTGTAAATTTTCCCTCGGTACTTATATACACGCCGCCGCCGCTTGGTGCGGTATTGCCTGTTATTTGAGTGTTATCGCTCATGGTAAAGTTATCATTAGTGCCGGTACTAGTACCAGCTACATACACGCCGCCGCCGAAAGTGTTTGCGGTATTGCCTGATATTTTTGCAGTACCTCTCATGGTAAATTTTCCGGAAGCTACATATACGCCGCCGCCGCTGCTAGTTGCGCTGTTTTTGTCTGTGGCTGTTCCTCCTATGGTACCGCCGCTCATGTCAAAAGTTCCGCTGGCGGCAACATACACACCGCCGCCGCTGGCTGTTGTTGTATTGCCTGATATTTTGCTGGTGCCGCTCATGGTAAAGGTTCCGCCGTTTATATACACGCCGCCGCCGCTGCTGGTTGCGCTGTTTTTGTCGGTTGCTGTTCCTCCTATGGTACCGCCGCTCATGTCAAAGGTTCCGCTGTTTACAAACACACCGCCGCCGCTTACTGCCTTATTGCCTGATATTTTGCCGCTGTTATCCATGGTAAAGGTTCCGCCGTTCAGATACACGCCGCCGCCATTGCCTGTTGCTGTGTTATCTGATATTTCACAGCTGTTCATCATAGAAAAGCTTGAAGCAGAGCTGGTCATATACACGCCGCCGCCGGTGGTTGTTGCGGTATTGCCTGATATTTTGCCGCCCTTCATGGTAAAACTGTAATTGCTATATACGCCGCCGCCGGTGGTTGTTGCGGTATTGCCCGATATTTCGCCGCCTTCCATAGTAAAGGTTCCGTTGTTCAGATACACGCCGCCGCCGCCGTAAATGGAACTGCTTTTAAAACCGGTAATGGTAACGCCGTTATTCATGGTAAAACTGCTGCCGTTGTTTGAGGCATAATATACATACACGCCGTTGCGGTTTGGCTGGGCTGCCTCATTACCCCCGTTCAGTTTAAGGGTTCCGCCGCCGCTAGTTGGTCCCAGAGTAAGAGATGAAGCTGAAACGGTATTAGTAACGCTGAACAGATGGAAATCTCCGGCGGAAGCCGTGATAATAAGGTTACCCGATTCAACGGTCAGCTTTATGTGCTTACCGTTTGGTACGGTATAGCCTGTAGCGGCGGTCATTCCGTTTTCGGGTGCGGTAATATCACGCAAAATGACTATTTCCGTGGGACTTGCCGCATTTCCGGTTAGAGCCGCCAGATCGTTGACGGCTTGGTATAGGGTCGGGTAATTGTTTGATCCGATTTTCGCCGCATATCCCAATAGCGTAACAGCAAAAGTCGTTTGAAGACCCGTGTCTGTGTGTGTGATTGTAATATTTTGCGCACCGGGCGTATCAGAAAGATAATTGGTAGTTATTCCGCCGGAAATAAGAGATTTTGTATAGTCGCTGTAAACGGCGTATACATAAAGATCCAGCGGTTCGTCAATAACATAAGTGCTTTTTGATTCGGGAGCGACCGTTATTTCCGTAACCGTCGCGAAAAAACTTGATAACGTAAAAGTATGGTTATAGACACTCTCCAAGTTTTGATAAATATGCAGTATCTCTTTGCGTTCAAGCGTTTCAACGCCTATTTTCAAATTGAAAGTTACAAAGTAATAGCCCGTGTCCATTTCGATGGAAGCGTCTTTACCTATTAACGGCGAACCGCCTGTAAAATAATAAGTAGTAACGGGTCCGCCTGTCGTTTTTTCAAAAGCCATGCTCGCGAAGTCAACCGTACCCGGATAGTCGATATTCAATTTAAAGATACCCTTTCCGCTTCCGCCGCCTGCCTCGGTAATAGGCTTAAGATGTACGTCTACGGTAGTGATGAGGCTGTTGGTAATAACTATCCCAGTTATTTTCTCGCGTGTTGTTACTATTTGCGTCCCTGCTAAATCTTTGTAAGCGCTTACCGCTATATCCCATGTTTTCGCTTCCAGTAAAATAGGAACGGAAAGATCAGTGTAAGAAACAATATCGGTTTTGGTAGCCGTCAATTCGCCGGATACGAAAAATTCCAGCTTGTAGTAGAGGCTTGCCGCAGCGGGCATTGTCGGCATAATGGTTCGGGACGATTCTGCGCCGTCAATCCGTATGGATAAATAACCCATACCTTCGGGAGCCTTGTTTACTTCGGTTTCAAAAGAATCTATAAAGTCGGAACAGCCGAAAAAAAGCGTTAACAATAAAAAAGCGATACATGGCGCTAATTTATTTTTATTCATAGTTTTTCCGCCCGCCTTATGGAATTATCGTAAAGATAATTGTCTTGTTATACGGAACGCCGTCCTTCGTCAATGTAAGCGTCAGGTGGTGTTCCCCGGACTTGCTGTACCTTACGTCCGTAGCGTCCAGTGTAAATGATAAACCCCCTGTTTGCGTAATGCCCGGTTTTCCGCTATAGTTCGTTCCGGTAATTTCCCATTTAATATCACTATAACCGCTTCCGTCTATCGTAATGATCGCCTTTTTCTCCGCGACTGTTCCTGAAATTTTAATAGTGGGTCCCATAATAGTCGGCGCATTGTCTGTAATTTGGGCGAAGGTTATGGAAATATCAGCGTAGGCTTTTTCGTCTTCAAAATTCTCCGATATTTCAATAAAAAAATACTGGTTATAGTCTTTTCCCTCGGCTATACCGTTTGCGACTCTTGCTTTTATTACAACTGTCCCTTTTGCCAGAGTATTTAAAATATTTCCGTTTAAACTTGCTCCCGTGTTTCCGTCGCCGTCAAGAAGCCAGACTATTTGTTTGTTACTGGCAAAAGCGGGGCTGACTGTTCCTGAAAGGGTAAGGGGTATACCGGCTGTGCCTGTTTCAGGTACGCCGTCTATAAATACTACGGGGACAAAGAAAGGATCGGGAGAACAGCCGGCTATTATTAAAAACAGAACGGCGGAAAAAAGGTATACATAATATGTGGTTTTTTTAAGTATAGACTTTTTACCCATTTTTTTCTACTAACCCCTATATTATTATACAGTAAATTCCCCTTTTTGTCCATATTTTCTAAAACTGCCATCCTATGCCAAGCCAGGGGCGCAGACAACCGGAATGATTGCTTTTAAATATTAAATGATTAAAACCAGCGCCTATTTCAGTGAAAAAATGCCTTGACACGAACCAAAGGAAGGATAGTTCCGCGTTAAATTGGGGAGCCAGTCCCCCCATTGAGTATGTGTACTCTCCTGTTTCTATTTCGCCTATTTGAAAAGCAAGAGCGCATCCCGCCCTGAGCGTAAGAGCCATACTCCGGTTTGAAAAATATGTTCTTGCCACAAAATTTAAACCGGTCGCTCCCGCCTGTGCTCCGATATTATCGTTTTTTATATCCATATTAAGCGCATACCATGATGTTGACAGTTCCAAACCGGGATTTAACCATCCTGCTGTATTAGAAAGCAAACCAAAACGCAGAATAACGCCGGCGGTATAAAATTCATTTTCGAAAATTTGTTGTATCCCGCCGTAAAGAGGTAATAACGGCGCCCATGCGGCGTTCAGGTAAAAATTAACCGGTTTATCGTTATCATTCGCCGCCGCCGTTGTCTGTTTTTCAACGACAAGCACTCCGTCTTTTTTTTCCAATTCATTCGGTTTTTTTATGATAACTTCATCTACGCCGGGTACTAACGGTTTATTGTCATAAGGATGTAAAACATAACTGCCGTCCTCGGTTTTTTGTACCTCAACAGGGGCGATTGCGATAGGTTTTATATCGACGTTTATCCACTCGGACGCTTCACCGGGTTTTTCCAAATAATCATAGGGGGTTATGCGGTAACGGTAATTTCCCGGAGGAACGGAAAGCTGATAGGTTGGCTTTTCGGTAAATTCCCGCAAGTATAAACGGTATCCTTTGCCCTCATTTCTTTCAATCAGTACTTCGTATTTAAGTGCGTATTTATCCGCTGCCCAGACAAGCTGTTGTTCATAATGCTGTTCAATGACATAGTGTCCGCTTTGCGCCCACAGCGGACTGCTTAGAAAAAACAATGCCGTTATAAAAATGAAAAACAAATTTTTGTTTGTCATTTTTTAACCTCCGGTTCATTAATCATATGAATCGGACCGGGAGCAGGAATATCTATAACAAAATTATTTACTCCCGTGTTACCATGCTGTTCAATAACATTGTTTTTTCCCAAATTTACGGCTTCTATCTGCCAGACAAAATTTCCCCTTCCAAGCGTTTTAATGTCCGCTGTCCATGAGGTTCGGTTCTCCGGTCCTACTTGTGTAATTTGCTTTCGTGTGCCGCCGGTTTCCTGATAAAGCGTGAAAATATAAGCGTTAGCGCCCGCTACCGCAGACCATTTAAAATTCATAGTAACTTTTTTAAGTTCCTCTATACCGATCTTCTGTCCCTCGGCGGGCAGACGGTTGGCGGGAACCGGCAGTAGGGGAATGGGTAATATTTGTAATTTATGCGGAGTTTGCGCCGTAATGTCTATGCCGTCGGGAGTTTGCGCTTCCACAGTCCAGTACCAAACGCCTTCTCCAAGACGGTCAAGACGGATAGTTCTGTTTGGATCCAGTATCTCTATATCAGCCTTTCCTGTAAGCGGATTTGGATTGCGGGAAAGAACAAACCTGGATTTTGCCACCGCGTCGTTACTGCTCCAATGAAATACAGTCTGCTGGCGTAAGGCTGTCAGCCCCGGCAATGACGTTTCTTGATCCGGCGATTCCAACGTTATCCGTACAGGCGGAGAATTACGCGTGTAAGAGGGTGGGGGAGGCGGAGGGGGAGGGGGAGTCGGCGCTGGTGTTGTAACGGGAACGGGAACCGGTTTTAGAGATGGATCAAGTTCAACCGAAGCTAACAAAGGCTGATTTTGCGATTCCTTTTCTTTTACAATACGGAAGGCGGAACTGCGCATATTAATGCCTTCGCCCTCATTGGCTTGAGAAAAAACAGGCGTTACCCGCCAATACCAGATTCCGTCTCCGCGAACGGTATCTGAAAAAGACGTAACCGTCGTCTGTTTTTTTATAACGGGGTTTCTGAATTCGGGCGTAACGTCCACTTCTAAAATATAATAAGAAACATCTTCTGTTTGCGACCACTGGAAATAGAGTTTTGGCGGTTCGGTTTCATAAAAAAACTGCTGGTTTCTGGCGGGGCTTAATAATTCGGGACCGGAAGCCTCCGTTATGGTAAAACGTCCCGAACCTAAAACCGTGTTATTATAAGTAAGCCGCCAGTTCCAAAGACCGGTATTGAGCGCAACCTGCGCCGAGTCGTGAAGTCCGTTAAGCGTACGGAGGGAACGGCTGAAATTTTGATCTTCCGCTATTTCCAGACGCAGGGTTTCATTCTGCTGAAAATTAATCCTGTTCCATGAAAAGGCGATGTTAAGAGGCTCTTTGCCGCTTTTTCGGTAAACGGCGTTCGGGCGCGGCTGAACGACAAGCGCCGCCGGTTCGGAGCGAATGGAACCTTCTTCATTTATCGCAATCATATTACCGGAAGAAAGTTCAATATTTTTTCCCTCTTCCGTAATTATCGCCTCGCCTTCGCTTACATGCAGAGCGACGCCGTTGTCTCCGGCGGCGGCGTTAAGAGCGGTTCCCGGCTTAGCTTCCACCTGACGACCCATAATATTCAAAACTACATTACTGCCTTCGGAAGCGGTGATAAGACCTAAGTTTCCGGTTGTAAGTTCAATCTTTAATTCGCCGGTTTCTTTATCTACATGCAGGCGGACAAGCGTATTTTCATTTAAAATAATGTCATTGCCGCCTACATGAAGGTCTGCTTCGGAATTTTCCGCTATGCGGATCATATCGTCGGAAAATACAGGCGATTCTTTAATCAGTCTGTCCCAAAGAATCCTGTCCGACATACGGCGTTGAACGGTATTTTTTTTAATGGAAACAGAACCGATAGGCGTTTTATTCTGCCCGTTGATGGTTTGAAAAAGATCCTGTCTGAACAGGTTAATGCTGTAAACCGTTCCGGAAAGACAAAACAGAACAACAAGAAAATCCGTAATACGGAATTTACCGCCTGTTTTTTCTTCTTTTCTCATTTTTTACCGCCAATTTTAAACTTTTCTTCATGGGCGTTAACATCCACCTTTGAAATATCCTGCGGCGGTTTTATACCTAAAAGTTTTCGTACGTCCGCCAAAGTCTTGGGACCCATCTTAACGGCGACATGGTTTATAACGGCAAAAAGCCTTATGGGTTTTTCTTTTCCCTTTACAGTTACAGGCGGCATTTCTTCAACTATGAGATGCTCCTTTACCAGATTATATGTATTTTCGGTAATCAGTATGTCAGTACCTAACGGCTTGTTAAGCGCTTCAACGCGGGAAGCGAGATTCACGGGATCGCCTATGACGGTGTATTCCATGCGAAGATCGGAACCAATCTGTCCGGCTGTAACCATACCTGTGTTGATACCGCAGCCGATTTGAATGGGCGGATTTACCAAGTTTCCTCTTTTTCGGTACAAGTCTAATTTATACAGGACTACCCTCATCATGAGCGCCGCTTTTACGCAGTTAAGAGCGTCTCCCTCCGGAGTTCCCGAAGTGGAGACTGTTCCCCAATGCGCCATTACAGCGTCGCCGATAAATTTATCTACACAACCGTTAGTTTTTTCAACGCATTCAATCATGCCGGTTAAATATTCGTTTAGCCAGTATACGATACGATCGGAAGCTTCCTCTCCGAACACTTTTACAAAATTTTCCGATTTTTCGGTAAAGCCGCGGATATCGGAAAAAAAGATAGTAGCGTGTTTAGCCAGTCCGCCCGGCTTAACCAATCCGCGCATCGCTTTAACCGCAATATCACGGTTGGTAAATTTTCCGAATATATTCAACGCGGTGCACATCTTTCCAAAGCTGTTTGTTAATAAGCCGATTTCATCACCGCTTGTCGCGTGCAGTTTCACGTCGAAGATACCGCCCTCAATGGAACGAGCCGCTCTTGCCAGCGCTTTAAGCGGCACGGAAATGCTTTTTGCGAAAAACCAGATGCACATTATAGAAAGAAACAAAATTGCGGCGGTAAGGTAGAGATTGCGCCGTGTGGTAGCGGCTATACCTTCAAAAACTTTGTCATATTCTATGGTTGTGATTACAACGCATCCCGCCGTGTTAAGCCGCGTATAGGCAAGATAGTAGCGTACTTTATCGGAGTCTCCCGTCTGTTTATTTTTTCCTTTAATTTTTTTAAACAAGCGTATGAAGAAGGGATCCGCTGTGTCGCTCTGTGTCCGCTGAGCGTCAATGTTGACTAACATTTGTTTGTTTCTGTCCGGGCTGGTAAAAATCTGACGGATAATATCCTGCTTAGACAGATTCACCGCTTTTTTTACTCTTTCAGGATCCGCGTCCGCAATAATATCGCCGTCGGCGTTTATTAAATATGAAGCGTTTACGCCAAAGCCAAAACTTTCGTTAAGGTCTTCGTCGGAAAATAAAACGCACCCGCCTCCTCCGGCAATACCCTGTACCGGAAAGAACAAGGCGGCAAGGGCAGTTGAACCATTAAACTGGGGCGACGCGTTGATAAGCGCAGTTTTCCCTATAGCGGCATTTTCCAATATTTTTTTGCTGTTGACATTGAAAGCGTTCGCAAGCCCTACGTCGATTCCGCGCGAAAGGAAAAAATGTTCGTTTACAAATACCCGGTTTGTCCATGCGGCTGGTGAACTTGATGTATAGAAAAGAGCCGCAATCTGCTGGTTTTGTTTAAAGAAGTAATTAGCTTCTTCCTGCAGGGGACCGCGCGCCCCTAGAGCCTGGGCGGTGCGCGTAAACATGAGAGCAAGCAAATGCATTTTTTCAATGTTTTGCTCAGCTTCCGCCGACGCGCGCATGTTTATTTGGAAGTTATTATCTTCGGCGGAAATTTTAAGGTCTTCCCGCACAAGCCACGAAACAAGCGCGGTTATGGAACCCAAGGAAACCAAAACGATTATTGAGATAATAGTAATAAGTTTCGCGCCGATTGAAAAACGTACTTTATGACTTTTTCGTCTTTCTACAAATTTTTTTTTCCCAATCATATCGAAAAAATCCTCACATTATGGTAAAAAATACTCTTTATTCTATAAATTGTACAACGTTTTTTTACTTTATTCTAGTGTTTAACATATAAAAAAGGACAAAAATAGTCCCATATCAAAGAAAAGGGGGGGATAATACCCATAATTGCCTGTTTTTTATTGCAAAGAATTTCACAAAAGGCACAAAGGAAGAAAATTATGATTTTGGCATTGACCGTTGTGTTCACGGTTTACGGGCGGACAATGCGGAAGCCAAGAGAACCACCACGGTTTTGCGGTGCCGCAGTTGCTCGGTATGCGGAACGCATATCAGCCGGATTACTGGTCGTACTACCATAATACCCGCCGCGTAACACACGTTCTCGCTCCTTGTTATCCGGGACGGGTCCCATTGGATCATTATCCGGACTATTCGAATAATAATTTTCTAAGTACCAATCCCAACACATTTCCCGCACATTCCCGTGCATATCGTATAATCCCCACACATTAGCGGTTTTTAATCCAACTTGATGTGTTTTACTAGTGCTGTTTGTTGTATACCATGCCGCATTGGTGTTAATCGAAGCTCCTGTGTTGTATGCAGTTGTTGTTCCGGCACGGCATGCATATTCCCATTGCGCCTCAGTCGGTAAACGATACCCGGTAGAACCGGAAACTATTTGAACAGCGTCCCATGTTGTGTTTCTGGTAGTGGGTACGGTTCCCCATTCTGTCGGATTAGTTTTCCCAGATATACTATATGCGGGAGTTAAGCCTACCATTATGCTCAATTTATTGCAGAATACAAGCGCATCATACCAGCTTACATTCTCTACAGGTAGCTTACCAGGTGTTCCGTTTTCTCCGGTTACTGTTGTCTTAAAATTACTCGGGTTTGTTCCTATCACCGCTTGGTATTGATCCTGCGTTACTTGATATTTACTCATGGAAAATGCGCTCAACGTTACAGAATGTTGCGTCTCATCGGTACTTCTCCCTGATTCGCTATTTGGGCTACCCATTTGAAAAGTTCCGGCGGATATTGATACCATGTTATTTGCAATTTCCTGAATTATTTCTTCTTTAGAAAACCACTTGGCATAGAGGGTAATGTTAGCAGAGACTGGCGTACTAAAATTGTAAGGCGTAGTAAGTTCACTATTCTCATACCAGTAGTCAAAAAAGTAATCGGTTCGACTGGGATTCGTCGGGCGGGTCGCTACAGACCCGGCTGTTATTGTCTGTGGTGAAACATTAGTGCCATCATTACTATTAAAGGTTACTGTAACGGCAGTTTTTATTGCCGCGCTCACGTTTGTAGCGCCCGCATTGTAATTCTCATTAGATACGGAACGGGCGTAAACATAGTATGTTGTACCGGAATTTAATCCGGTAAAGGTCGTGCCGCTTTGATATGCCGATAAACCGGTTCCGTCACTTGCGGTACTTATGGCGTATTCTATACTTTGCCCTGTAGCCGTTGCCAAAGTTACCGCATTGACGGTAATACTGTTGCTTGTAGGCGAGCCGCTCACGGTGGGCGTAGTTACCGCCGCGCCTGTAACTTTGGTAACAGTAACAACACAAGCCGCCGTTTTATTGCCGTCATTTGTTCTAACAGTAATTATAGCGTTTCCGGCGGCAACAGCGGTAACTGTGCCGCTGTCGTTTACGGTTGCTACATCTGAATTGCTTGAACTCCATGTTACAGTTTTATTTGTCGCGTCAAAGGGCGCTATAGTAGCGGTAAGAGTTTCCGTAGCTCCTATGGTTAAATTCAAACTTGTTTGGCTTAGTGTTACGCCTGTGACGGCTACATTAGCAGTCTGTACCGTAACAGTACAAGCCGCCGTTATTCCGCCGTCATTTGTTCTAACAGTAATTATAGCGTTTCCGTCGGCAACAGCGGTTACTAAACCACCGGCGCTTACGGTTGCTACGGCAGGAGCGCTTGAACTCCAAGTTACTGTTTTATTTTCCGCGTTACCGGGTGTTATAATTGCGGTAAGGGTTTCCGTATCTCCTATGGTTAAATTCAAACTTGTTTGGCTTAGCGCTATGTGGGTAACATGTACATAACCTTCTTCCGGATCCGGATCTTCATTTGAATCCTTTGCCGTAAATACAATCTTAAAATCCTGAGTAAAGTCCTTTCCTTCCGCCAAACCGTTTGCGACTCTCGCTTTGATTAAAACGTTTCCTTCCTTTTCAGTTGTCAGAATATTCCCGTTTATAACAGCGCCGGTACCGCCGTCATTCACGATAGACCAAATAATAACGTTATTATTTGCAAAAACGGGATGTACCGTACCGGTAAGGGTTAAAGGCTTTTTTGCCGTGCCGGTATCGGGTACGCCGTCAATATACTTTACAGGTATAAAAAATGGATCGGAATCGCAGTTTGTTATTATTAAAAACAGAACGGTTAATAAGACGTATAACCGCCCGGCGGATTTGAACGCTGTTTTTTTACTCATTCTTTCCTACCTATGTGTATTATATACCCTTATGAGAATTTTATCTATATATGTATGATATTAATTTTTGTCGGCGCATAGTAATTAATCTTAAAACATGGTATAATTCCCTATGGCGCAATTTGGGAAACTTTGGGTTATTTTGAACCCTACGGCGGGGAAGGGGAAGGCGGCGAAGCAGTACCCTAAAATTGAGCGTTTTCTGCGTGAAAACGGGCTTAATTTTGAAATACTCCTTACAAAAGGAGTCGGCGACGCGCTTAATATGGCGCGTGACTTACCTATCGGCGCGGACGATGTTACAGTCGCCGCGGGCGGAGACGGAACTTGCAACGAAGTTGTAAACGGTCTGTTAAGACGAGGCGCGAAAAACCCTCCTGTTTTTGGAATTCTCCCCATCGGGCGAGGCAATGATTTTTCCGCTACTCCTAAAATCCCGCAAGATGTCGAAGACGCTTTAACGTTACTTACCACCGGAAACGCGAAGCCGCTTGACGCAGGATTTGTAAAAGGCGGCTTTTTCCCCGACGGACGCTATTTTGTAAACGGAATCGGTATCGGTTTTGATACCAAAGTCGGCTTTGAGGCGGCAAAATTAAAAATAAAAAGCGGCATTTCCTACGCCGTCGGCGCTCTTATCACCCTTATCCGCTACGAGCCTTCGCCCGTTTTGCAAATTCATTTTGACGGCAAAGAAGTAACGCTTCCGGCGGTTCTTGTTTCGATTGTAAACGGCAGAAGAATGGGCGGAAGTTTCTATATGGGACCTAATGCCGTACTTGACGACGGGCTTTTGGATATCTGTTATGTGCAACATCAAAAATCACGTTTTGCTCTGCTAAAAATAATGTCTCATTATACAAAGGGAACACAGGGCGAATGTAAGGGAGTAACTTTCGGCAGGGGAGTGCGTTTCCATTTAAAGGCTCTTGAAGGCGGAATGGCGGCGCACTGTGACGGAGAAACCGTCTGTTATGACGGCAAGGAGCTGGAGATAACCTGTATCCCGAACGCTCTGCGTCTTATTGAGGCGTGATGTGGACTTTAGACGGTTCGTTGTAACTTATTTCATGAAAGGAATCTTAAGCGTTATCTGTAAAATTGACTGCAGGGAATTTATCAAAGCGTTAAAAAACAACAAACCGATGCTGGTTATTTTTAACCATATTAATTTTTTGGAAGTCCCTATCCTTGTAACGCACAGCTATCCTCTTTATGTATCGGGGCTTGTTAAATCGGAAACATGGGATAACATTATAGAGTCATTTATTTTTAACACCTACAAAGCGATCCCGATTGACAGAAGGGGTACTTTTAGCAAATCTTTTAAAAAGGTAGTTGAGTTGATAAAAAAAGGGTATTTTATATGCGTTGCTCCCGAAGGAACAAGAAGCAAGGACGGCGTTTTGGGAAAAGGAAAGCCCGGAATAATTCAACTTGCCATTGAAGCAAAAGTGCCGATACTTCCCGTCGCTCATCACGGCGGAGAAAGTATTTGGAAAAATATACACCAACTGCGGCGCACGCCTTTTTGTTTTAAGGCGGGTAGACCTTTCCGCATAAAATGCGAAGAAATGCCCGGAAAAGAAGAACGAGAAAAAATAATGACGGAAGTAATGGCTCAAATGGCTCGTCTTTTGCCCGAGAAAATGCGCGGAGAATACGCAAGTCATACGAATAGCGAATGTAAATATTTGGAGTATATTTAATGCCGAATAATAATCCTAACGCTAATGTACATATATTTGACGTTGATCAAACGGTTGTAAGAAAAACAAGCGCGGAGTATTTTGTACAAATGGCGTTAAAAGAAAAAATTATACGCTTTTCGCAGATAAGCCCTTTGTTAATTGACTGGATAAAATACAAACTTGCGTTCCCGAATAATGATTTTATAGAGAACGCCGTAAAAAGATTGGCAGGCATTCAAAAAGAAGCCCTTGAACGTATCTCCGATGACTGTTTTGAAAAGCGAATTAAAAAAAATATCTATACCGAAGCAAAGAAAATTATCGAAGACCTGCTTAAAAACGGAGAGAGGGTAATATTCGCGACATCATCATTTGATTTTATCATAAGACCGTTGGAAAAATATTTTGGAATAGAAGGCTCTCTGGCGTGTCAGTTGGAATATTCGCAGGGAATAACAACAGGCAAGCTGGTAGGTTACAGTTTCTTCGGACCAAAAAAGAAAACCGCCGCAACAGCATGGTTGGAAAGCAACGGCATTAGCCCGCAAAAGGTCAGTTTTTATTCCGACTCATACACCGACATACCCCTTTTGGAATACTGCGGCAGCCCCGTAGCGGTAAACCCCGACGGTATCCTAGCGCGCAAAGCAAAAAAACACGGTTGGAAGATTTTGCGTTTTAAAGAAGTAGTTGGTGGTTAGTATTGTTGTTTGGAATATTATCTTTTCGGACTCGCTAACTATCCACTATTCCGCTACTTACCAAGTAAACCGCAGTCCCAATCCGTTTTTAATATCAAATAAATCCATGAGACCGATAGAGTAGGAAACCTTTTTCCCGGAAAGGACAGTCTTCGCGGTGGCTTGAGGGGGAACGACATTACCGTTATAGTCTGTAACAGCCAATGTAACATTTCCGGGTCTGCTGAGACTGACTGAAATATCATAACCTTCGGAAAAAACACGCATCAGGTCTAACAATTCTTCGTTGTAGTCTGAATAATTATCGGAATTATCAAGAAGAACAATATCGAGTTTGCCCGACTGACCTTGCCTGTTTAACGATGTTTTTTTCCCAATAGGATCAAGCAATCCAAGAAGCGCCTGATCGTCTTGGAAATCAATTACAATCTTTATGATAGTATCCTTTTTATCCTCGACAGATGAATAAGACGTAAGTTTGGCGCCCGGTACCCTGTTTACTGTTCTTTCCCAATCTGTTTTACTAACGGGAATGGCCGGCATTGATTCATTGCCGTCAAGACCGCCAAGGCTATCCAGCATTTTTGAAATACGGTATTCCATAGCCAATTTGCCTGAACCGTCTTTGTTCATTTGAATATTTAAAGATAATCCGATGCACGAATTAAGCAACAGGAAAATAATCAATAAAAGCGAAAGGCTTATAGTTTGTTTGGTTTTCATTAAAATTCCTCCGAATGTATTTTCATGTCCTGAATACGGACATGGGTCTCTTTCTCGATCATATCAAACGCCTTTCTAAGCACCGTTTCCCCGAATGTTTTGGAATTGGAAACAAGCGCGCCGCCGATTTGGGCGAAGGAAAGCGAATCGTTTAGGTCTACTTCCGCCGCGCTTAAATTATAGCGTTTCTTCATTTTTTCCAGTACAGACTTAAGCACCCGCCGTTTTTCCTTGATATTGGCAGTGTCGGGAATCTCAAATATTATCTGTATCATCGAAACAATCATTAAAATATAGGTTATTATATCTTAAAATGAATTTTTTGCGAAGGGCTATTATCGTCATTCTCATTTTTCTCCCGTTTGCCGTATTCGGTCAGGAAGAAACCGATACGGAATTGGACATGGATGAGTTAAGATACAGAATTACGGGAGAGGCTAGGCAGGAACTTATGAAGGTTTCTCTCGGCAGTTCCGATGTTTCCCTTTTTGCGGCAGGCTCGTGGGCGGGCGATTTACAGGGTAATTTGGGCTTTTCCTACTCGCCCCTTGGGCTTGGTTTTGCCTCGCCCGATTCGCCGATTTTATTCAAACAGGAAGTCGATTTAACCTTATCGCTGTGGATTAACAACCGCTGGTTTGTAGAGGCGAACTTTACGGACGATTCAACGCAAAACACCTACCGAGCGGGCTATCAGGGACAGACGGGAGAATTTTTACAATATGCGGGAGTCGGCAACACGGGCTTGGATTTCCCCGCGTTCCCATACCTTGATCTTGGCGGCGACTCTCCTTCTTCATTCGGTTTTTACAGCCGCTTTGGAACAAGCGATATTGGAATACATACGTTGGTTAGATACGATGCGGCTTCCAGAGAGGAAAGATCATTTACAGGCGGCAGGGAGAGAACCTACAGCGATTTACAGCCCCAGGATACCCTGCGCGGAATTTCTTTTGTACTGCCTGATACCGATGTAAATCCCGAAATAACGATTTACATTGAAGACGATAAAGGTACGGTGCGCGATTATTCAACTGGGAGGCGCTGGCGTTATGCCATGCAGAGCGAATACGCTTTTTCAAGAGCGCAGGGTATTTTGGAATTGAGTATAAGACCGACGGGAATGGTTGCCGTGGCGTACTCGAAAGGCGGGAACAATAACCCGTGGAATACTTCGATGGGCAGTTACAGTAGCAGCGGTACCGACAAATTTTTAGAAAGAGTTCAAAAGCGGTTTGATCCTACTCGTACGTTAATAAAACTGGAAGATTATCCGCAATGCGGAAACGGCGGCGCGGTTCCCGGTAAAGTTGACTTTGCTATGGGTCCCGCTCTTGTTGTTTATCAGCCGGGAGCGTTTTCGCCCTTTGAAAAACGAAACCGCTACGACGCTCCTTCAAGCTCCGCCGAAAAAGCCGCGTTAGTGCGAACTTCTTCAGGCGGCGAGGTAAGAGGCTATGAATTAATATTATTGGAAAATACGGCGGTTATAGATGAAACGCTTTTTTCCGGTATTGTAAGTCAAAAGGGCGTGTATCAACTTGTAACCGCAGCAGGAAACAGAAATTTGAGAGACCCTCAAAACTGCTGGCCGTTAGCCGGCGAGTACCCTGAGATTTATCTGCCTTCTTCAAATGTTTTTTCTGGCGATATTGTTATACGTTTTACAAATTTAAGCGATTCAAGCGGCTATTTTATCGGCACGGACGTAATTCCCGGCTCCGTGCAGGTTTGGCGCAGCGGTATTCAATACACGGATTTTAACTATAACCAGTCTTCAGGCGAGGTCGCCATTAAAGGATCCATCGGACAAAGTGAGATTATTCGCATAACGTACTTGAAAAAAAGTGAAGGCGCTCGCCTGGGGAGCGTTGCGGCGGGTCTCGGAGCGATTTACCGTAACGGAGCGAGTCCGTTTTCGGCAGGGGCGGCAGTCGGAGTCCGCTGGAATATAACGGAAGATTCATATACCGAGGAAGAAAGTTCCAGTCAGGGCAGTGCGGGAATAAGCGCGAAGACGGCGTGGGACTATGATTATCTGAAAGCGAAAATTACCGCAGGTTTCGCTTTTGTTCAAACGGATACAACGGGTCTTTACCGCGCCGCGGGTATGGAAGGAAACGAAGTGATATTATCCCTTACGCCTGAAACATCGTTTATTTCAAACCCGCCTTTTATAATTGCGGATAATGCTGAATTAAGCCTGCATGACCGCGCCGATCTAATCTACAGAAATTACAATAACAACACCGTGCTTGGCAATAACCTTATGTACCTTGATTGGAACGCCCCTTTCGTTTCGGGAATTAACAGACCATATCCCGTTAAAGACCGTCAGTTAGGCGACACTCAGGTTCTTACCGCGGAGTTTGATTTGGGAGAAGATGAATGGACGGGCTTTCAAATTCCCATATACAATGACGCGGGTGTTTTTTCGCGGGCGAGAGAAATAGAGATTCCGTTTAGATTTTATGATTTTAATAAAAATTCGCCTGATAAGTTTAGGGTAATTATTCAAATAGGTTCTCTTTCAGGAAAAGATTTTGCGTACACGGAAGAAACCAATTTAATATGGGAAAAAATGCTTTTTACCGATGATTGGACAGGAATTTCCACCGCTCCTTACACAGATACGGGTTTTAATTATAAAGAAAGAATCGCTAAGTTCATATTAGACGATGATGACAGATTAAAACTTGGAGACGCGAAATATTTGCGTATTATCGTTGTGAATAACGATACAAATGAAATATCCGGGCGGTTTCTGCTTGCCCCGCCCATCGCGCGGGGAGCGGCGTTTAGACCTGTAACATATAATGCCGGAGCAAACGCTGTAAACGGAAACCCCGATAAAGATATATCCGTCATTGAAACTTATGATTCGGGAATTAATTCGCTCGGCTCCGCTTACGGCGATATAATAAAAAAACTTCACCCCAACGATACCGCGCAGAGAGTGTTAAAACTTAACTGGAAGGATATGATTGATATTGGACTTTCCGCCGGTATCGACGGCAGAGTAGCCGAATTACCGTTAGCGGATTACAGGGAATTATCGTTCTTTGTTAAAACGGAGCAACAGTCGGTAAAAAACGAGACGCTGAAATTTATTGCCGCCGCGGGGTCGAATTCCCTTTCCGATTACCAATTAAAAGCGGAAATACCGTTAAACGCTTTTACCGCTCAACAATGGTTTAAAGTTACAATACGCTATCAGGGAGATAACAAGGGTATAACCGTAGACGGAAGAAGGATAGCGGCGGCTTTGAGTTATGAGCCGAAAAGAAAACCGCAGGACGCTCAGGGCGGAAGAACAAGTTATATCGCAATTTTGATAACCCCTGATTCCGGCGGCGCTCTTGATGACGGAACTATCTGTATTGATGAAATAATCCTTGAAGATTCGGTTATGTATTACAGAATGAACGCTGGCGCTGCTTTTGAATTTACAAAACCGGGAACATTGCTCTTTGCGGGCGATATTCCCGTATTAGAGGATTTTACCGTATACACCAATGTTGAATCCGAAGGCCGCGCTCAGAGCGAAACGGAAGAAAATGATTTTTCAGGCAGTTTGACAAATCGCACGGGAGCGGGGCTCTCCGTATTCGGCGTAAAACTCGCCGGTAACTACGCGTTTACAGCCGCGCAAGACACTTACCTTTGGAGCGCGGATCATTCGGTCTCAAAAATACTCGGTCCTTTTTCCGTAAAAGAAACGTT
>JGI20171J14444_1000182_pt1 | contig 21241 bp, 16 predicted proteins | sample TergutNc150P4_FD_14444 | JGI IMG/M metagenome (IMG submission 14444) | reverse complement strand
TCCTTGAGACAGCTCAGACTCTCAAGACAAAATCCAACGGTTCATGCGTAGTCGTTTCTTCATTGGGCGACCTCAGGAACTCATTCCTCTCAGCCAGAAAATCTCCTTGGATAGTGAACAAAAAATTGGTAATCGATCCCGCAATGGAAAGATACATGGATATTTGTAAAACCCTGCATGATAACCGCTATGAAGGCAGAGTTGGTCAATGGTCAGAAGGTTGGTTTGCCGGTATGAACGGCATGCTCAGAGATGAAGCAAGAAAACCTGTAGAAGTATTCTCATACTTCCTTCCCACATGGGGTCTCCACTATGTTCTTAAAACCAATGCTCCCGGTACATCAGGCGACTGGGCGATGATTCAAGGTCCTTCAGCTTATCGCTGGGGCGGCACTTGGGTTGGCGCGTACAAAGGTACAAAGAACGTAGCGGCGGTTAAAGAATTTATCCGTTACGTAACCACAGACGACGCTTTCCTTGAAGCATGGGCGAAAGAAACCGGCGACATGGTAAGCAATGTCAACGTCATCAACAAAATTAAAGATAATTATACAGAACCGTACCTTGGCGGACAGAACCACTATGCCCAATTTGCCGAAATGGCGAAAGGCGTTAATGGCAAACTTCTTCAGGGAAGCGATGAAGCCATCGAAGCCATGTTTGACGAAGCGGTTGCCGCTTTCGTAAATGGCGAAAAAACAAAAGATCAGGCTCTTGCTGATTTCAGAGCGCAGGCTGAATCTCAGTTTGCAAGATAAAGTGTAAACATCACTTTTGCGTAGCGCCGTATCTGACAACTTTAAGTGGACAGATACGGCGCTTTATTTATGTGTTTCTTAATTTAATAAATGATAATTCTATCTTTATTGACAATATATTACGGCTAACTTTTATTTATTTTTTAATTGCTGGTTTTGCATTGATGATCATTGTTCCTTCTCCGCGCTTTCCCAGTCAATACTTTTTAACCGATCCAGCGCATTACGCAGTACGGAGCGGGGGCAGGCGACATTGATACGCTCAAAGCCCTTGCCGCCTTTTCCGAAAGTCTGCCCTGCGCTAAGCCATAATTTTCCTTTTTGCGTAATTGTTTCATCAATTTTTTGAGAGGGAATTCCAAGCGCATTGCAGTCCAGCCACGCGAGATATGTTCCTTCCGGTTCGACAAGTTTAATTTTGGGAATGTATTTGGAAAGATATGTTTTAAGGAAAGCGATATTTCCCGCAAGATAATTTATAAGCTGTTCCAGCCATTGCGCGCCGTCTTTGTACGCCGCCTTGCATGAGATAAGCCCCATTATTCCCGGCTGGCTTAAACCTGAACGTGTGTACTCATCTTTAAATTTTAAGCGTAAGTCTTTGTTGGAAATAAAAATATTGGCGCTCATCAATCCCGCAAGATTAAAAGTTTTTGACGGTGAAGTGCTGGTAACGGTTATATTCGCGAAATCCGGGTTAAGAGAGGCAAATACAATATGCTTGTGATTGGGAAAAACAAAATCCTGATGGATTTCATCGGCGATAACAGTCACGCCGTAGCGCAGGCATATTTCGCCCATGTGCGTAAGCTCTTCGGTTTTCCAAACGCGCCCGACAGGATTGTGCGGATTGCACAAAATAAACATTTTCGCCTGTTTGATTTTTTCCTCAAAATCCTGAAAATCTATGCTGTAGCGCCCATCGCTGTACACAAGTTCGTTGACCAGTAACTGCCGTCCTGTTTTTCTTATACTTGATTCAAACGGGTAATACACTGGTTGTTGTATAACAATGCTGTCTCGCGGTTCCGTTAGCGAACGGACGGCGATGTACAGGGCGTTTACCACTCCGGGAGTAATAGTCAGCCATTCGCGTTGAGGAGACCAGTTATAGCGAGTCTCAAACCACTTGCGTATGACATCAAAATATTCCGTATCCGGTTCCGAGTACCCGTAGATTCCGTGTTTGACTCTGCGAGCGAGCGCCTTTTGCACACAGGGCGGAGAAGCGAAGTCCATATCGGCGACCCATAGCGGCAGTACGTCGGCGGGTTTTCCGCGCCATGTGGGTTCGTATTTAATACTGCATGAATTGCTTCTATCGATTACTTTGTCAAAGTTGTATTTCATGAAGAACCTCTACCACGAACCACGAACTTTTTGTACATATCTTGTCGTTGTTCGAGTTGGTTCGTGTGGTTCGTAGCCCCTGCTAATCCTTGCTCTATGGTATGCCTTTATTACTCTAATTATATACCAGATAAAGAATTAGTCAAGCCTTATTTGTTCACTATTATTCTCGATTATTCGCCATTACTATCAAGAATTGCCTACATATTCGCCTACATTTATTATTGTATTTCGCATAACACCTATAAAATATTTATTTTTTTGGCATAACAGGATTGCTTGGAGTTTTGCCAAAGAGCAAATTACAGTTGTTATGGTTTTTCCCTTTGTAAAACCCCCTATGTTTTTTATAAGGGCTTGTATTTGGCAAAACTCCTGATTTTTCTTACTTTACCGCTTCAAAACCCTGACTCAAGTCGTCGATAATATCGTCAATATGTTCAGTGCCGATAGAAAGACGAATAGTGGTGGGCTTTATCCCCGATTCAAGAAGTTCGCTTTCGCTCATCTGCGAGTGGGTTGTAGTAGCCGGATGTATAACCAGCGATTTAACGTCCGCCACATTGGCAAGCAGAGAGAACAATTTAAGTTTTTCAGTAAAGCGTTTGGCTTTTTCCGCGTCACCCTTTATCTCGAAGGTAAAGATAGAACCAGCGCCGTTGGGGAAATATTTATCATACAACTTGTGATCCTTGTGGTTGGGCAATGAAGGATGGTTTACACATTCTACCGACGGATGTTTTTCCAGCCACTTAACAACAGCTTTTGTATTTTCAATATGACGATCTATGCGCAGAGACAAAGTCTCAAGCCCCTGCAAAAACAGGAAGGCGTTGAAAGGTGACAGCGCCGCACCGGTATCGCGCAGAATCGTCGTTCTGGCTTTAATGATGTATGCTAATTTTCCCACAGCGTCGGTGAAAACTATGCCGTGATAACTTGGGTTCGGTTTTGACAGACCGGGGAATTTATCGTTCTGCGCCCAATCGAATTTTCCGCCGTCAACGATGACACCGCCGATAGACGTACCATGACCGCCGATAAATTTTGTCGCCGAATGTACCACAATGTCTGCGCCGTAATCAATCGGGCGTAAAAGGTAGGGTGTGGCAAATGTGCTGTCTACGATAACCGGAATACCATTACGATGAGCGATTGCGACCACAGCTTCAATGTCTACGATACTTGCGTTTGGATTTCCTATCGCTTCAAAAAATAACGCCTTTGTATTAGGTTTAATCGCTTTTTCAAAATTTGTCGGATTACCGCCGTCCACAAAAGTTACTTCGATGCCCAAGTCGTTTAATGTATTGGCAAGTAAATTATAAGAGCCGCCATAAAGCTGATTGTCCGATACAATATGATCTCCGCTTTTAGCAATGTTTAAGATTGCGTAGGTAACTGCCGCCGCACCCGATGCGGTGGCTAACGCCGCCACGCCGTTTTCCAGAGCCGCCATACGCTTTTCAAAGATATCCCATGTGGGATTCATAATACGCGTATAAATGTTACCCGGTTCAGTAAGCGCAAAACGATCCGACGCCGATTTGGACGACGGGAACACATACGAAGTGGTCTGATAAATCGGGACCGCTCTCGCATCCGTAGCCGGATCCGGTTTTTCCTGTCCGGCATGAATTTGAATAGTTTCAAATCGATATTTTTTGTCTGCCATAATAATTCTCCTTAATTTCTATATATATTATGTATTTAATCATAAATAGTATATTTTGTCAACAATAACATTAATGGCGGTTAAAGCTGGTATACGCTGTTTTGATAATGTATAATATGTACATGAAGTATTCATATAAAACACAAGGAACATGCGCAACGAAAATTAATTTTGATATTAACGGAAATATTATAACCAACATATCATTTGAAAAAGGCTGTAACGGCAACTTAAAAGCCATATCTCGTCTTACAGACGGAATGACCGTAGACGAGATAACAAAAAAGTGCAAAGGAATTAATTGCTCAAATAAGGGAACATCATGCGCGGATCAACTTGCGCTTGCGGTAGAGAAGGCATACTTGGAAAACGGGAGTTAAAAATTCCCTCTATACAAACCCTAACAAACACCCGATTCTATACACGCAGAATGCGGCAAGCCACGCGATGGCGGTTTGATATACAATTATAAAAATCAACCCTCTTACATTGCCGTATTCCCGTTTTACTGTCGCTATTGCCGCCACGCATGGGGTGTATAAAAGCGTAAACACAAGGAAACTGAATGCGCTTAACGAAGAAAACAATGTATGCAAAGTGGTTTCGAGCCCTGCGGCGTTAGCGTTGGTTAATACAGCCAATGTGCTTATAACGGCTTCTTTTGCTGTAAATCCGGTAATGAGCGCCGTGGAAATCCGCCAGTCGGAGAAACCCAGAGGAACAAATATTCCGCTGATTAACCGTCCGATTAACGCGAGCAGTGAACCTTCGCCGCCTTCAACATGGTTCAATCGTAAATCAAAGGATTGTAAAAACCAAATAATAACCGTCGCTAAAAAGATAATGGTAAACGCCCTTTGAATAAAATCTTTTGCTTTTTCCCAACAAAGCAGTAATACGGTTTTTGCTGAGGGAAAGCGGTAATTGGGCAGTTCCATTACAAAAGGAATCGGTTCGCCTTTAAAAACGGTTTTTTCCATTATGAAACCTGAAAGTACGCCGAATAAAATTCCCAGTAAGTACAGACTGCTCATTACCAGCGTTGAATGTTTTGGAAAGAATGCGGCGGCAAACAGGGCGTAAATAGGAACCTTTGCGCTGCAGCTCATAAACGGCGTAAGCAAAATAGTCATTTTTTTATCACGCTCGCTTGCAAGCGTCCTTGTCGCCATAATCGCCGGAACAGAACAGCCGAAGCCCATGAGCATGGGGACAAAACTGCGACCTGAAAGTCCGATTTTGCGTAACGGTTTATCCATGACAAACGCCACACGCGCCATATATCCTGAATCTTCAAGCAGAGACAGAAAGAAGAACAACACGACAATTATGGGAACAAAACTTAAAACCGCTCCCACTCCGGCAAATATTCCGTCAATCAGCAGAGAGTGTACAACAGGATTTATTCCGTAAACCGTCAATCCTTTATCTACAATGCCGCTTAAAAAGTCCACCCCCGATACTAATAAATCGCTCAGTCTGTTTCCGATAACTCCAAAGGTAAGAGCAAAGACCAAAAGCATTATTCCCAAAAAAGCCGGGAACGCGAAAAACTTGTGGGTTAATATTGAGTCCAAACTCACGCTTCGCCGGTATTCGCGGCTTTCATGCGCCTTTATTACGCATTTTTTGCAAACTTCCTCGATAAATTGATAACGCATATCAGCTAACGCCGCTTCGCGGTCTGTATCCATCTCTGTTTCCATTTCTTTAACGGTATGTTCTATTGTTTCCACTTCGTTTTTATCGAGAGAGAGAATATTTTGCATCTGCTCATCGCCCTCTACAAGTCTTGTTGCGGCGAAACGCATGGGAATCCCCTGTCTTTGGGCGTGATCTTCAATAAGGTGGATTGTCGCGTGAATGGCTCGATGTACCGCGCCCGAGCAAAAATCTATACGTTCCGGTTTTTTTTGCAGATGAACTGTTTCAACCGCCTGCTTCATAAGCTCCGATAATCCTGATTTTTTTACTGCGGATATTGGAATGACAGGTATACCCAGAACTTCCCTCATCTGATGTATGTCGATACTTCCGTTATTTGCCTGAACTTCGTCCATCATGTTAAGGGCAAGCACCATCGGTATTTGCAGTTCGATTAATTGCATGGTCAGGTAAAGATTACGCTCAATATTTGTCGCGTCAATTATATTGATAATGCCGTCCGGTTTTTGCTTGAGCAAAAAATCACGGGTAATAATTTCTTCGCTAGTGTAAGGCGACAAAGAATAGATACCGGGAAGATCGACGATAGAAGCGTCTTTATACCCGATTATTTCGCCTGATTTTTGATCTACAGTTACGCCGGGAAAATTCCCAACGTGTTGATTTGAACCTGTAAGCTGATTGAACAGCGTCGTTTTTCCGCAATTTTGGTTTCCCGCTAATGCAAAGACCATATTAAAAACCTCCGTTTTTTTTGTTTCGTGTGAGCAACAACTTGCGCCGCTCATGAAACTTCCTGTATTGTAATTTTTTCCGCTTCCGCCAAACGCAGAGACAAAACATAGCCTCTCAGCAGTAATTCAATGGGGTCGCCCATAGGAGCCGCTTTCTTAACCGTTACGGTTGTGCGCGGCGTAATACCCATTTCCAAAAGCCGCTTTCGCAGAATTTTTTCGCCGCTTACCGCCAAAACAACGCCGCTTTTGCCTATTTGTAATTCTTTCAGCGTCATATAAACCTCTCTTTATGCCGCAAAAGCGGCGCACTATCCTACGGTAAGTTATGACTAACCGCAGTGTAAATAAAAAAGTTAGTAATAACTAACTGCTTATACTTAAAAGTTAGCCTATCCTAACTTGTTTGTCAAGCGTTTTTATAAAAATTTTTAAAAAATTTTAACCTCTTGGAAACCCCTGTTTTTTAGGGGATTTTGCGATTTTTGGTCGGCTTATGGCAATCCCGTAATATGCCGAAAATATAACAGATGCAAAACATATCAGAAAATACAGATTTTGAGGATACAGATATTAATGAAAATATGGCTGCTATTCCGCCTAAATACAACCGAAGCTGGGGAACCGATTATATCCTCATGGACAGCAAGAATTTTATGAGCAATAAAAACGAAGCCGATTATACGCAGGTAATAGATATGTTCCAAAAAATATGGGACATGTATAAATACCGCTTATTTTCTCTTTTTTAAGATACTGACAGTACCCTTAAACCCCTTTCGGCAGTTTCGATAGCATTATTCGGCGGTGGTTAATGACTTCGCCGTCCGCTATAAAATGTCCGTCCCCCACGGCGTGAAAACACCGCTTTTCGGCGCGATTGTTATCCACCCACGCCGCCAAGCCGTCAAGGATAAAAAGGTCGTGCTTTTTAATGTGGTCAACCACACGGCACTCGATATTCGCATAACATTCCTTGATAAGCGGCGCGGAAACTTTTGACGCTTTTAACGGCGTTAATTTAAACTTTTCAAACTTATCCGTTTCCGCACCGGAACACGCGCCTATTTGCACGGCTTTTTTCGCAAGGTCAACGGTTGGTATGGCGATTACGCACTCTCCTGTTTTTGTCAGCGCTTTGTAGGAGTAATTCCATGAGCCGGTTAAAAAGGCAAAACGGGGAGTAAAATCCATTACCATAGTCCAGGAAAGCGCAAGTATGTTTTGCTTGCCGCCGTCGGCTGTTGTTACAAGGACAACAGGACCCGGTTCAAGGAGAGTAAATGCTTTTTGGATAGGGAGTTTTTTCATGTTTCTATGCCTATAATAGCGTGCTAATGTCATCTCATCAAGTATTCCGTAAGATTTCACACAAAGGACACAAAGGAAGAGAAGAGCACAAAGAAGAAAAAAGGGAGTTGTTGTCCGAAATCCAAGCGTGGACTTTACGAAAAGATAACGGACAAAAACCTCTGATTCCTCTTTGTGTTCTTTGTCTCTTTGTGTCCTTTGTGAGAATCTTCACGAAATATTTCTTGAAACACAATTGTTTTAGTATTATTATAAATACAGGAGAAACTATTGGGCATTAAAGAATCGGCGGAAATGTATTTGGAGACTATTCATGTTTTAAGCCTCAAGGGAAACCCTGTCCGTTCTATCGATATTGTTAATGAACTTGAATACTCAAAGCCGAGTGTAAGCGTCGCGATGAAAAACCTGAAAACTCAAGGATATATCGCGATAGATGATGAAGGTTATATAACTCTTACCGCTAAAGGGCGAAAAATTGCCGAAACGATGTATGAACGGCATGTCGCGATTTCCGATTGGTTGATTTTTTTGGGTGTCGATAAAAAAACGGCGGTAAACGACGCTTGTAAAATGGAACATGCCATGAGCGAGAAAAGTTTTACGGCGATAAAGAAACATATAGAGAACTTGCCTGACCACATAAAAGTGAAAGGTGAAAAAGTATAAAATAAATCAGTGTCAGAAAGGTAACATAAAACGATTTTTTATGGGTTAAATCATTTTTATGTGGTCAGGGGTTATACTCCCAAGAACGAATGAAGAGTTTTCAAGACTTCGTCAAAGTCAATTGGTTTACCAATGTGACTGTTCATGCCGGCTTCAAGGCATCTTTCAATATCCTCTTTAAATACATTTGCGGTCATTGCGACAATCGGTATAGTCTTTGCCACCAGAATATCCAGCGCTCTGATACGCCGCGTCGCTTCATAGCCGTCCATTTCCGGCATCTGTATATCCATAAAAATCATTTCGTACTTAAACGGGTTTTCGGTAAACATGCGGACGGCATCAGCGCCGTTTTCAGCGTAGTCAATTTCCAACTTTGTCGGTTCAAGCAGGGTCTGTACAATTTCGCGGTTAATGTCCACATCTTCAGCAAGCAGTATGCGCCGCCCCGTAAAGATACCCGCGATGTCCACCATCTGTGATCTTTCCGACGAATGTTTGTCCACGCCAAGACATTCATTGATAATTTCCGCAACGGTAGAAGGGAACAGAGGCTTGGACAAAAATTTGTCAACGCCCGCCGCTTTCGCTTCATCGGCAATTGCGCTCCATTCAAGGGCGGAAATCATTATCACTATGGAATTTTCCGTTACGCGGGCTTTTATTTCACGGGTAAGTTGTAAGCCGTCCATGACAGGCATTTTCCAATCTATAAAATAAATATGGTAGCCGCCGTTTTGATCTATAAGTTGAAGCGCTTTTTCTCCGCTTATGGCGACATCGCACTTTACACCGAAGCCATGTACTATTTCAAAGAAATACTTTAAAACATCCGGATCATCGTCTACAGTCATGATGCGGAGATTGTCCAAATTTATATCAGGAGACAAAAGGATATTTTTTTCTCCCGCACTGCGTTGCAACTGAATTGTAAAAGTAAAAACAGAACCTTTTTCCGGTTCCGATACTACCCAAATATTGCCGCCCATCAGTTCTACTATACTTTTGGAAATAGCAAGCCCTAGCCCCGTGCCGCCGTATTTTCTGGTTGTACCGGATTCGGCTTGTTCAAAAGCCTGGAAAAGCTTAACCTGCTGTTCCGGAGTTATGCCGATACCTGTGTCGCTTATTGACACTTGCAGGGTACAGGTTTTGTCCGTTTTTTCCGTAAGACGCACGGCAAGGGTGACGGAACCTTGTTCCGGCGTAAATTTAATAGCGTTCCACAGCAGGTTGGTAATGACCTGCGCTATCCGCTGGTCGTCACCTACGAGTATTTTGGGAATGGAATGATCCATATGAACGGAAAACTTTTGATGTTTCTCGTCTATGCGGAAATTAACGACATTCACTACGCGCCGGAGAACTTTTTCAAGATCAAATTCCGCCGGAGCAAGCTCAAACTTGTTGGCTTCAATTTTGGACATATCCAAAATATCGTTAATAACGCCAAGCAGATGGTTTCCGGCATCTTCTATTTTTGTAAGGCAGTAATCTTTGCGAATAGGGTCAACAGTGTTTTTTCCTATTGTGGTCATGCCGATTATAGCGTTCATCGGTGTGCGTATTTCGTGGCTCATGTTGGCAAGGAACACGCTCTTGTGTCTGTTCTCTAAATCCGATTTATTTTTTGCCGAGTCAACTTGAATAAGAATAATTATCAACACTAACGCAAGCGCGGTGCCCAATAAAATGAGGATTAAAGCCATATTGTTTACGGGTTGATAAAATAACTTTTTAGGCGTTAAAAGACCTAAACGCCACCCATTTGGAAGCGTTCTGAAAAAACCGACGACAGTTTCGCCTCTCCAGTTAACCCACTCGAGTCCTGTAATTTTTCCCGTGCGTACTAATTCATTAGTTATAAACGCAAGAGGGATTGTCGGGTCGTACATTTTCAATCCGACAAATTTCGGGTTCATGTGACCAATTACCGTTAAATCCTGACTAATCAATACTCCGTCACCTGAGTTTTGGGTAAAAGCGGTTCTTGCAACTCTTTCTCCTATACTACCTGCCATCATATCAAAAGAGACGACACCTATACGGTTCCCGTCGTCGTCAATAAGACAACGGGAGAATGAAAAAACCATTTCACCTGTTACCGCATCTGTATATGTTGTCGTTTCGTAAATTTCAGAGCCGGTTTCAAGGGCGCCTTTGTACCAAGGGCGCTCGGTCACATGCCAACTTTCAGGAGGTTCCCAACCGGTACCGTTAAAAAGGTATGGACCTTCAGAAGATTTTTCTATAAAGCCATATGCGCCGTTAGGACTGAAAGTATCCCTGTTTTTTGAGTTTAAATACTTTGTAAATCCGGTGGTATAAGCGATTATTTTTGCGGAATTATCCCCGTGTTGGACTAAATTTAGTATGGATTGCGCAAAATCATCAAGTATTGTGCGTGATTCCAGAAGTTCAGCGTAGATTTGGGTTTCCACATAGTTAAGTAAATTATCAGTATTGCGCTCAAGATTGGTTTGTACAATTCTACTGGAAAAGATGTAGCTTAATATAACCATCAACGAAAACGAAAAAACAGTAAAAATAACTTGTACATATAAGGGGCGGTCTTTAAAAATTCTGGGTAATTTCATTTTCATCAACGGTCTCCCTATAATATGGGTATAAAATTAATATTTCTTACCTTATATAATAAATATTTCCAAAAAATCTAATGGTATTATAACATAAAAATAATATAAATAGTATATATGAATTCTTTATAAAATAGGTATTTTTATAGAAAATTGTTGTTTAATTTCTATAATAAATTGTAAGAAATTCTAACATATTCCGAAGAACTATCATCTATAGCGCCGAAATCGACCGGAATCGCGTTTTTTAGGTAACGGGTTCCGTTTGCTTCGTCTGTTATTTCACGCTTTAAATCTTTTTAATCGCAGAGCGTTGGTCAGTACCGATACGGAACTTAAACTCATGGCGGCGGCGGCAAAGACAGGATTTAGGAGCGGTCCGCCGAAAAGATACAGCAAGCCTGCGGCGATGGGAATGCCCAGCACATTGTAACCAAAAGCCCAAAACAGATTTTGTTTGATGTTGCGGATTGTCCGTTTGCTCAAATTGATTGCCGTGGGAACGTCGAGAAGATCGGAGCGTATAAGAACAATGTCGGCGGATTCCATCGCGACATCCGTTCCGCTTCCGATAGCGATACCAATGTCGGCTTGCGCGAGAGCGGGAGCGTCGTTAATACCGTCCCCAACCATTGCGACAAAACGCTGTTGGCGTTTTGTCGCTTGGGAGAACAGCTTACGTTTTTCTCCATGCTGGAATTCCAAATTTGTTTCTTGCAGTTTCTTAACTTCGGCGGACTTGTCTTGCGGCAAAACTTCCGCAAGTACGCGGTCTATTCCCACTTGTTTGGCGATGGCATCAGCGGTTTTTTTATTGTCTCCCGTTATCATGGCGACTTCGATTCCCATTTTGTGAAGACTATTTATCGCCGCCCTGCTGGAAGGTTTAATCACGTCCGCTACCGCCGCAATTCCCGCGATTGCGCCGTTCAGAACGACATACATCGATGTCTTTCCGTCAGAAGCAAGGCGGTCGGAAGTTGTGTCAAGTTCCGCAAGCGAAATGCCTCGCTCTTCCATAAGTTTGCGGTTTCCGATAAGGATAGGCAGAGCGGAGAGAGCGGAATAGGGATTTGGAAGCGGGGAAAGTATTTTTTCCGCGGGCAGGGGGATTTTCGCTTCTATGCCTCTGCCGGGAATGTTTTTAAAATCCGTTACAGGCGGCAGTACAAGGCCGCGCTTTTCCGCCTCGCGGACAATGGCGTCAGCAAGCGGATGCTCCGAATTTTTTTCGGCGGCGGCGACAAGCTGAAGAAAAAGATCGGCGTCATTGCCCTGTTCTCTGTTTCCCTTTCCCCATTCTCCGCTTACGATAATCACATCGGTTACTTCGGGCTTGCCTTCGGTAATTGTTCCCGTCTTATCAAACACAATCGTTTGAATTTTGTGGGCGGTTTCCAATGCTTCGCCGCCCTTGATCAAAATGCCGTTCTCCGCTCCCTTGCCGGTTGCCACCATGATCGCCGTGGGCGTGGCAAGACCCAGGGCGCACGGGCAGGCGATGACAAGTACGGAAATAAAAATGGTCAGCGCGAACTCGGTTGCTGATTTTCCGAGGGGCAGATTAACAACGCCGGCTGACGCCGCAATGAACCATGCGATACCCGCAACAAGCGCGATGGCGCAGACAACCGGCACAAAGTAACCGGAAACAATATCCGCCATTTGCGCTATCGGCGCTTTAGAGCCTTGCGCGTCCTCAACCAATTTGATGATCTGCGCAAGTGCGGTTTCATTCCCTACCTTTTCCGCCCTGAAGCGTAACACGCCGTTACTGTTAATGGTTGCGCCGTAAACAGGATCGCCTGAATTTTTTTCAACCGGCATACTTTCCCCTGTGAGCATGGACTCGTCTACCGCGCTTTGTCCGTCGGTTACAGTTCCGTCCACGGGAATTTTCGCGCCGGGCTTTACAACGATAATGTCGCCTGCCGCTACTTCATCAATAGGGATTTCCTTTTCTAATGTTCCGCCGGAACCGCCGTTGACGATAACTATTGCCGTCTTTGGCGCAAGACCCATGAGTTTTTTTATCGCCTCGCTTGTGTGTCCTTTGGATACAGCTTCTAGGGATTTGCCCAAAAGAATCAGGGCGATAATCACTCCCGCGGTTTCAAAGTACAAAGATTCAACCGCGTGAATATTTCCTTTGGTAATCTGAAACAAATTGTAAACGCTGTAAATAACTGCGGACGCAGTTCCAATAGCGATAAGCGAATCCATGTTTGGACTGCGCTGTAAAAGATTTTTAAAACCTACGATATAAAACCTGCTGCCCGCAATGATAATCGGTATGACTAACGCAAGCTGCACGGCGGCGTAGAGCAGGGGAGCGCGCATAGGGGACAGAGCTTCAGGGAAGGGAAGGGCGACCCACTTAATCATTGGAGCCATTGCGATATACAGCAGGGGAAGACCCAAAACCGCGGCGACAATAAATTTTGTCCATAGGATTTTTATTTCTTTTTCCTTTCGGAGTTTATCTTTGTCCAATGCGTTTTTAGAATTTTCGATAACTTCATAACCGGCGTTGATGATTGCTTCCTTGATTGCCGAAAGGCGCAAGGTTTGCGGATCAAAAGTTACCGTCGCCTTTTCCGCGGCGAGATTTACCGAGGCGTTTTGTACACCTTCCAATTTGTTCAGCGCCTTTTCAACGCGCGCGGAACAGGCGGCGCAATGCATACCGCCAATGGTCAAAGTTTCAGTCATCATTGTTCGTAATATCCTATTTGTTAAAGCCCGTCAGGCGGCGGCACATCTTTTGAATCGTAGGGGGCAAGCGCGGTATCAACGTCTTTTACGATGTCTTTGTCAATCTTTCCCATATTCGCCATTTCGTAAATAATCTGCATTGTATCAGCGTGATTCCGTCTGGGGTGATAGGGTCTTTCTTCGCTTATCGCCTGATACAAATCCAGACACGCCATCAGCTTGGAGTTAAAATCCAATTCATCGGCTTTCTTTCCGAAAGAGTAACCTTTGCCGTCCAATTTTTCATGATGATTGGACGCCCATTGGCATATAGTCTCGAATCCTTCAACTTCATGAAGAAGTTCCCATGTTATAAGAACATGTCCTTTGATAATTTCAAATTCTTCATCGGTAAGCTTGCCGGGCTTTTCCAGAATTTCAGTAGGAATCGCCAGCTTGCCAAGATCGTGCAGAGACGCCGCAAGATACAACTCCGCCGTTTCCTGCGGACTATACTTGTAATATTTCCCCATGAACCACGCTTTATTTGCAATCTGTGTGGAATGTTTCTGCGTAAAAACCGATTTACAGTCGATGATTCTTGCCACAAAACCCGACAGATTATAAATAGTTTCTGTTTGTATATCGACAATCCAGGGAGAAATGGAATCCGCCGCTGTTTGTTTAATGACATTATCTTTAAGAGACAGAAGCATAGGCACGTCAAGAATTTCCAGCAGAGTCTGCGCCGCTTTTTTGCTGTAGTGTTTTCCTGTTTCATTAACAATTATGTTTCTGATAGCGGGCAATTCTTCGGGTTCCAATCTTTGAAGGTGGTAGGCGACATCAAGTGAATCGGCAATAGTGATAAGTTCCGCTTCAAGCGGACATTCTCCTTCCCGTAAGCCGAAAGGTCCCGTTCCGTCGGCGTGTTCATGGTGATACAGAACAAAATCTTTTACATTTGTTTTAAAACAGAGCGCATCCACATTCCGCTGTCCGATTTCACAGTGTTTTTTCATTGCCGTATCATGGTCGCTATCCGTTTTCTCGGAAAGAATATATTCGGTAAGCGCGCTGTCATGGAGCAAAGCGCAAATCGCCAGAGCGGTGATTTCTTCTGTATTTTTTCCTAGGACTTTTCCCATTTTTGCGCAAAGAACGGCAATTCGCTTACCGTGATTGGTACTGGCTCCCAAAAGCTCGCTCTCTACAATATCTAAAGCTACGGCTATAGATTTTATGAGCGAATCCATTCTTACTTTAACCATAGATATTTTAATTATATACTGATTATCGCCTCTGTAAAAGGTGTTTGCAATATTATTATATTAATACTATATTTATTTTATATGTCTAAAATTAAGTTTTCCAAGTATATAGTAATTTCCTTCTTATTTTTTCTCCTGTTTTTTTCCTGTTCTACTTCAAAAAACGTAAAGGGTTCCGGCGGCGCAAATGGTCAAAAAGCTGATTCCGATATGGTTTATTACGAAGGCGACTTACTTAATATTTTTTTTCATGCGGTGATTGCGCATCCGGAAATAGCATTTTATGGAAGCAGGAAAGACCATTACAAAGAATGGTTTGTTACCGCCGATGAATATAAAAAAATACTGAATGAGTTGTATTCACTGAATTATGTATTGGTAGATATCAAGGAATTTTATACCGTAACGTATACAAATAAAACAAAAACCGTTAGAGCGAATAAATTACTGATTCCCGAAGGAAAGAGCCCCCTCATTTTATCCGTTGACGATTTATCTTACTATGATACTAACAGGCGAAATGGGACGGTACATAAACTTGTAATTGATAAAAACGGCAACATTGCGGCGTGGACCGATACTCCGTCCGGCGGTGAAATATCTTATGATCAGGATATTATTACTATTACGGAAGACTTTATTAAAAAACATCCTGATTTTTCAATCCGAGGGGCAAAAGGCATTATTGCGCCTACGGGATTTCAAGGGGTGCTGGGATATCGAACGCAAGCGGAGAATTCAAATTCTCCCGGGTATAAAAAAGAAGTGGAAGATGCCGTTAAGGTGGCAAATAAATTAAAAGCACTTGGGTGGCGTTTTGCGTCGCATAGCTACGGACATTTGAATATGCCTAAAGTAACTATGGCAAAGTTTGTAAATGACATTAATTTATGGGAAAAAGAAGTAAAACCGATTTTGGGCGAGACAGACCTTTACATATATCCCTATGGAGCGGCGCTGGAAAGGCAGGAGGAGAAACATAAAATACTGCGCGAAAGAAATTATAATTTATTTTTCGGCGTTGGCAACGGATACGGTTACAGGGTTGGTCCAAGATCGGAGTATATTTATTTAACACGCAGAAATATTGACGGTTGTTACTTTAGGTTATTCAGAAACAACGACAAAAAACTGTTTGATATCGATAAGGTAATGGATAAACAAAATCGGGGTATTCGGTAACTAAATATCGTAATGCCAAAAGTCCAATTGGTCTAATTCCATGTGGGTGGAAATATTGCCGCTGTTCTTGAACTGCAATTCCGGATTTTTAACGCTGACGCGAGTTTTTTCCGGTACTGAGCGGATCACAAAAGCGTTGCCGCCGATTACCACTCCTTCGCCGATAATGGTATCCCCGCCCAAAATGCTCGCGCCCGAGTATATCGTAACATTGTCGCTGATTGTCGGGTGGCGTTTTACTCCCTTTATACTTTGTCCGCCCTTTGTGGACAACGCGCCAAGCGTTACTCCCTGATACAGCTTTACATTGTTCCCGATAACGGCGGTCTCGCCTATTACAATGCCCGTGCCGTGGTCTATGAAAAAATATTTGCCTATCGCCGCGCCCGGGTGAATATCAATGCCGGTCGCGCTGTGCGCGTATTCGCTCATAATTCTGGGGATAAGCGGTACGGACAGCAAATAAAGTTCATGCGCTATCCTGTAAATCATTGTGGCGTAAATGCCCGGGTATGATATGACAATCTCCGCCTTGCTGTACGCGGCAGGGTCGCCGCTATACGCCGCCTCAATATCCTTTTCCAAAAAGTCTTTGATAGTCGGTATCTTAAGAATAAATTGGCGCGTTATATCCCACGCTATGTTGTCAATCTCGTTTTGCTCCGTGTCTTTGTACCGCAGGTCATAACGCAAAGCCAATCTTGTCTGCGCGGCTAAATCATTGGAAACTTCTTCCAGCATAACGTTGAGTTTGTTCTTTACGGAGCCGCTCGTTAAAACGCTCTCAAAAATTCCGGGAAACAGCAAATATTGCATTTTACCGATAATTTCGATAATGACCGATTTTATCGGCTGTTTCGCGACATCGCGCTTCTTCTGAAAATCACTCAGCAACTCCGCCGCGATTTGCTCGATTTCTTGATCTATTTCCATGTTATGCCAATTCTTTAATAGCGATAACCAACTTGTCAATTTCCTCGGCTGTATTGTAGAACGCGATTGTCGGGCGCACTGTCGATTCCAGTCCGAAACGGCGCAGGATTGGCTGCGCGCAGTGGTGTCCGGCGCGAACCGCGATTCCGTGGCTCGCGAGATGTTTGCCGACTTGTTCAACGCTTGCGTTATCAAGTACAAAGGACAGAACGCTCGCTTTCTGTGCCGCCGTGCCGATAAGGCGCAGACCGTTTATGCGCTTAAGCTCGCGGGTCGCGTAATCAAGCAACTCGTGTTCATAGGCGCTTATGTTCGCTATTCCAAGACCGGAAACATAATCAAGAGCCGCGCCAAGCCCTACCGCGTCGGCAATATTGCCGGTTCCCGCTTCAAACTTGGAAGGCGCGGGATTGTATACCGTGCGCTCAAAAGTTACGTCCTTTATCATATTGCCGCCGCCCTGATACGGTTTTGCTTCCTCAAGAGCGTCCGCTTTTCCGTAGACCGCGCCTATGCCCGTAGGACCGAAAATCTTGTGTCCTGAGAACACAAAAAAATCCGCGTCAAGCTCGCTGACATTAAGCGGCGTGTGCGCTACCGACTGCGCTCCGTCGATAAGGATTCGCACTCCGTGTCCGTGCGCTATCTGAATCATCTCGTGAATCGGGGTAATTGTTCCCAGCGCGTTTGAAACGTGCGTTACAGAGGCGAACTTTGTGCGCGGGCAAAACAAGCGCGCGTATTCGGACAAAATGATCTGTCCTGTATCGTCAACGGGAGCGACTTTTATTATTGCTCCGGTTTCCTGCGCTATCAACTGCCAGGGGACAATGTTGGCGTGGTGTTCAAGAATGGTGAGTATTATTTCATCGCCGGGTGAAAGCAGGGGTTTAACGTAACTCTGAGCCACAAGGTTGATGCCTTCCGTTGTTCCGCGCACAAAGACGATATTGTCTTTTGAGGGAGAGCCTAAAAACTTCGCGATGGTTTCCCGCGCCGCTTCGTAAGCGTCCGTGGAACGGGCGGCAAGCTCATGCGCGCCTCGGTGGACGTTTGAATTTTCGTGTCTGTAAAAATACGAGATACGATCTATCACGGCATTGGGTTTTTGCGTTGTCGCGCCGTTGTCAAGCCAGATAAGCTGTTTGCCGCCCGCGACTCTTTCGTTCAAGATTGGGAAATCGCCGCGAATACGGTTTACATCAAAACCCGTCCCCAAAGGAGAGCTTTTAAAAAGCGTCTCTTCTGAAGGCGTACCGGTAGGCGTACTTGTATACGGCACTACAACGGGAGAATACTCGGTCTTGGCGTCTTCGGTTTTCTCGCTCTTTTTTTCCTGAAGTTCCGGGAAATAAGTCAACGCCCATCTTTCAAGTTCTTCCGGATCGGGTAAGCCGTATCCGTTAGCTGTAATCATAGTAGTTACCCACTTCCACTTCTTCAAGAACGGCTATGGCATCGTCCGCAAGAATTGCGGCTGAGCAGTACAAAGACAGAAGGTAGGACGCGAGTCCTTTGTTGTCTACTCCTCTAAAGCGTACGGAAAGTCCTCTGCCTTGTTCGTTCTGCAAACCTGTCTGGTACAAACCGACAACTCCGCGTTTTGCCTCTCCTGTGCGCACCAACAGAATATTGGTTTTGCCGCCCTTGCTCTTTGGGTTTTTCAAACCGTCTACGAACAATTTATCTGTCGGGATTATCGGAACGCCGCGCCACAGAATAAAACTGCCGCCAAAGAGCGAAGTGGTTGAAGGCGGAACGCCCCTGCGGGTGCATTCGCGCTGGAAAGCGGCGACAGCCCTTGGGTGAGCCAAGAAGAACGCCGGTTCTTTCCACACTTTTGAAAGTAATTCGTCCAAGTCATCGGGCATTGGAGAGCCCGCTTTGTTTCCCGGTTTTATACGCTGTGTATCGGGAACATTTTTCAGCAAGCCGTAATCATCGTTATTGATGAGTTGGCTTTCCTGCCGCTCGCGCAGACTTTCAATCGCAAGATGAAGTTGTTCTTTTGTTTGATCATAGGGTGAGGAATAGACATCTTCCACGGCTGTATCTACATTGATAATTGTAGAAATCGAATTGAGAGTATACTCTCTAGGCTTTGGCTGATACTGTACATAACCTTCGGGAATTTCCGCGCTCTTTTTTTCCGATGAGCAGAGAACGTCAAGCGGCGTTTCGCCTTCGACTACTTTGTTTACGCGGTAAATACCGGCGTCCAGTCCTTTAAATTCCAAAAAACGTGTAAGCCAGCGCGGTGTAATAGCGCCGAATTGCGGCGGGGTTTTGGTGATATCCGTCAGTTGATACGCTTGCGCTTTACTCAGCGCGTTTAATTCTACAGTTGCCATAAAATAAATTCTCCTTAAACTTTTTTCCTGACCGTTAAATATTATTAATATTCCCTGATCAGGTTATAAAATAATACAAGAAAACCAAGCTAATGTATACCAAACTCATGAAGAAAATCGCTATACAATAATTCTTTACGCTTCAATAAAACGGCGATTTTCTTCAAGAAACATTTGAAAACCCCAACGGGATTTTCAAATGTTTCACTCTTCCCAGAGCCACGTTGACAAATAACGCTCTCCGGTGTCCGGCAATACGGCTACTATTGTCTTGCCGTTGTTTTCCGGTCTCTTGGCGACAGTCAAAGCCGCTTCAAGAACAGAACCTGACGAAATACCTACGATGATGCCTTCTTCTTTTGCGAGCCTTCTCGCCGCAGTTCCGGCTTTGACTTCATCGGTTTGATAAATCTCATCGATAACAGCATCGTCATAAACCTGCGGCTTGAAACCGGCTCCGATACCCTGAATCTTATGCGGTCCCGGCGATCCGCCTGAAAGCACGGGAGACGCGGCTGGTTCCACCGCTACAATCTTAACGCTTGATTTTTTCGATTTTAAAAATTTTCCCGTGCCCGTTAAAGTTCCGCCTGTTCCGACTCCGCCGACCACAATATCAACTTTTCCGTCGGTATCGTTCCAAATTTCCGGTCCTGTGGTTTTTTCATGAATAGCGGGGTTGGCAGGGTTATTGAACTGCTGGGGGATAAATGAATTGGGAGTAGCCGCCGCAAGCTCTTCCGCCTTGGCGATTGCGCCCTTCATGCCCTTTGCGCCTTCGGTAAGCTCAAGCTCGGCGCCTAACGCTTTAAGCAGTTTGCGGCGTTCAATACTCATTGTTTCCGGCATTGTCAGAATTATTCTGTAACCCTTAACCGCCGCAACATAAGCAAGACCGATACCGGTATTGCCGCTTGTCGGCTCGATAATGACCGTCCCTTTCTTTATTTTTCCCTCTTTTTCCGCGGCTTCTATCATTGCCAGCGCAATACGGTCTTTAACGCTATGCAGAGGGTTAAAACTCTCCAGTTTTGCATAAACAATTGCTCCGCTGTCATTAAGTTTGTTAATCTTGACCAACGGGGTATTTCCGATAAGATCGGTAATTTTTTCTACTCTTGCCATACTTTGCTCCTATCACTATTATAAGTAATCATATAGGATTACTATGTAAAGAATAACCAAAAATTGTAAATTTGTCAAGAGGATTTTTTTATTTTTTGAGGATATTACCCATAAATCAATCTATATGAATATGTCCGTAAACAGTACAAACTGATGTAATTGCTTTTAGAATACACAAATGTTATTATTCCGATAAAGAAAGACTTGTAAGCATAGTAAGTCTATGGTAAAGTGGGGTATATGAAAATATCGACAAAAGGGCGGTATTCGCTTCGTATGCTTTTAGATTTAGCAGAGCATAAAGATGACGGGTTTATTCCATTAAAAGATATTTCTCAGAGGCAGGGTATTTCCAAGAAGTACCTTGAGCAGATAGTTACCCTTTTAAGCCGCCCTGACATTTTGCGTACAAACCGAGGAAATAAGGGCGGTTATATGCTGGCAAAGGAGCCCGACAAATACACAGTAGGGCAAATTTTAAGGATTACCGAGGGCGGACTGTCGCCTGTTTCGTGTCTGGAAGACAACCCTAACCAATGCGAACAAATGAAAGATTGTAAAACCTTACCGGTATGGCAAGGTCTTGAAAGAACGATAAATAAATATCTGGACAGCATTACCCTTGAAGATATTTTACGCAACTTCAAAGCCGCCGACGCGGACGAGTATTATATTTAAATTTTTTACCACGAAACACAAAGAAAAGAAATTTACCACGAACCCACACGAACCGAGAGAGCGGAGATATTTACTACCGACAGGCGGGCAATAGAAGGTATTTTTTTATTTGACAAAACCCCCGAAAAAACGTAAAATAATCCTAACGAGCGAAAATATTGCCATGAAAAAATATATTCTTCCTATCGCGGTTTGTATTTTATGCGCCTTCCTGTCCGCCTGCGACACTCCCGGGTGGATGACGGATA
>JGI20171J14444_1000180_pt1 | contig 21423 bp, 21 predicted proteins | sample TergutNc150P4_FD_14444 | JGI IMG/M metagenome (IMG submission 14444) | reverse complement strand
CCCATTGCATTTTCATTTGTAATGCCTGTACCGTTCGCCAAATTTGCCATCATATTCGCCAGCCGCGCCTGCATTTCACCTCCGCTAATAGTAATATTTCGGTCAATCGACTTTAATTTATTATAGGTAAAAGCAAGATTCATATTGAGCAAACCGCTTGTTTCGCCTCTTATTTGCCGCCATGTTGGCATTGCGGTAACATACGAAATATTATTAAATTTGGTGCGGAACATATTGTCTGTTGTTGTTTGTCCGCCCCAAGTCGATTTTGCGCTTTGAATCTGACCATTTAACGAAAAACTCAATTCCTGTCCGCGATAAATTCCCAAGCCCGCAGGATTGTCTTTTATTGCCGAAACATCGCCGCCCAACGCGCCGAATGCGCCAGCCATACTCATATAACGCGCCGTTCCTTGGATATCGTCCTGAACATATTTTACAGCGTCAATCTCCGATTGAGCCGAAACCAATGTTACTGATAAAATTCCTGTTATTATTAAAAAAATCTTTTTCATTTTTTATATTTTATAAAATGTTGAAATATAAACTTTTATTTTATTTAAAGATTTAATATTTAAAAATTTATTTCAGGTATTAGCCCGATTTTTTAAAATTTATATAAAATCTTTAAAATTCGATTTATCTGCGTCCGCCGCTACTGCCTGATGAGCGGCTGTCGCCACCTCCACCACTGTATGAGCCACTCGACGAACGCGAACTTGATGATGAACCACCGCTATACGAACCTCCTGAACTTGACCGCGAAGAATTACTGTAAGAACCGCTTGACCGAGACGACGTGCTATACGTTGAATTGCCTGAACGAGATGGCGTGTACGAACTTCCAGACCTTACTGCGCCCGATTCTGTGCGTCCTGTGTAAGTATTGCTGCGGACAGTTCCGCTTTCTGCATTGCGTCCCGTATATGTTCCGCCGCCGCGGTTTGCGCTTTCGGCGGTTGCCGTTCTTCCATTAGAAACGCGCGGCATTGTGCTTACTCCGCTTTCTGAAACGCGTCTGCCTGATGTTGCATAGTTTGAAGTGCGCTTTGCATCTCCATAATTTGCATTTCCGCGCGAGCCAACTCTTGACGTGTTGTCGCTTGTTCGCATTCCGTTATCCGCCAAACGAATTCCTATGCGGTAACTTCCAACTGCTGCCTCACGTGTGCGGTTTGCAGAAACGCCCGTACGCGAACTGTACAAATCACGTCTGTTGCTGCCATAATATCCCGACGGGCGATAATCGTAGTGGTGATTGTGTCCCCAGCCGTAATAACCGCCATAGTAATCACCCCAACCATAATAGGGATAACCCCAACCATAGTAGCCACCCCAGCCGTAATAACCGCCCCAACCGAAACTCCAATATGGGTCGTACCAGCCCCAACTGTAATATGGACGATACCACCACCAATTTGGATAACCCCAGCCGGAATACCACGGATAATACGAATTGTAACCATACCAACCATTCCAGCCATAATAATTGGAATGGATGGTTGTGTAACCATTATTATCATAAACATTCCAATCATTGCCGTCCATATAATAAACGTCATCGTTGGAAGGGTCATAGATAATTACAGACGCACTGTTGCGGTGAAAACGTTTGATGCGCTGTGCATATTCATACTTGGACAGTTCTACCGAATCAAGCGCAATAACCGTATCTGAATTAAATTTTTTGTTATACTTTGTGTTTTCGTCTAAATAAACAATTTTGCGCGCTCCATTTTTATAAACCGCCTCTGTTTGCACAGGCTTTTGTTTTGCAACAGTTGCATCTTTTTTGGCATCATCTGCCGAATAGTAAATGTCGTTTGCCCATTGAGCAAAACCCAACAAAGGCAACAACACTGCCGATAATAATATTAATCCCTTTTTCATAGTAAAAACTCCTTTTATTTTAAATTAAATAAAAACTTTTTTTTAAAAACAATAATCGTGCCATAAGATATAATTTTTTAGGTTTTATTTGTAATTTCAATGGAAGCGCCCAATTATTTATAATTATTATTTTATGGGTTATTTTCAAAATTAAAATAATTTTTTCCTTTATAAATGTTAATGTTTTTTCAATCGTAAAATATTTGTGTAAATTTGCAGCGTTTTTTAGTAATAAATTTAAAAAATATGAAGAATCGAATAATCGTTTATTTATCAATTTTATTAATTGGCGTTTTGACGATGTCGGCGTGCAGTTCGTCGAAGAATACAACAAAAATTGTGGGCGCAAACAAAACTGCTGGTCAGCCGTCGTCTGGCACATCGCCAGAGCCGCCGCGCAATACCCAGCAGCCTGCCGCAACTCAACCGCCCAAAGAAACTGCAAAAGAAGAAGTTACGCGCTCTGAAAGTTTTTACCTTACAGAAGGAGAAAACCCGAAATCAGATGTGTATAAAAAACATTACCATGTTGTTGTAGGAAGTTTCAAAAGCCGCGATAACGCAAAAGGTTTGCAGTCGTCTCTCAATTCAGAAGGCAATAACACAACGGTTGTGGTAAATGAAAATGGAATGTATCGTGTAATTTTAGCATCTTTTGACGAATATTTGCAGGCGCGGGCGTGCATCAACAATATTGCAGGGCGTTTCCCTGATGCGTGGGTGCTGGTTAATACTAATTGATTTTTATGATAAAGAATAGATTTTTTTTATTGACACTGTTAATTTGTTGTACAACAGTGTCTTTATCTGTTTTTGCGCAACATAAAAAATTTGAAATGCGCGGTGTGTGGATTGCTACTGTTGCAAATATTGATTTCCCATCAAAGCAGGGCTTAACCTCTGCCGAGCAGCAGCAGGAAATCGTTCAGTTGCTCGACGATTTGGCAAGCAATAACATTAATTGCATAATTATGCAGGTTCGCCCCACTGCCGATGCGTTTTATCCTTCGCCGCTTGAGCCTTGGTCGCATTGGCTAACAGGGCAACAGGGCAAAAGTCCATTTCCTTTTTACGACCCTTTGGATTTTATAATTAACCAAGCGCATAAACGGTGTATGGAAGTGCATCTGTGGCTAAATCCGTATCGAGTTACAATGAATGAAAATATTAATTCATTAAGCAAAGACCATTTATTTTTTAAAAATAAAAATATTTTTGTAAAATATGGCAATAAATATTATTTCGATCCGGGACTTGACCAAACGCGGAAATTTTTAAATACAGTTGTAAAAGACCTTGTTGAGCGATACGATATTGATGCAATTCATTTTGACGATTATTTCTATCCATATCCTGAAGGAAAAGCCGATTTTCCTGATGGGCAAACGTTTAAAAATTTTCCACGCGGATTTACAAACAAAGCAGACTGGCGGCGCAATAATGTAGATATGATTATCGGCGAACTGCAAAACACAATAAAATCGACCAAAGCGTGGGTTGAGTTTGGCGTCAGTCCATTTGGCGTTTGGCGAAACAAAAGCAAAGATCCGCGCGGCTCTGAAACTCAGGCAGGAATTGAAAATTATGATGACCTTTACGCTGACATTCTCAAATGGCTCAAAGAGGGAAATATTGATTATGTTACTCCGCAACTTTATTGGGAAATTGGAAAAAAAGTTGCCGATTATAGAGTGCTTATAAAATGGTGGGCTGAAAACAGTTGCGGTAAAAATCTTTATATTGGTTTGTATGCATCGGGGCTGAAAGTCAATAATGCTGCCGCGTGGCAAAAACCAAATGAAATTGCCCGCCAACTTGCTTTAAATGAACAGATTGAACAAATTGACGGCGCGATGTTTTTCAGTGCGCGACCATTTGTTTCAAATTTGCAGGGACTGAACGATACTTTGCGTTCAAATTATTATAAATATCCTGCTTTAAACCCGATTAACCGCAATATTGAAGGCAAATTTTCTGCGCAAGTGCAAAATCTTGCAATGGTAAAAGACAGTAAAAATACGGTTCTTGTTTGGAATAAAAATCAAATCACAGAAGATGGCACACAAACGGCTTATTATGTAGTTTACGCTTTTAAAGGTAAAAAAATTGGCGATATGAACGCGCCTGAAAATATTATTGCAAAAACTCAGGATAATATGTTGAATTTAAATAGTTTAAAACAAAGTTTGCATGGCAGATATACCTTTGTTGTAACATCTGTCAATCGTTTTAGAATCGAAAGTCAGGCATCAAAACCATTGCAAAATAATATTAAATAAAGATTACAGGAAATTAATCTTGGATTTTTTAAAAAAAAAATAAATAAATTGTAAATTCAAACAATGTATATCAACTCAAAAAAATGGAATAATTTGCTTTTTGAGGGGCGCAACAAAGCATACGGGGCTTTTAAGTTGCGTGCAACTTCTTCGCGCAGGCACTTGATTTCATTTTTTATTGTAATAGCATTGTTTGCAGGCAGTTTGTTCCTTTACCAATGGATTAGTTCTTTGTATTTCGACAAAATGTTGATTATTGATAGCGCGATGCCTCCGCTTCCTGAAGCAGAAATAGAGCAATCGCTTGATTTACAGCAATATGCAGAGCGACGGACAAATCCTGTTATTCAAAATCAGTCTGTTGTGGGCGAAATATCGCAATCGCAGGAATCAGATACGGAAACTTCCAATTCTTCCGAACAAACCGATGAGCAATTTGATAATATTCTCAAGCAAACAATTGAAGAGCAAATGGTAAAAGCCTCTCAGGAGGCGATTAAAACAGAAGAACTTGAAACAGACAAAATTTATCTTGTTGTAGATGTGATGCCGCAGTTTCCGGGCGGGCGGCAGGCGATGTTGAAATTTCTTACCAACACAATGAATTATCCTGCCGATGCACAACGCCGCAAAGTGCAGGGACAGGTTGTTTGCAGTTTTGTGGTTGATACCGACGGCAGCATTATAAATATTGAAGTTGTGCAAAAAATTGACCCTGTTTTAGACCGTGAGGCAGTCCGCATACTCAAGCAAATGCCCAAATGGTCGCCAGGCGAGCGGCTTGGCAAACCTGTGAAAGTGCGGTTTTCTATTCCGTTTAATTTTGGAATATAAACTTTGGGTAAAAAAACGCGATTAAATATTTTGTTTGTTTCAAGAAAAAATTTTTACCTTTGTACTCGAATTTAAAAACTGTACAATTATAACAGTATATTACGAAATTAAATACTGAAAATATTATTTTTCCATATAAATTCAATTAAAATTATGAAGATGCAAAAAATTACATTACGTTTCTTATTTTATTGAGTGTCACACTGTTGCACGGGTGCGGATTTGAAAATAACAGGCGGCATGACAGCAACAATCAGAAACACACAATCTACTCCAAAGACAGTTTATTTTCTATTACTTTGCCCAAGGGCTGGATAGAAATAACCGACCATTCTTTAAATGATGATGCTGATTTGCAAGCGCAAAAACGTTTAGCAATGCAATATGTTGTGGTATTAATAGATGCCAAAGAAGATTTGGATTACACATTTGAAGAATGGAGAAAACATGTTACAGACCATTCTTTAGATGCAATGGACAATGCCAGCATATCAGACGGCGAGGAAATCGTAATTGACGGACAACCTGCAAAACAATATGAAATTCAAGCGACTTCTGAGTCGGTTAAAATTAGATTGCTCGCAACCTACATTGATGGGAAAAACCATTTTTGTCAAATTGTAGCATTTACATCGCCCTCCCAATACAAGTCTGCGGTGGAGGAATTTAACGCCATTACCCGTTCAATTAAAGGATTATAATGATATTTGCGAATTTTAAATTTTATTTTATAATTTCTATTGCAGAATAAATCCGCTGCAAAGTTTCTTCTTTTCCAATAATTTCCATTATATCAAACAGATGAGGACCTTTGCTTGCGCCCACAAGTGCAATGCGCAAAACGTTCATTACCTCGCCGATGCTGTAATTTTTTTCGGCAATCCAATTCATTACAATTTTTTCGGTGTTGGCAGGCAAAAAATTGTCAATTTCTTTCAAAACTTCCGCTAATTCGATCATTTGTTGTGCAGAATTTTCTTTCCAGCGTTTTGCAAGGGCTTTTTGGTCGTAAGTTGTTGGCGCAACGAAGAAAAATTCGCACTGCTCCCACAATTCTGCAATAAAATTAACACGTTCTTTCATCAACCTGATAATGCAAATAAGCGTATTTTTATCTGTAATAATATTTTTTTCAACAAGAATTTTATTAAATTCCTCAGCAATTTTTTCGTCAGATTTCATTTGTAAATATTTATGATTAAACCATTTGGCTTTTTCATAATCGAATTTTGCACCCGATTTGCTCACGCGGTCAAACGAAAAAAGTTGTATCAGTTCGTCTATTGAAAAAATTTCCTGCTCTGTTCCCGAATTCCAGCCAAGTAATGCAAGAAAATTCACAATCGCTTCAGGGAAATAACCCGCTTCACGATAACCTGACGAAATTTCTGATGTTTTAGGGTCGCGCCAATTGAGCGGAAAAACAGGAAAACCAAGTTGGTCGCCATCCCGTTTGCTTAGTTTTCCGTTGCCGTTGGGTTTGAGCAGCAATGGTAAATGCGCAAACTTCGGCATCGTTTCTGTCCAGCCAAAAGCGCGGTAAAGCAAAACGTGAAGCGGAGTAGAAGGCAACCATTCCTCTCCGCGAATAACGTGCGAAATTTCCATCAAATGGTCGTCGATAACATTGGCAAGATGATAAGTTGGCAATCCGTCAGATGATTTGTAAATTACTTTATCATCTAAAACAGAGGAATTTACCATAACTTCACCGTGAATTAAATCGAAAATTTTAACAGTTTCATTTGGCTCAATTTTAAAACGCACAACAAAATTACAATCGGAATTTATCAGGTTTTCAACTTCTTCCTTAGACAACGAAAGTGTATTTTTCATCATCATTCGTGTTGATGCATCATATTGAAAATTAGCGATTTGTGCGCGTTTTGCTTCAAGTTCTTCTTGTGTGTCGAAAGCGATGTATGCCGCATTTTTTTCCAAAAGGATATCAACATATTTTTTGTAAATTTCTCTGCGCTCGCTTTGACGATACGGCGCGTGTTTCCCTCCAACGCCAACGCCTTCGTCAAACTTAATATTCAACCAGTTGAGCGACTCAATAATATATTCTTCCGCACCTGCAACAAAGCGTAGCGAATCTGTATCTTCTATTCGCAAAATCATATCTCCGCCAAGTTTTTTGGCAAAAAGATAGTTGTATAACGCCGTTCTAACACCGCCAATATGCAATGCACCCGTTGGCGAAGGCGCAAAACGCACTCTTACTCTTTCCATTTTTTTTAAATTAATTTTTACTAATTTGCAAAAATATATTAAAATTTTAAAATCGCCAAAATATTTTTCAAAAAAAAATTATCGCAAACAAAATAAAATAATCGTTGCGTACATTAAGCAGTTAAATTTGAAAACTTGATTTTTCTTGGAAATTTTGAAATTTTTAATATACTTTTGCATTAAAATTTAATCGGAATAATTTTTTATAATAATAATATGAGAACGAGTGCTTTGATTTTATGTTGTACCTTTTTATTTTCAGGTTGCAATTGGTTATTTAAAGATGATTATCCAAAACTCCATATTTAGGCAATGAATTAAGGATAGATGGTTATTATTATGACAAGATATGGATGGATGAAGAGCATGTAACACATATTCTTGTTTTTTTTACAATAATGGCATACTTTTAAAGTGGGGTTGACTGGATCTTTAGTTTATATTGAAGATAGATTATGTGACCCTAATTTCATTAAAAAGATACAAAATCAATTGGATTGTTGGTGGCTTTTTCAAATTGAAGATAATAATTTAAAGTTTGAATATTATAATATTTTAGGTAATAGATGATACCTATGGTTTTTGCCGCTTAACATTAAATCAACTTGGTTTTTTTATTTTGGGACAGGCAGTGGTGATACATTAATTTTTTTTTAAGGAACAACTATTTAACTCTTACAGCCTCATTTTTGTCCACTTCGTCTATTTTAAACGTTTTTCACATTCTTTCAGGCACTTCTATGCCGAGTAATTTCATTGCGTTTTTAATTGTTTTTGCAGTATTTTGCGATAAAACAAGACGAAACACTTTTAAATCGTTATTGTTTTCATTTAAAATGCTGTAATCGTGATAAAATTGGTTGAATTCTTTTGCCAAATCGTAGCAATAATTTGCAATAAGCGCAGGGCTGAAACTTTCGCCTGCCTCTTTTACAACATTTGGAAAATCCGAAACAAGTTGAATCAGATATTTTTCTTTGTCGTTAATTTCAAGCGAAGTATTTACATTTTGATGAAAATCAATATTTTGCTCTTTGGCTTTACGCAAAACCGACTTAATACGCGTGTGCGTGTATTGAATAAAAGGACCGGTATTTCCATTAAAATCAATACTTTCTTTGGGGTTGAAAGTCATATTTTTGCGCGGGTCAACTTTCAAAATAAAATATTTCAGTGCGCCCAAGCCCACCATTTGCGCAATTTCATTAATTTCTTTGTCGGTCAATCCATCAAGTTTGCCGAGTTCAAAGGCAGTTTGGCGGGCAGAGTCAATCATTTCATCTATCAAATCATCTGCATCAACCACCGTTCCTTCGCGCGATTTCATTTTTCCTTCGGGCAGTTCCACCATTCCGTAAGAAAAATGCACTAAATCTTTGCCCCATGCAAAACCAAGTTTATCAAGCAAAACTGCAAGCACTTGAAAATGATAATTTTGCTCATTACCAACAACATACACCATTTTATCAATCGGAAAATCGTTATAACGTATTTTTGCCGTGCCAATATCCTGTGTCATATAAACCGAAGTGCCGTCTGCGCGTAAAAGCAGTTTTTCGTCAAGTCCGTCAGCGGTCAAATCTGCCCAAATTGAGCCGTCCGCTTTTTTATAAAAAATTCCACTTCCCAAGCCGCGTTCAACTTCCTGCTTGCCAACGAGATAAGTATTAGATTCATAATAAATTTTATCAAAATCCACGCCGAGTTTTTTGTAAGTTTGCTCAAAACCTGCATAAACCCACGAGTTCATTTTTTGCCACAGTCCGCACGTTTCTGGGTCGTTTTGTTCCCATTTAACAAGCATTTCCTGTGCCTGCACAATCAAAGGCGCAGATTTTTTTGCTTCTTCTTCAGTTAAACCACTATCAATCAGTTTTTTAATTTGTTTTTTATATTCAATATCAAAAATCACATAATATTTTCCAACCAAATGGTCGCCTTTGATGCCTGAATTTTCGGGAGTTTCGCCCTTGCCAAACAGTTGCCACGCCAGCATTGACTTGCAAATATGTATTCCTCTGTCATTTACAATGTTAGTTTTAAGCACTTTATAGCCGTTAGCCTTTTGAATTTCGGCAATGCTGTATCCTAAAAGATTATTGCGAATATGCCCCAAATGTAGCGGTTTATTGGTGTTCGGCGAAGAATATTCTATCATCATCAAACCCTTGTCCTGTTCAGGTTTTTGGTTTTTTGATTCTGAAATTTCGTTTAGCAAATGAAGATAATACGATTTTTTTATAACAATATTTAAAAATCCCTTAACAATATTAAAATCGGCAATAAAATCCATATTTTCTTTTAAAAAATTTCCGATTTCTTCGCAGGTTTGTTCTGGCGAGTGTTTGGAAATTTTAACAACAGGAAAAATCATTACAGTCAAATCGCCTTCAAATTCGCGTTTGGTTTGCTGAATAACAACATTATTTTCCTCAAATTCAGCGGAATAGAGTTTTTTTACCGCCAAACAAACATTTTTTGTAATTATTTTTTCTATATTATTCATATAAAGACATTTATATTATTGAAAATCATCAATAATTTTTAATTTTTGCAAAAATACAACAAAACTTTTAATGACACAAAAATATTTTTATTCCATATTTTATATCAAAAAAGCACTAAATACCAACTGTTTGTATTCTGTTTTTCCAATTAATAAAAACAAATAAATATCTGAAAATGAAATATTTAAAATCAAAAAACAGTTTTTTAGTTAATTATCAAAATTACAAATAAATCAAATATTGTTAAGTATATTAATCAAAAAATATAAAATTTTATTTAATATATTGATTAAAAAAATAAAAATAAAGCGTATGCAAAACAGATATTTTTGCAAAAAAAGAACGTTGTCAGAATAAAACTGACAACGTTTTTCGTTTTTTTGAGCCATTTCGGGGACTCGAACCCCGGACCTATTCATTACGAATGAATTGCTCTACCAACTGAGCTAAAATGGCGTTTTTCAATATAAAAACAACGGCAAAAGTAATATATTTTTTTTTATCATAAAAGTTTTTTGATAAATTTTATTCAAAAAAAATTTCGTACCTTTGCAGCCGAAAACAGAGGGTAACCTTTTAAATTTATGATTAACAGAGTTTTAATTCGCATAAAAATTCTTCAGATTCTTTATGCCTACTTTAAAAGCGAGGATAAAACGCTCAAAGCGGTTGAAAAAGAAATGTTTCACAGTTTTGACAAAGCGTATGAACTTTATTTTCAGTTATTTACCTTGCCATTGCATATTACAAAATTTTGTGCGGACAAAATTGAGTTGCGCAGAAACAAATTGCGTCCCACAGAGGGCGATTTATACCCGAATTTACGGTTTGTTGAAAATCGATTTGTAAAACAACTCGCTGCAAATTTGGAACTTAAAGATTTTGTTGCAAAAAATAAACTTTCGTGGGCTGAACATTCCAATGTGATTAAAGAATTGACAGAGCAGATTATTAACAGCGATTTTTACGCCGATTATATGGCAACAAAAACATCTGATTATGAGCAGGATAAAGAAATTTGGCGCAAAATTTTCAAGCGGATTATTACCCCAAGCCAAACTTTGGAAAACGCGCTTGAAGAGCAAAGCCTTTTTTGGACAGACAATATGGAAATTATAATCAGTTTTATTGTGAAAACAATTAAGCGTTTTGAATTGGAAAATAATAAATTTCAACGACTTTTGCCGCAATACACTGATAAGGACGAGGATAAAAGTTTTGCTGGAAAATTGTTGACAACAGTTATCAATCGAAATTCGGAACTTACGCAACTTATTGATAATCATACAAGTAATTGGGAACTCGACCGCATCGCATTTATGGATATTTTGATTATGAAAATGGCTTTGGCGGAAATCTTGACTTTCCCTACAATTCCAATCAATGTTACACTAAACGAATATATTGAACTTGCCAAAGAATACAGCACCGAAAAAAGTTCAATTTTTGTAAATGGAGTTCTTGATAGTATTGTAAATCAATTAAATAACGAAAAGAAATTAATAAAAGTGAAACGTTTTGATGTTTCATAATTTCAAATTTTCAAGATAAAAAAAAATCGCAAATATATTTAGTTTTTAATTTATAATTTTTAGTTTTAACAATATGAATATTTTAAATATTTTATTACAGACAACACCACCACCTGCAAGCAAAGGTTTTGGAATGCAGGGAATTTTTATGATGGTTGCTATCATCGCAGTTTTTTATTTTTTAATTATTCGTCCGCAGTCCAAGCGGCAAAAGGACATTGCCAAGCAGCGCGAGGCTCTCAAAGTTGGCGATAAAGTTGTTACTTCGGGTGGCATTCACGGTCGCATTAAGGAAATGCAGGACGGTGCGGTAATTCTCGAAATTGCTGATAATGTGAAAATTAAGGTTGAAAAAACCAGCGTTTATCCATCAGCCGAAGATGCCGCTGCAAGTGCAGGGACAAAATGAAACAATTTTTTATAAATATTTTTTTGGAATTTAAGGCATTTCTCTTTTCGAAAAATGCTTTAACTTTTTTTGTGTTTTTGATTATTTCTGTAATTGCGTGGTTTCTCAATGCGCTCGACAAAGAACAAAACGCTGTTTTTCGGCTGCCTGTAAGTTTTGTTGGCGTGCCAAAGAATATTCTTGTAACCGATTCATTGCCTGCCTTTCTGACTCTTAATATTCGGGACAACGGACGGCAACTGTTTAAATATCGCCACGATGTGCATCAACCAATGGCAATTGACCTAACGCGCACTTTTTATGAAAAAGGAGAAATTGTGATTACCGCCGACCAGTTGCGCGGACAAATTATGCGTTATCTGCAGCCTACAACTACTGTAGAACAAATTCATCCCGACACAATTGCAGTAGATTACGAAAAACTTTCGACAGCCAAAGTGCGCGTTATTCCCGATTTCGATATTGAGACGGCAAATCAATATATGCTTTCTACCACCCCTGTGGTTGAGCCATCGGAAATCACGGTTTTTGCTCCAAAATATATTTTGGATACTTTGCAGTTTATTAAAACTCAAAAAGTTACGCTGCACGAACTCAAAGCGACAACTGCTGCCAAAGCGATGTTGAAACCTGAACGTCAGGTGCGTTTTTCTACAGACAATGTTACACTGCATGTTGGCGTGGAAATGTTTACTGAAAAAACGCTGCAAGTTGCCGTTACTATAATTAATTGTCCAAATAATGTTATGATAAAAACCTTTCCGAGCATTGTTACTGCAACTTTTAACGTTGGAACAGACAGTTATAACAAGGTAAAATCCAGCGATATACAGGTTATATTCGATTATCGGAACATTCGCGCCAACAATAACGGAAAAATCACTTTACGCGCTCAAGCGCTTGCTCCGTACATTACAAATATCCAACTCAACCCCGCAAATGTGGAGTTTGTTATAGAAAAAAGATAAATTTTGTTTAATAATTTAAAAAAATAATTAAAATTATGTGGCAACGAATTCAAACACTTTTTTTATTTTTGGCGGGCATCGCCTCTGCTATCGAATTTTTGATTTGTGAAAATTATATTATCCTTGCAATAGCAATAGGAATTATTTCTGTTTTGTCTTTTGTTACTATTTTTTTATATAAAAAGCGTAAATTGCAAATCAAATTTTGCATTATAATTATTGTTCTTTTAATATGTTTGTTTGCATTTTTAACAATATTTTTGTTTGTTTTTAGTTATTTGGATGTTAAGGTCTTTTTTAATTTAGAACCAATAGAAATTGCAGGGTTATTTTTGCCTGTCGTTTCGTTGATTTTTATTATTTTTGCAAAAAAATTTATTAAAAAAGACGAGAAAAAAGTCCGCTCGTGGGAAAGGATAAGATAATTACAATTTTTTTTGAAATTTTAAAATATAAAATATATGGAAAATAATGAAAAAATGCCGAGCAATCAGATAAACATTGAATTGTCGGCAGAAGTTGCCGAAGGTACGTACTCAAATTTGGCTATAATTTCGCACTCATCTTCGGAATTTGTGCTTGATTTTATTCGTATGATGCCCGGTACGCCCAAAGCAAATGTAAAATCGCGTATTATTCTCACGCCCGAACACGCAAAACGGTTGATGCTCGCGCTGAGTGATAATATTGCAAAATTTGAAAAGCAATATGGCAATATTAATTTGCAAACGCAAAATGGTACAATTCCACAAATGCCGCTTATGGGCTTTGGAGGTGGATTGGCATAATTTTTGACAAAAAAGGAGTTTGTTTATTGAATAATAATTTCAATAAACAACTGACATTAAAAACAAATAATAATTTAATAAAAATTTTTATACAATGGCAAATCTTTCAGACCTTTTAAATTCAGATTTAGGAAAACAAATTGCAAGTTCAATAGGCAAACAAACAGGCGTTTCTCAAAAAGAAACTTCGTCTGTACTTGCAAGCGCATTGCCCGCAATGCTTGATGGATTACATAAAAACGCTTCGCAAGGCGGAGCAGACAGCATTATGAAAGCCTTTTCAAAACACGACGGCAGCATTTTAAATAATGTTACCGACTTTTTGGGCGGCGGCAAAAGCGTTGCTAACGATGGCAAAGACATTCTCGGACATATTTTTGGCAACCAACTCGGTGCAGTAACCAAAGGAATAAGCAAAAAATCGGGCGTTCCCGCATCAAAAACATCTTCAATACTCGAAATGGCAGCGCCTGTTTTGATGGGTTACCTTGGCAAACAGACAAAAACCAGCGGAGTAAGCGGCGGCGGACTTGCAGGTATGCTCGGCGGATTGCTTGGTGGCAGCGGCGGCGGTATTCTCAGCAGTTTGCTCGACCAAAACGGAGACGGCAAACTTGATATTTCCGATATTGCAAGCGTAATTTCGGGCAACAACAAAAAAAGCAATGGCGGCATTTTAGGCGGATTGCTCGGCGGCATACTTGGGAAAAAATAAATTCACCTCTCCACCTTGAGAGACTTCTTAAAAGGTTTTTTACCGCAAAGACGCAAAGATTTTTCGCAAAGGTCGCAAAGAATATATTTCTTATATTCAAAACTTTGCGCACCTTTGCTTAAAACTGTTTTTCAGGATTTGCAATCCTGAAAAGGTGAATATTCGCATTTGTAATGCGAAAGAATAAAATCTGATTGAAAATCCTGATACTCAAATCCGCTGCACTGCAAATAGGACGGTACATTTAAATTTGATGTATTTTCAAATGTTAATTATAATCTTACAAATACAACATAATACGATGAAATGTAAATTTATAATATTATTGAGTTTCTTATTAGGATTTTCCTCTTGTTAATATTATCTTTTCTCTCCTAATGTCCAATCAAGCATAGAAAAGAATTATGTTTACAAAATGAACAAAAACTATGAACGAAGTAAGTGGCGCAAAAAAATAGCACAAGTAGAATACAAACGTTTTGACAAAAAAGGTAACACTGTTGAATGGGGAATGTATGGTGAAACTACTTGTTTCTCTAACGTTAAAGACAACATAGTTACTCTATGGCATACTCATAATTATAAAAAATTAAACTACGTTGATTATTATCAATTTGATAGTAAAAATAATAAAATATCTGATGAATGTTGGATATTTAAAGACAATAAGAGAAATTATTTGCTTGATAAAACAATTTTTGAATACGATTCAACAGGAAAATTAATTAAAGAAGTAGAATATGACAAATACAATAGAATAACGATGCGAAAAGATTATTTTATTTTAGGAAAAAATAGAACAGCATCAAAAGACAGTGTATTTAGTTTTTCAGATGAAGGCATCGCAAAAGTTTCTTATAAGTCAAGATACCACAATAACAAATAGTTTGGGAAGACCTGTTGAAAGCACACATTATTTTAACGACAAATTTCGTTACAGACAAGAATTTCGTTACGACAGTTGGTTTATTGAAGTTGAATTAAGATATAACAATAAAGATAGTTTGCAGAGCATTATAGAATGGAGGTATAATACCGACAAACAACTTACACGAATATTTTGGAAAGTAATTGGAAGCAGCACAGAAACGATAGATGTTTATATTTATAATCGAAAAAAATTACTGAAAAAAGTTTTGCATTACGATGGTGAAAAACTTGAAAGTTATACGAAATATAAGCATAAATTATTTAAATAAATGAATATATGGCGATTATTCAAAAATACTGACAATATTATTATTTTTTATTTCATAAAAATCACATTGTTTTCAATTCTGTATAAAGTTGCTGAATAGGCAGCCCCATAATATTGTAAAACGAGCCGCGAATCCATTCAACCGCTACAAAACCAATCCATTCCTGAATGCCGTACGCGCCAGCCTTGTCGAACGGACGATAATTTTCAATATAAAAATCAATTTCTTTGTCAGTTAATTTTGCAAATTTCACTTGCGATGCTGCAGAAAAAATCCGCCTTTTGTTTATTGTGCGCAAGCAAACGCCCGAAATAACTTTATGTACTTTGCCAGAAAGTTCGCGTAAAATATTTTTTGCATCAGCGTCATCAGTTGGTTTACCAATTACTTTATCGTCAAGCAGCACAATTGTATCGGCGGTAATAAGCAATTCATTCAGCTGAATATCAAACGCCTGTGATTTTTTGTTGGCAAGGAAAACGGGAATTTTTTCGCCACTCAATTCGGCAGGATACGATTCGTCTGTATTTATATTTTTTACTTCAAAATCGAATCCCAAACCTGCTAACAGTTCTCTGCGGCGCGGCGAGCCTGAACCTAAAATGATTTTATATTTTTTAAGATTTTCCAAAATATTTTTTTAATTTGCAAAAATAATACAAAATCTCTGCTTTTATTGTAGAGAAATAGATTTTTTTAATAATTTTGCAACATTAATTTTATTCAAATGAGTTACGCTATATTTTCCGAACATACACGAATGGCTGATTTAATATTAGCCAACAGTTCTCTGTTGTATGTTTTGCCTTATTTTGAAATTGAACTTGGGTTTGGTGAAAAAACGGTAAAACAAGTATGCAACGAGCAAGGCATATCTGTTGTCTTTTTTTTGCTTGTTTGCAACATCTACACTTTCGAAGATTACTGTCCTGATAACCTCGATTTAATGCAAATTCCTGTTAAAGACGTAATTAAATATTTACAAAATTCGCATAAAGACTATCTTGAAATTCGGATGCCTCAAATAATCGGCGATATTCTCAGCTTGGTCAATGTTTGTCGGCTAAAAAATGGAAACACATTAAACGTTTTTTGTGAAAAATATAAAGAAGAGGTTATATCTCATTTTAAATATGAAGAAGAAATTGTTTTTCCTTACATCATAGATTTGTTAAACGGAAGAAAAAACAGCAATTACAAAATAAAAGAGTACGAAAGCAATCATAGCGATATTGACGCGGCGCTCAACGACCTGAAAAACATTATAATAAAATATATGCCAAAAGAGTGCACCATTGAAAAATGCAGAGATGTACTGCTGAATCTTTTTATGTTTGAAAACGATTTGAGTAAACACACCTTGCTTGAGAATAAAATTTTGATCTCATTAGTAGAACAAATTGAAAAAAAATCCAATGGAACAGTCTAAAAAACACAAAACAATCATTATTGAGCCTTCGCAAATAATACAGGAAGGTATTAAACTGTTTTTGGAACAAAATCCATTTTTTCAGGTAACTGCCTGTTTTTCAGACTTATTATCATTTGAAAATAAACCTGTAAAAAATGATGTGAAAATTATCCTTTTCAATCCGACTATTATCCAGTTTCACAAATCAATAAATATTCGCAATATCTTTGCCAATTATCCAAATGTTTATCTTGTAGCCATTTTATACCAATATGTGAATCAGGAAATGCTTCAAAATTTTGATGGAGTATTAGATATTTACGAAGATGGCTGTAAAATTTCAAAGAAAATTCTAAAAATCATTGAAACGGCGCAACAAAACAACGACCAAGTCGTTGAAAATATTGAACTTTCCGACCGCGAAAAAAATATACTGATTGCTTTGGCGCAAGGCTTAACCAACAAAGAAATAGCCGATAAATTACACATTTCCGCGCATACTGTCATTTCGCATCGAAAAAATATTGTTCGTAAAACAGGCATTAAAACCGTTTCAGGCTTAACGCTGTATGCCTTGTTTAATAATCTGATTTCGCAGGATGAGTTTTAATAATTTCGTAAAATTATCCCTACAAATAGGGATATATTTTTCAAAATTTAACTACAATAAGGTATTTCCCGCCATTTTAAATAAAACTAATTTTGCATCGTAAAATCAAAATTAGTTGATAATGCGAAAAAAAATTAGTTTATTTATTATTTTTTCAAACATATTATATTTATATGGACAACAGGACTCGCTCATTAACAGTAAATTTCAAAAAGAGCAACCTTTTCATTTTGAAGCGTCATATATTGGCGATTTTTATGTCAATGCGGTTGGAGGATTGAGAACAGGAATCGGTTATATGGGTATGGGTAATTTGAAAATAGGTTTTGATACGGAAAAAGCAGGCTGGTGGAAAGGCGGAACTTTCTTTATAAATGGTGCGAGCATACACGGAAAGTCGCTTTCGGAAAACTTTTCAGGTGATTTGCAGGTTGCTTCAAATATTGATGCCGGAACTCACGCATATTTGCACGAGGTTTGGTTTCAGCAGGAATTTAAAAAAATCTCGTTTACAGTTGGTTTGCAGGATTTGAATGTAAATTTTGTAGGCACTGAAAACGGAGCGGAATTTATAAACAGTTCATTTGGTGTTCCTCCTGTATTATCGGGAAATATTCCTGTTCCTATTTTCCCGCTTACAGGATTGGGCATTTCTGCAAAATGGAATATAAACAATATATTTTGCTGGCAGACCGCTATTTTCGATGGTTGTCAAACGCCTTTTGAACATAATCCGTATAATTTATGTTGGAAAATAAGTAAAGACGAAGGAATTTTTTTTATCACAGAATTTCATTCAAATATCCGAATATACAACTTGGACGGAAGATACAAAATAGGATATTTTTATCATTCGGAATTGAAAAAAATTGACATCGAAAATCAAAATAAAACTTACTTTATTCGTCCAAATAATGGATTATATGCATTGATTGACCAGACCATTATGCAAAGTGAGGCAACAAACCAAAAAATCGGATTATTTGCTCAAGTTGCTTTTTGTCCAAACAAGGGAATAGAGTATTCTCATTACTTTGGATTAGGCGTTAATTATTACGGAATTTTCAATAAAGAAGGAAAAGATATTTTGGGACTTGCTGTTGCACACGTCAATCTGGACAAGACAAATCATAAACACGAAACAGCGTTGGAATTATTTTATAAATGGCAATTTAATGAAAATATTTCCGTTCAACCTGACATACAATATATCTTCAATCCATCTCTTACTGAAATGTCATTGAAAAATGCTTTAGTGAGTTTATTAAGATTGCATATTAATTTATAATTTTGCAGAAAAAAATGAAAGAAGAAAACAACACTCGATATTTATCGGATTTGTCGGTTGGCGAGAGTGCCGTAATAATTAAAATTAAAGGTTACGGGGCGTTTCGTAAACGAATAACCGAGATGGGTTTTGTGGCGGGAACTACTGTAAAAGTTATAAAAAAAGCGCCTTTCCCGTTTCAAGACCCTGTTGAATATGAGTTGATGGGCTATCGGGTATCGTTGCGCAAAAGCGAGGCGCAAATGATTGAAACAGTTTCTGCTGATAATGTTGAATTTGCTGATAATCAAACTTTTAACGGAACTATACCTGACAATGAAATTCAAAAAATGGTTGGCGAAAAAAGCAAAACTATTCAAGTTGCGCTCGTTGGTAATCCGAATTCAGGCAAAACTTCTCTTTTTAATTTTGCTACAGGAAAAACCGAGCGCGTTGGCAACTATGGCGGAGTTACCGTTGATATTAAAACGGCGCATTTTAATCAAGGTAGTTATCGAATTGACCTTACCGATTTGCCGGGAACTTACTCAATATCAGAATATTCGCCGGAAGAACTTTTTGTGCGCAAACATTTGACCGAAACGATGCCAGATGTTGTGATTAATGTTGTTGATGCGGCAAATTTGGAAAGAAATATGTACCTGACAACGCAATTAATTGATATGAATGTCAAAGTGGTTATCGCGCTCAATATGTATGACGAAATGCAAAAACGCGGTGATAAACTTGATTATCAATATCTTGGCAAATTGATAGGTTTTCCTATCGCTCCCACTGTTGCCTGTAAAGGCAAAGGAATTGTGGAACTGATGAACAAAGTTATTGATGTTTATGAAGAAAAAAACAACGATTTTAGGCATATTCATATCAATTACGGTGCGGATATTAATAATTCAATAGAAAAAATAAATGCAGAAGTACGAAAAAATATTATTTTGACAGATAAATATCATACGCGGTATGTGGCGATAAAACTTTTGGAAAATGATAAAAATTTTACTCAACAAATTGATGAAATTCCAAACACTGCCGCGCTGCTGAAAACTGTTGCCGAACAAATAAAACTGCTTGAAAATAAGTACAATACACGCATTGAAACCATTATTGCCGATGCAAAATATGCTTTTATTCGCGGAGCGTTGAAAGAAACCTGCAAACCGTCAACCGAAAAACTGGAAAAAGGCTACGAACTTGATAAAATATTTACAAACAAATGGTTGGGCATTCCAATTTTTTTATTGTTAATATTTGCTATGTTTCAAATTACTTTTTCACTCGGCAGTTATCCGATGAAGTGGATTGAGCGAGGCGTTGCACTTCTGAATGATTTTGTACAAAATGTTATGCAGGAAGGAATTTTGCGCGATATGCTTACAGAAGGTGTGATTGGCGGCGTGGGCAGCGTTATTGTTTTTTTGCCAAATATAATTATTCTGTTTTTGTGCATTTCGTTAATGGAAGATACAGGTTATATGGCGCGTGCGGCGTTTATTATGGACAAATTGATGCACAGAATCGGATTGCACGGCAAGTCGTTTATTCCGATGTTGATGGGTTTTGGCTGTAATGTTCCTGCGATTATGGCAACACGCACGCTGGATAATCGCAAAGACCGAATAGTTACAATGTTGATAATTCCGTTTATGTCGTGCAGTGCAAGGTTGCCTGTGTATATTTTGTTAATTTCGGTGTTTTTTGCTAAATATCAAGCGATTGTGATGTTGAGTGTTTATGTTGTAGGAATAATAATGGCTGCAATAATGGCGATTTTATTTAATAAAATTGTATTCAAAAAACGCGATATTCCATTTGTAATGGAACTTCCGCCATACCGCCTGCCAACTTTGCGCAACACCGCAACGCACACTTGGGCAAAAAGTGTGCAATATTTGCAAAAAATGGGAACTATAATTTTTGCTGCCTCGCTTATAATTTGGGCGTTGGGTTATTTTCCTCACAATGAGCAACTGAAAAACGAAAATCCGCAAATTGCACTCGAACAGTCATATATTGGTCAGTTGGGTAAAATTATTGAACCGACTATTCGTCCGCTTGGTTACGACTGGAAAATAGGCGTTAGCATACTTGCAGGAATGGGAGCGAAGGAAATAGTTATCAGTTCTATGGGCGTTCTTTATCAAAGCAATTCCAACGACAGAGAATCTGATTTACTTAAAGAAAATATTAAAAATCAGACATTTGCAAGCGGAAAATTTGCAGGGCAAAAGGTTTTTACACCGCTTGTTGCATTGTCGCTAATGATTTTTATATTGCTTTATTTCCCATGCATTGCTACCATTACAGCAATTTGGCGCGAAGGAGGCTGGCAATGGGCTGTTTTCACAGCGATTTACACAACAGCAATTGCGTGGTTAGCGGCATGGTTAGTAACCAAAATAGGAACACTGTTTTTTTGATTTGTTTTAATGGTCAAAAAGAATGATGCCAACATTAAGTTTTGATTGAAGCATAAAGTCAAGCAATATGTAAAAAGTATGCTGATATATTATCTGATATTCGATTATAATCTTATTTTTATATGATATTTTATTTTTGTTATTTTAAATACAAAAATAACAAAAACGTTTATGCATTGATTTTCAGACATGTATTTTTTTAACAAGTAATAATTATAATTGCCAAATAAATGTTAATTTGATTATAAGTTACTGTATAACAACCATTTAAACCAACACGCTTTTTATATCACCACCACAAACCATTTTGCATCTCCTTTTGTAAGCATATTAATGTTATT
>JGI20171J14444_1000176_pt1 | contig 21703 bp, 18 predicted proteins | sample TergutNc150P4_FD_14444 | JGI IMG/M metagenome (IMG submission 14444) | reverse complement strand
TTCATGTGGTCAGAATAGCTTTGGGTCAGATTAGCCCTCTTGCGTCTTTTTTTCAGGTACTCGCAATTCTCCCAATCCCACCAGTTCACGGCATAAGCGCCGAAAGTGGGAACATCGTCTTTTTTCGGCAACAATCCCCCTTCTTTCAAGAGCCTGTTTACAAGCACCCTAGCCGCCGTTTTATTAATCTGTCCCGTAGACCTGCCCTGCGTCCGCTTGCCGTTTTCATCGTAAGCGTAGAAATAAACAATCCGCTTTCCCGATGGGGTTTCCCTGTAATACAGGGTAAAATCATTGTGAATCTTCATAAATGCCCTCTTTTGGAAATATGATGTCATTACTGATAACACCCATTTCCCATAATTTTTAGCATACATAACTGGCAACGCTAATTCTTTATGGGATAAGCATTTATAAAAACCGTAATTTTTGTATCTAGGTAAAATCCGCAATTTCCTTTATGTCAGGTATTGTTACTGAGGCAAGTTTTGCGCATTCCATAAAAGCCTGATTCCCAATGGTAGTAATGCTGTCAGGTATTATTACGCTTGTAATTCCTGCTTTAAAGAACGCTTTTTCTCCTATTGTTGTTACGGGAAGATTATTATAAACGGCGGGTATGACAACTGCGCCTTGTTTTACACTGCCTATACTTACGCTGTACGCTTTGCTGTTGTCTATGAGTTCATAGGCAAGCCCGTCAGTGCCGCTTTGCGCATAAGCTGTAAGAGAAACGGCTGTAATTAAAATTATTGTTATTAGTGTTTTGAAACTGTTATAAAAAGAATGATAATTCATGCTGATTATATTAACAAAACATGGGGAAATTGCAACAGCTTTCAATCTTCCCCCGCCGCCGTAAGAGAGAGTTGAGGATAATTATTAGGCGTTTTTTGGCTCGGTTTGTTTGTTTTTTTCCCTGTCGTAAAATATTGAAGAAATAGTTACAATTATTGCCGGTACTAAAGGTATACAAAGTAAAATAATGAGATTCATTCTTTTCCTCCTGCGTTTGTCAGCGTAATAACTCCTAATACGATAAATGTTAAAGCAACTACTCCGCCAATCAAAAGTAACGCTAAACGGTCAAAATCACCTTTAATTATAGTACCGAGTACAAGACTGGCAAAAGTAAGGTTTCCAAAATTAACCAGTACTTTGCCAATTTCTCTATAAGCTCTTTGTCTTTTGTCCGGTTATTTGCTTTCCATAACACAATATAACATTTTTGTCCGAAATTAACAATGAGTGAAAAAATAGCATGGATTGAAAGATTATACAAAGGGAGAAAAATCAACTTCCACGCCATTAAGCACCGCAGGGGCTTTGCGCCCTGCCGCCGTAAGAGATAATTGCTGATATTGAAAAAACTTTACCTTGACGTAGCTATATTATATAAATAATAATATATTGTAATTTTTGAGGCATATTAGTGATACTCTCGACAAAATATTTGATTTTATATCGAAACCGCTTAGTAAATGGGCGCAGGTTTTCAATACTGTTGTGGCTATTGTTGGTATTCTTGGTATTATAGCTATTGTTGATGTAATTTTAACATGGATAAAAGGTTAATTTAAGGAGGCAAAAATGTTGTTCCAACTCATTGTAGGTATTTCTTTGGTACTGATAAGTATTTGTCTTTTTATGCTTGGTAAGCAGATCAGAAAACACCATTAATTCAAACCCAACGGAAACATTTGACACTAAACTTCCGCTTTGAAAAGCATTCCCCCGTACTAAGCAAATATTTCTTGCAGGCGGCGGGGCTTTGCGCCCTGCCGCCGTAAGTGATAATTGCGCTACTTCCGTTAGATATAATTTGATTTTAACATATCGCTTGATGCGATAATATCGCACCCCGTTCCCAAAATATCAGCGGCAACTGTTTCACCAATTCCGATTTTCGTAGTTATTATTATACCGGACAATTCCCGTATTATTTCTTTTATTTTTTCTTTCGGAACTTCTCCGTTTGTTCTCACCGGAAGAACAGGCGCTTCGGGGAACGCAGTCCGCACAGTGGTTGTAAGCGAGCGCACCGGAGATGTCATTTCGGTTTTCGCAAAGTCCCTTCCCTTTGCGCATCTGTTTCCTGAAAAAACATATTCGCCTTCCGCAATGTCGATTGAAATGCGGCAGCCGATTGGACAGGTGATACACGTGATCTGTTTCATTCCGCCTCCGAAAGCGAAAAGTTGATCGTGCTTCCGCTGTTTATATTCACGGCTTTAAAATCAAGTTCCAGTTTTTCCATTTCGGGAGGACGGAGACGCTGGTACATTTTAGAGAAAATCTCTTTATCGTCCAATGTTACCGAAAGGCGTGTCTTTTCCATTTCTTTACCTGAACGAAAGTAAACAGTTGTGCATGAGTTAAGCTCGTTTACGTTGAGCCTTTGCGGAACAACATACAGCAGGCTGTTATCGCCTTTTATCTCGGCAAAAGCTCGTTTGTACGTTGAAGGTGAAAGCGCCCATTGAGCAGCCGCCTGCCCTGCGGTTTCGCCGCTTTCAGAAACATAATCGACAAGATCGTTGACGTGCAGAGCGTTGCCGCAGGTGAAAACGCCGTCCGCCATTGTCATGTAGTTTTGATCGGCAATCGGTCCCTTGGTGCAGTTGTCCAACGGGACTCCAAGACTCTCGGCAAGTTCGTTTTCGGGGATCAAGCCTACAGACAGAATAAGAGCGTCGCATTCGATAATTTGTTCAGTACCGGCAATGGGCGTCATGTCGGCATCTACGGAAGAAACCTCGACAGCGTTGATACGCCCTTCGCCGAAAATGCGAGTTACGGTTTTGCTTGTGTGGAGCGGAATATCAAAGTCTTCAAGGCACTGGTAAACATTGCGCATAAGTCCGCTTGCGGTCGGCTTTGCTTCAAAAACGCCGACAACTTCCGCTCCCTCAAGCTTAAGCCGCCTCGCCATGATAAGCCCGATGTCGCCTGAACCGAGAACCACGCAGCGCCTTGCCGGCATCTTGCCCAAAATATTTGTGTAATACTGGGCTGTCCCTGCCGTGAACACTCCGGCGGAATGTCTGCCGTGAATCCCAATCTGGCGCGATGTTCGCTCACGGCAGCCGCAGGCAAACACAATGCTTTTACATTCGCTCTTTAATACGCCGTCCCTGTTTACAAGCGTAAGCCTAAACCCTGTCGAAACTTTTTCGATCCTTGAAACAAAAGTGAGCATCGCCGTTTCTACACAACTGTCCGGCAGTTTGCGGACAAACCTGTGCGCATACTCAGTCCCCGTAAGTTTTTCCCCGTACCTTACAAGTCCAAACCCGTCATGAATACACTGTTTCAGTATTCCGCCGGGTTTAGCTTCACGCTCGACAAGCAGAGTCTTTGCGCCGTGTTCGTCTGAAGCGAGAGCGGCGGCAAGCCCAGCAGGGCCGGCGCCGATTACGATAACGTCATAGCGGGAGCCAATCATGCCTCCTCCTTGACGGCGCAGAACAGTATCCTGCTGCTAGCGGACATTTTCTTTACTTCGGTTACGGGGATTTTCTTTTCTTCGGAAATGATCTGCGCTATCTTCGGCCCGCAGAAACTTCCCTGACAGCGTCCCATTCCCGGACGAACACGGCGCTTTACTCCGTCCACTGTGTCGCATGGCACGCTTCTTCTTAAAGCGGCAAGCACTTCGCCGCAGCTTACTTCCTCACAGCGGCAAACGATAACGCCGTAATCGGCTTCATTTTTTATCAATGCGTTTCGTTCATCGTCGCCAAGATCAGCCGCGCGGACGATTGCCTTGCGTATCGGGTTAAATGCCCTGTTGGTTCTTGCATCGAGATATCCGGCTGCCATTTTTGAAACATCAACCGCAACGGCTGGAGCCGCAGTAAGCCCGGGAGACTGAATACCTGCCGCATGAATAATATTTTTTGTAAATCTTCCGAACGATACTATAAAATCTTCTTCGTAAGTTGCGGCTCGAATTCCCGTAAAGTAGGTGATTATATCACGCTCGGAAATACCGGGCGCTGTCTTCTCCTGCTTTGCCAAAACTGCACTTATGTTTTCCCGATATGTAGAAAAGTTTTCCTTTTCAAATGTTTCTATCGCATTGGGGCCGACAAGAAGATTATCGTCCACAGTGTGTACAATGCCGCCGCCTTTTGAATGCTTTTTCCTTGACGCCGATCTTTCGGATATTTCCAGCAATGACGCAATTGTTCTTACATTAAACGCCGCTTTCCTGTCCATGATGATGTTAGTGCCTCGACGGGGGTGTATCGAAAAGAACCTGTCCTTTGCCAGCCGTGCAATATCCTCAGAGAATACGCCTGCGGCGTTTATCACAAGTTTCGGGAAAACTCTTCCGCGGTTTGTTCTTACGCTGACAATGTTTCCGTCTTGGACATCCATATCAATTACAGCGGTATCAAGACATATCCTTGCGTTGTTATCCGCCGCGTTTTCGGCGTATGCGATTGTAAGCCCGTACGGACACACAATACCGGACGAAGGGAAAAAGAGAGCGCACTTTATTTTACTGTTTAGGTTCGGTTCTTTTTCCGCAAGTTTTTTTTTGTTGACGTACTCGGCAGGTATGCCCATCAATTTCCAGTACAGGAGCGATGCAACTGCCAACGGTTTCATTATTCCTGCCGTAAAACAAAGATACTGTCCTGTATAACGGAATGGCACATCAAGCTCTTTGCAGACCGCCGTGTACATTTTGTTGCCGGCGTCGTTGTACTTCTTCTTTAACTGCCCCTTACGCAAATCCACTCCCGGGTGAACCATTCCGTCATTGCGCCCGGACGCATGGAGAGCGACATCGTGTTCTTTTTCAACAAGCATGACATCAATGTCGTACCGCCTAAGTTCACGGGCTATGGCGCACCCTGTGATACCGCCGCCGATGACAAGCACGTCGGGGCGCATACCTTCAAGAGTGTTATCCGTAATGTCAGGCAGTCTGACAGGCGGGATACTGCCGCCTGTAAAAACAATATCGTTTACAACTGTGTATTTTTTTTTATTAACAGACATTAGTCCCGCGCAGACAATGCCGTCCCAGTCGGACAGTTCGCCTGTTAAATAAAGGCATCCGTCTCTCAACTCGGCGCTTACTTTGCCGCCAAAAACCTTTTCAAGTTTTTTATTGAGTCTTGAGATGCTCGGCATAATTTGTGTTTGTCTATAATGCGGCATTATAGACAGACTACTATAAAAACAGCATTTTTGCAGCCTGACCGTTAGTTAAATACTGTTTGCTGCTTCTTGGTTTCAGTACTAGTGGCAATCTGTTTGAAGTGATTTATAATGATCTTTGTGAGGATAAAGTAAGCGTATTTCACGCTATGCCGTGCCGTAATGCGTTACTTCCATTTGCATTATAGTACAATACGGCTTGTGAGTACAAGGTAATCCGCAGTGCGTTTACAATGAATAAAAAGGTGGTATAATAACTTATGTTATTTAAATTTCTTATAAAAACGATAAAAACCCATACAATAACCAAACCATACTTCTATGTGGGTTTCGTCGTGGCGGCATTTTCGTTTATGGTTGTCTTAAGTTCCTATTTTATGAGTAAAATTGTCCGTAACCAACTGATATCCAGCGCTCAAGCGGAACTTGCCTTATTGGAGAAAGTCATCATGGCGGATCTCAAGGAGCCCAGAACGGTATTGGGGAACCAATCCGAGATTGTGCGTAACATGATCCTGCGAGGCAACGGTGAAGGAGAGGTACGCGACTATATGTTAGGTATCACCAAATATATAATGGATAATGAAAAGGATCAACTATCGGGCTTTGCAGGTATTTTCGGTTATTTTGACGTATTTGGGGGTGTGTTTATCGACGGACAGAATCGCCGGATGCCGGAAGATTTTGTAGTTTCGGAACGCCCATGGTATAAGAAAGCTGTGGCGGCGGGAGGCGAAATATCATTTTTACCGCCGTATGTCGGAATTTTTTTAACTGAACCTGTCATTACCTATTCACGCGCTATATTTGACAATAACGGAAACCTGCTCGGCGTAATCGCCTTGGACATAAATTTTACCAGAATCAAGGAGTATATCACCAATGCGAATATTAACAAATTGTGGTTTGGAATCTTATTAGACGAACAGTATAGATTTATTTTTCATAGAGACCCCAAATTAGAGGGTACAAAATTTGAAAACGTTTCCGGTGATACCGCAAAACTGGTAGCCGAGCTAAAATCGGGAGTAAATGAAGTTAACGCGTTCAGAATGGTAAACTATCAAAATGTTAAATCAATCGCTTTCGTCAAAAAGCTGGAAAACGGCTGGTATCTTGGCATTATAACCCCTGAAAACGTGTATTTTATGGAACTCAAAAATATGAGTTTTACCCTCATAATTTTGGGGGCCGTATTGTCGGTTATATTCAGCGTAGTCGTGGTTACCGTTGTCATACAAAAACATAAAGCTGACGAAAAGATAATTGAAGCGGACAAGGCAATTGTCGCCAACCATTATAAAAACGACTTTCTGGCGAAGGTTAGCCATGAAATACGCACGCCTATGAATGTGATTTTGGGCATTACAGAAATGCAACTGGAAAAAAATGGATTTTCAGCAGAAACAAAGGAAGCATGGGATAAAGTATACAGTTCAGGGTATTTGCTGCTTAACATCATTAATGACATACTGGATCTGTCAAAAATTGAGGCGGGCAAACTGGAATTGGTACCGGTTAATTATGATGTCGCAAGCGTGATTAACGATACTGTACAGCTCAATATGATGCGTTTCGACAGCAAGCCGATTGAATTAAAGCTATTGGTTGATGAAAACATTCCGTCAACTTTGTTTGGCGATGATCTGCGTATTAAACAGATATTAAGCAATATCCTTTCCAATGCGTATAAATATACCGACAAAGGAGAAATTTCAATATCGGTCTCCGCCGATGTAAAGGGAGCCGGAGAACCGGTAGTTTTAATTTTACGTATAAGTGATACCGGACACGGCATGACCGATGAACAAGTGAGCAAGCTGTTTAATGATTACTCTCGTTTTGATCTGAAAGCAAACCGTTCAATCGAAGGTACGGGTCTTGGCATGGGTATTACAAAGCAACTGGTCGAATTGATGAATGGAGAAATTATTATAGAAAGCGAGCCTGGCAAAGGTACAGTGTTCACAGTACGGCTGCCGCAGGTTTATGTCGGCAATGGCGTGTTGGGAAAAGAAAGCGCGGAAAATTTACGGAAATTACATAAAAGTAAAACAGTACAACCAAAAAAGGCGCCTAATATTGTCCGCGAGTATATGCCGTACGGGAGGGTATTGGTTGTAGACGATATGGAGCCTAACCTGTATGTTGCTAGAGGGCTTCTGGCTCCTTATGGACTGTCAGTAGAGACCGCCACAAGCGGGTATTCAGCAATTGATTTAATTAAGAGCGGAATGACATTCGATGTCATCTTTATGGATCATTTTATGCCGGAAATAGACGGCTTTGAAACAACCAAAACCCTGCGCAACATGGGGTATGCGAACCCTATTGTTGCGTTGACGGCTAACGCTCTAGTGGGTCAGGCGGAGATGTTTTTGGAAAACGGTTTTAACGGGTTTCTTTCCAAACCGATTGACATAAGGCAGCTTAATATAACCCTGAATAAACTGGTACGCGACAAATACCCTGCCCAAACGATTGAAGCCGCCCAGAGGCTTAAGAGCAAATTAGAACAGGAAACCGTTATAACCAAACTTGATTTAAGCCGTAAAAAAGCGCTGGTTGTGGACGATTTTCTGCCGAACCTGAAACTTGCGGCTGGTATGCTGCAGAAATATAAAATTCAGGTAGATTGCGTATCAAGCGGGAAAGAAGCGATTGATCGTATAAAAAGTGGAGAACCGAAGTATGATATTATTTTCATGGATCACCTGATGCCGGATATGGATGGCATAGAAACAGCCTTGTTGATACGCTCCCTTAACACGGAATATACGAAAAATATATTGATAATTGCTCTTACAACGATCGCTACGGACGAGGTTGCCGAGAAAGAACAAATGTTTTTAGACAATGGTTTTCAGGCGATTTTATCCAAACCCATCAGTATTGCAAAGCTCGATGTATTTTTTAAAAGCTGGATGCATGATAAAATAAAAGATGGTACAGTAGACCAAAGTAACAGGGAGAATAATATGGTTATTGAAATACCGGGAGTGGATACAAAAAAAGTTATGGAACTCTATGACGGTGATATGGAGACTTATCTGACGGTTATACGTTCCTATGTTTCAGTTATCCCCGAGTCACTGGATATAATGAGCCGCGTTTCAGCGGAGACATTACCGGAATATATTGTTAAAGTACATGGTGTTAAAAGTACCAGCGAAAGCATCGGCGCGGAAGAAGCGCGAAAGATGGCTTTTGATCTGGAGGCATTGGCCAAAGCCGGCGATTTATCAGGAGTACTGGCAAAAAACGGAGCGCTAATCCAATATGTAAAAGAACTTCTGGTCAATATACAAAATTGGTTAGCGCGTCTTGACAAAAAATGAAAACTTAAACCAACTTTCCTACCCTGTCAACAAGCTCAGTCTTTTTAAGAGGTTTCTTTATAAAATCGACAGCTCCCATTTTCTGCGCCTGCTCTGTATCCTTCGGATCATCTGAAGATGAGAAAATCGCTATCGGAACATGGTGTATGTTGCTGATAGCCTTTATCCTGTTATAAGTTTCCCATCCGTCCATATCAGGCATGCTCAAATCCAATAATACCAGATTAGGCGCATAACCTTCGTAGAATAGAGAGAGAGCTTCTTTACCTGATTTAACAGCGGTTACATCGTAATCGTCGCTTAGCATGCCTTTTGCCATAGTGCGAATAGGTTCCTCATCGTCAATAACGATAACTTTTTTCTTCTCATTGCCTTTGTCTATCTTGAATTTTTTCGATTCCTCTTTCAACTCCTCAAAGTTCTTGCTGTTTTCGGCGCTCATTTCATCTACAAGGGTTACCGCAGTTTTTATCTCCTGCATTGCCCCGTTCACTATGTCATTCATGCCGTTTACCGCTTCATTGCTGATTTTTATAAATTCATTGGTCTGCTGGGTCAGATGATTGCCCGAATCCAGCATTTCTCCCGCGCCTTTTTTAACCGATATGCTTATCTCTTTCAGGCGGCTCATGGAGTCCAGTATTTGCTTTCCGCCTACTTCCTGTTCTTCCATCGCGTTACGGATATTCTCTTCATGCTCGGTAACTGTTTTCACGCTTGAGTCTATTGCCCCGAAACGGTTCAATACTTCATTGGATGATTTGGTAATGTTGTCTATGGACGCCTTTATCTTTTTTAACATCGAAGCGGTGGTTTTAGACTGCTGGCTTGATGACTCAGCGAGTTTACGGATTTCATCGGCGACTACGGCAAAGCCTCTGCCCGCCTCTCCGGCGTGCGCCGCTTCAATTGCCGCGTTCATTGAAAGCAGGTTTGTCTGGGCGGCGATATTGTTCATTACCGAGTTTATTTCCAGCAACCCCTCGGAATCATGGGCTATTTCCTGTATCTCCTGCGCCACTGTTTGAACGCCCGTTTTACCGTTTTCAGATGCTTCGGTCAATGTGATGACATTTTTGCCGTTTTCTATCAGAGTGTTGGTTACCGAATGAATGTTGGCGGTCATTTCTTCAACCGCAGAAGATGAGGTATTGATGCTTTCAGACTGGTTTTCTATCAGCTTATTCAGCTTGTCAATGTTGTCTTTTATGGTTCTTACAGCTTTATCCGCTTCTTCGGCGCTTTCTTCCTGCTTGTTCATTTTGCTCTTCATCTCATCAAAATTTGCCGAAATCTGGTCTACCGATACAGAAGTTTTGTTCATATTGGTGGAAAGCTCATGGCCGGTATTGGTCAACGCGTTGATTTTATATTTTATTGCCCCTATAAGGGCTCTCATTTTATCCACCATAAAGTCAAAGTCCTTGGCAAGTTCGCCTATTTCGTCATTTGTATTGATATTGATGTCATGCGTCAGATCACCTTCGGCAACAATTTTAAGAACCTCGGCTACATTGACGATTGGCTTGGTGGTCCTGCCTAATGCAAAATAAATAATTGCCGCCGCCGCCAGTATTGCTATCACCGCGAGAATAACGGTAAATTTGGTAATCCCCCTGACTTCTTTGAGAACATACGAATCCATGGTTCCTATCATTATCATCCAGCTTATGCCCGAATCGCCGATGGCGAACGGCTCCATTACAAAATGGCAAAATTCACCGAAATTCGGATCATACATGTTTAACTGATAAGGAGTCCCTTTCTGTATTGACTGAAAAGCCGCTTCTTTGAAGGAGCCGAATTCAACATCGACATCAAGCGTATTTTTGCCAACCCTGTCGGCAAGGAAATGCCCCATAATGGTTCCGTTATTTGAATACATCATCATTACGGAGAGCTCTTCTGAATTTTTAAGAATATCCATTATTGAGATTTGTATTACATCAATAGCCAGAAGGCAGCCTAACCCTCCTACTACTTCGTCGGTACGGGTGTTTATAATTGGAACCATCATTTTGAACGCGAATGTATCCTTCCCTCTTACTTTCCATGGTTCGGGATTATCCACCCGATCTTTCCGCGCATAAGGACCGTTTAAATAAGCCATAGTGTTTTCTATATCGATACTGGCCCTGCCTACAATTTGACCGGTTTCCTGACTGAAGGTCATTGCGTACTGCCCCGTTGGGCTTGAACCTGTCCGGCCTATAAAACGGCTGTCCATTCCGTCAATGGCATTGGGTTTCCAGATCGTATACAAGGTAATCATATTAGGTTCAGCTTCCAAAGCGGAGTGCAGCATATCGTCAAATCGGTCACGCCGCTGGTCCGGAGCTATGGATTCATAATCATTCATTACATTTGCCAATGTATTCAACGCACGTATATAGGCGTCTTCCCGGCCTTTCCAATACTGAGCTTGCTCTTTGGCCATATATCTAAGACCGCGCAAGTTTGCCGTCCGGCTTATATTAGATGCTTCCATCAACAGTACCACGGCAACTGTCGTTATCACGATCGCCATAATGGTGATCACCATTATACTCAGCTTAATTTTTAGCTTCATTTTATACAAACTCCTTTGCGGAAAACCCAAAAGATTGTAAAATTATAACATTGTTAGAATTAAAAAACAATCACGGATATATGATAAAATAAAGAACAAAAAAAATGGGAAATTTAACAGGGTTACTAATATCATTAGCGGCGTTATCCATACCGATTGTTGATAATTTCCCCTTTGCTGTCAATGTCAAACTTATATTCGTTAAAATTTTTTGCCACGACACTAAGCGCCGCAAGGGCTTTCCCCTGCGCCGTAAGAGAGATTTAGATTAAACTCCCGTATTCCAGAGCTTATCTTTTCCCACTCCCGCGGCAATAACAACATCTTTAATTTCCTGCTCTGTCAATCCGTTGATATTGCCGTGCGCCTTAAACTCATTTATCCCTTTCAGAACAGCGTCGAAACGCCGTTTGTTGATTTTATTCGCAATCGCAAAGAAAAGACAAATCGCAAGGAGAGTAAACGGAATAATAAAGAACATCCATTTAATGCCTGATACCGTATTACTCTGAGCGTATACGGCAGGATCAAAATTATCCATGCTTGCTTTTAAAACAGAATATTCATTTTGATCAAATCCAAGCGCCTGCAGCCCGAACCCCAGCAGCAGGACGGCGACACCGCTCGCAAACTTGCGAAGGAATGTCGTCATTCCGCTGTAGATACCCTCACGGCGTTTGCCGGTGCGTATCTCGTCAATGTCAAAAATGTCGGTAAGCATCGCCCATGTTGAAAGATTGCCGGCGGACGAACCAACGGCGATCAGCACGGCGAGAATACACAGAACGTAGACAGGGACGTTTGAATTAAGCCAGATAAACGCAAATGTCGAAAGCATCCAGAAAGGTATACCGATAAAAAGTGGGAAAGATTTGCCCTTCCTTTTCGCAATCTCGCTTTGTACAGCCATTAGTAAAACGGAAGTAACAAGAAGCGTACCGACTATAAGCTCATAACTTTTATATTTAAGAACAACAATATCAATGTAAAAAATAAACAGGGCAAGAACGAGATCGACAGCTATCTGAAACGAAAGAAAAATCCCAAGGAAATTCCTGTAAGCCTTGTTTGCGAAAACAGAAAACCAGAATTTAAGAGTAATCTTTTCAGGTTCAGGCAGATTTTCTTTTTCTCTTGTTCCGAGAAAAGCGATAAGCCACCCTACCGCCCAAACTGCGCCGAAAATAAGAGCCATAACAAAGTAACCGGGGATTTGCTTCGGTCCGTTATTTTCTCCGCCTATCGCTTTTATTATAAGACCCGGCAGGACAGCGGAAAGCAACGACGCCGCTCCAGAAAACAACATTCTGATCATTGTAAAGTTTGTACGCTCGTTATAATCGGAAGTCATGTCCGACAGAATAGCGTTATAAGGAACCATGACAATGGTAAACGCCGTCCCGAAGAACATATAAGCGAATGTGTAATAAACAACTTTGGCGGTTACATTTTCGATACCGAAGGAATAGAACAGCATGACAAAGGATAGATAAACCGGAACTATGCCAATCAGGAAAAACAGCCGCCGCCGCCCAAATCTTGAGCGTGTTTTGTCGGATATTCTTCCCATTACAGGATCGGTCACAGCATCCCACAGTTTACCGATAAAAATGATCACTGTAGTAGCGACAACGGGCAGCCCTTCCACAATCACAAGGAAATTCATGAAAAGGAGACTGAAAACCATGAACGCACCGCCGCCGTAAATATCGCCACAGCCGTAGCAGAGTTTCATTTTAAGTTTATTTTCCATAAGAATAATAATGATGTCAGTTGCTGTTTTTGTCCATTACCCCGTTCGTTTAGACTAAACTTACTTTTTGTTAATTGGTCAATCTTAGTAACAAAGGACTATGCCGCAGTATGCACTCAACCTCTCTCTATCTGCCAAATCTTCTTTGCTTCTCTTGCTCTCTTTGTTATCTCTTTAAAGTCCTGCGCATTGATTAGCTCCTTGCTTGCTATCCAACTCCCGCCGATTGCAAGCACCGGCTTGAATTTCGCATAACTGGCAAGATTGTCAACAGTGACCCCTCCGAGGGGAATGTACTCTATGTTCAGATGATTGTAGGGGCCGTTTATGCTTTTAAGATAATTCAGTCCTCCCATGCCTTCCGCCGGAAATAATTTTACCAATCGGCAGCCGAGTGAAATTGCCTGCCCCAATTCGCTTGGAGTTGCAATTCCGGGAACGAAGGGTAAATCCGCCGCAACCGCTTCCCTGATAATTTCTGGATTGAGACCCGGAGAAACTCCGAAGCGGACGTTTTCTTTTTTTACCGCAGCCGCCTGTCCCGGTTCAATTATCGTCCCAATGCCTATGTATATTTGCGGCACTTCTTTGGCAATCAGTGAAATTGACGGTAAAGCAGCGGGAGTGCGCAGGGTAAGCTCAATAACGGTAACGCCTCCTTCCAGAAGAGCTTTTGCCGTAGGGACGGCGTTCTGCTCGTTTTCTATTTCCAAGACCGCAATAATTCCGTCTTTTGCAATTTCGTTTTTAACATCTTCAGGCATTGTTAATTTCATTATGCAATTATATGTTATTTCAAATAACTTGAAAAGGCGGATTTTAAGATATACTATAGGAGCATGTGGCGCGTACAGCTTTTTAAAATAAATTATGATGAAAGAGAGTATCAGGCTGTTAAGGATGTGCTGGATTCAGGCTGGCTTACCATTGGTCAAAGAACGGCTGACTTTGAAAACGCTTTTTCACGCTTTCTAAAGCATGACATGAAATGTCTTGCCGTGTCAAATTGTACGGCGGCGCTTCACATGGCATTGCTTGCGCTCGGCATTAAGGACGGAGATGAAGTAATAACTCCAGCGCTTACTTTTATTGCCGATCAAAATGTTACGTTTATGGCGGGAGCCGACAACGTTCTCGCTGATATAACTTCAATGGACGACTGGTCAATAGACCCGAATGATATTGAAGCTCGCATTACCCCGAAAACAAAGGCTGTAATGATAGTTCATTATGCCGGCTTCGCCTGTGATATGACATATATCACTGCGTTATGCAAAAAACATAAACTTTTCCTTATAGAAGACTGCGCCCACAGTCCGGGAGCGGATTTCAACGGGCAGCCTCTCGGTACTTTCGGCGATGTATCAGCTTTTAGTTTTTTCGGCAACAAGAATATAGCGGTCGGTGAAGGCGGCATGATAGCGACAGCTAACGCGGAACTTTTTGCAAAATTAAAAAGCCTGCGCTCCCACGGAATGACTGTTCCTTCATTTGACCGCTACAAAGGAAGGGCGTCATCTTACGATATTGACGCGCCGGGTTTGAATTACCGTATTCATGAGATTGCTTCCGCCCTTGGGCTTGTCCAGCTTGAGAAACTTGAAGAGGCGAACAACAAACGAAGAAAACTTGCAGAGCATTATTACAGGCGGCTGGATGGTTTTAAACCGGTAAAAATTCCCTACAGGGATTTTCTGCGCGGGAAGCCGAATTTTCACATAATGCCGGTTCTGCTTTCGGATTCAATTGACAGGACGGCGGTAATTGAATACATGAAGCAGGACGGAGTCCAGACAAGCATACATTATCCCGCAATTCAGAATTTCAGCGCGTATAAAGACAAGGTTAATTCTACTCCAAAAGCGGAGCATGTGTGCGCTCACGAATTGACGCTGCCGCTTTATCCTGATATGACAGATGAAGAAGTTGATATTGTGTGTGATGCGCTAATTAAAGTCTGTCTATAATGTGGACACATTATAGACAGACTACTTTAAAAATCGTATTTTCGTAGCCTTTAGGCGAGAAAATACAATGTCTGTCCGCAAAGTAACCGACTTTGTGGACAGACACTAATTAAAGGAATTGAAAAGAATAACAAATAAAAAACCTCCGGAGAAGCCCCGGAGGTTTTTCGTCTGACTTCTTGATTAAGTTGTTAGATTAAAGTCCCAGTAAATAACTGTTCAAAACATTTTCAAGGTATTCCTGCTTGCCGCTTGTAATTCCTGTCTTGCCGTAACCTGCGTCTGTTCCGATTTTTGCAAGCTGTTCCAGCGTAAGCTCGCCCTTGCTGAACTTAGCCCCGTCTCCGCTGGTGAATGACGCATAGCGATCTTTAACAAAGTTGGGAATAACGCCGTCATCAATAATACGCTGCGCAATCTGGAGGCCTACTGCGAATGTGTCCATGCCGCCGATGTGGGCGATAAAGAGGTCGGCGGGGTCAATTGAGTTGCGGCGAATCTTTGAGTCAAAGTTAAGTCCGCCTGTGGTAAAGCCGCCGATTTTAAGGATTGTGTACATTGCCATTGCGGTTTCGTAGTAACTTATCGGGAACTGGTCTGTATCCCAGCCGTTTTGAAAGTCGCCCCGGTTAGCGTCTACCGAGCCGAAGAAGCCCGCTGCCGCCGCTGTTTCAAGCTCGTGAGCGAATTCGTGACCGGCAAGCTCGGCGTGGTTGGCTTCGATATTCATGCGGAAATCTTTATCAAGACCCCACTGGCGCAGGAAGCCGATAACGGTTTCCGTGTCAAAATCGTACTGGTGTTTTGTCGGCTCCATCGGTTTCGGTTCGATGTAGAACACGCCTTTAAAGCCCTGTTTGCGCGCATAGTCTCTTGCCATTGTAAGGAAACGGGCAAGATTTTCTTTTTCTCTTTTAAGGTCTGTGTTAAGAAGACTCATGTAGCCCTCGCGTCCGCCCCAGAAAGTGTAGCCCGCTCCGCCAAGCTCAATGGTTGCGTCAATTGCGGCTTTTACCTGAGTCGCGGCAAGAGCGACAACGCCGAACTCGGGATTGGTAGCGGCTCCGTTCATAAAGCGGGGGTTGCCGAAAACATTTGCGGTTCCCCAAAGAAGTTTAACTCCGGTTTCGCCCTGAATCTTTTTCGCTTTTGCAACTAACGTCATCAAATTTTTTTCGCTTTCGGCGGGGCTTGAGCCTTCTGGAGCTATGTCTCTGTCATGGAAAGCATAAAATTCAGCGCCTATTTTTGTAATGAATTCAAAAGCGGCGTCCATTTTTCTATCGGCGGCGTCCATTGCGTCTTTCGCTTCCGTATTCCAGGGGAAGATGTGCGTGCCGGGACCGAACGGGTCACCGCCGTCTCCGCAGAAACTGTGCCAGTAAGCAATCGCAAAACGCAGATGATCCTTCATCTTCTTGCCGCCGATTGTCTTTTCAGGATCATAATACTTGAACGCAAGGGGGTTTTTGCTTTTAGGCCCCTCGTACTTGATTTTTTTGATTTCGGGGAAATATTCTTTTGCCCCGACGAAATAATCCGCCATTTTAACCTCCGATAATTGTCATTATTTATAGATAGGGCTTAAAGCCCCAAGATACCGTGAATATACAGAGTAAGCTTCATTGTATTTTTGAGCGTTCTTTTTGTCGGGTTTTACCGTATCGCCTAACGCCACGTGCTCGTCAGCCAGATTTTCAATTGTACTCTTCATTCCTTCGCTTTTCTGCAGGCACCAAAGAGCCTGAATCGCTCCTCCCATTGCCGCCGCTTCCGAGCCTGCGGGAATACGCACGGGCAGGTTCATAACGTTAGCTGCAATGCTCTGCCAGAGCGGGCTTTTTGCCCCTCCTCCGGTAAGGCGTATTTCTTTCGGCTTGAAGCCGAGTTCCAAAAACCCGTCAAGACCGATTCTCATTCCGAAGATTGCCGATTCAAGCGCGGCGCGCGCAAGATTTTCCCTCTTGAAGTTAGCCGCAGTGATGCCGTTAACGCTAGCTCTTCCGTTGGGTAAATTCGGAGTGCGCTCGCCGTTGAAGAACGGGAGAATGACTATTCCATCCGCGCCTATCGGCGCTTTTTCGGCTTCAGCGTCAAACGCTTTAACGTCCAGTCCAAAAAGATTTCGGAATTCTTCGCTTGCTACAGTGCAGTTCATGGTACAAAGAAGCGGCAGCCAGCCGCCTGAAGACGAACAAAACGCCGCTAGGTTGCCTGTCGGATCAATCACGGGCTTTTTTGAAAAACCGAAAAGCGTGCCTGATGTGCCGAGGCTCATTGAAAGGAAACCGTCACGGACAGCGCCCGTGCCGATTGCACTCATCATATTGTCTCCGCCGCCTGATGAAACGATTACTCCCTCGTTAATTCCGTAAAGTGAAGCGGCGGCCTTGCTTACCTTTCCCGCCGGTTTATCGGAAGCTGTTAAGGGCGGCAGGAATTTTTCCAGATCGGGGGAAATGTACTTGCATACGGCGGACGACCATTTCCGTTCACGCACATCAAAGAGCGCAGTGCCGGACGCATCGCCGTATTCAGCCCAATATTCGCCTGTTAAAAGGAAATTAATATAGTTATGCGGAAGAAGTATGTGCCTTAGTTTTGCAAACGCCTTTGGCTTATGGTTTTTAAGCCACAAAACTTTTGGAGCGGTATAACCGGGTCTCATAGGAAGCCCCGTTTTGGCGATAAGTTTTTTTTCACTGCCCGCCGCTTTTGTTAATTCCTCGCACTCGGCGGCTGTCGAGGTGTCGCACCAAAGTTTAATATTGTAGACAGGCTTTCCTTTTTCATCCAGCGGCACAAAACCGTGCTGCTGGCCTGAAACGCCTATGGCAGCGATTGTTTTTTTTATGTTTGCATCTATTTTATCGAAACAGGTTTTAATAACCGCTTCATACCATTCGGTTTTTTGCTCTCTTGTTCCGTCATTTTCGGCAATTATATCCACAGGAGACTGGGATTGAGCGACAATAGCCTTTTTCTCATAATCGTAAACAACTACTTTACAGCTTTGTGTACCAAGATCAATTCCGCATACAGTCTGCATAATCCCTCCGTATTTTTATTGTATCGTATTGTTTGTGATAAGTCTATCTTTATCAATTATAAATGGCATTGAGGTTTTTTTAAAGGAATTTTGAGGTTGAAAAACACTCAAATTCGGGTAAAAATGCCAAAAAACCAACAAGAAAGACCTCTATTATAATTACTCACTGTTAATCATCAATTCATTTTTATATACTCAATATTAATGCTGTACAAAAGGAGTTAAGCTATTTTAAGCTTTTTTCTGGGATTAATCAGCTCTATAGGGTTTTACTGTCTTTTTTATAAGCTGAATAAACCTGCATCTCGTTGGCGGTCTATTGCCCTTTTAGCGGCGATAATACTGGGTCGTCCTCTTTCCCTGTTATGGCAGAGCTTCTTTATGTTTAAACAAGTAGAATCCCCTACGTTAGTTGATATTACCGTCATTCATATCGCGCTTTATCTTCTTATCCCCGTTCTGTTGGGTAACAACCGTTTAAGGGCGTTTATTTCAGCTTCATTTACTTTTAGTATCATTAATTTAACGCATTTGCCTATAAGTCATTTTATTTTTGTTGTAGTTTCACCTTTTATTAATTCACAAAGTCACGTGGAATTTCTCCAGAAAAACCCTAACATATATTACAGCGGCATTTTTTTAAATAATATTGTCATTGCCGTCTGCTGTCTTTTTGCCGAGCGTTATCTGCGTAAAACCAAATTAAAACCGCCTCTTAATCTTTATGTGATTTTCAACTTGCTGTTTATTTTATTCCCTTTGATGGTTCTCGTATGGTATGAGGATATACTAAATGTAATGTCTATATCTTTTTTAACTTCCGCTTTTATAGGTACATTTTTTCTGGTAATAATGCTGTTTTTATTTTTCCTGTATACGCGATTGACTACTGATAATTTAACCGCCGGTTTAAATGAAACGGAAAACCCATTGTCATTAAAGACTGAAAAAAACGATAAATACACACCATACATTCAGCTCCTAAGCAGACGCGAATTAGAAGTTATAGAAGCGGTACTTGCCGGTAATGTAAGACATAAACAACTCTCCTCCGCTCTCAATATTTCTGTTAGTACGGTAAAAACTCATTTAATACATATTTATCAAACTACAGGTGTTACCAGTATTGCCGCCCTATCATCGCTTTTTCACGGATATACTTCCCCAAAAACCTAAAAATCAACCCTAAATCAACCTTAAATCAACCCAAAAGATGATATTAATACGCGGCGACTCCATTATATTTTGCATAAAAGGAGTTCGTTATGTTGAAATTCATTCAATTGTATCATCAATTGCAGGAATATCTTTTTTACCCTGATTATAGAAAAAGAAAAGATATTTTAGAAACTAAAAAATGCAGAAATTGCCTAAAAAGGGTCAGTTTACATTGGAATATATGCCCATGGTGTAAACATTCGGGTTTTTCATTTAATGAGGAGTATTTATATAATGAAGGATAGAAAACTATGGATAATGGCGGAATATACTATAAAGACAATAAATTAATAGATAATGGTATGTGTTTTTCTTATGCAACATTGAGCTGAATTGGCTGAAAAATATAAAATTTAATATTTCAATAAAACAAGAACTAAACTGTCATTTTTACCGTCTAATATATAAAGGGGTCAAAAAAAATTGCTAAAGGGAAACGAAACACCGGAGTTTTTAGCCAAGCAAGCCTCAAAGGGTAATGAAGAGTGTTTTGTCGTGCTCTGCGATTTGTTAAAAACAAAACTTTTTCGCACCGCAAAAGGTATTCTAGGCAATGAATCTCTAGCCCTTGACGCTGTCAGCGAAGCTGTTTTCCGCGCCTTTAAGGGCATTAAACGGCTTCGGGAACCTAAATATGCGGAGACCTGGTTTATCCGCATACAAATAAATGCCGCAAATGACTTTTTAAGGAGGCAAAAAAATGAAATAGTTACGGAAAAAGCGCCGGAAGGCATATATCATGATGATCATAGTGAATTGGAATTCACTCAGTTGATAGAATCTTTACAGCCTGAATTACGTGAAATCATCAGCCTTAAATACTATTCAGATTATACGTTATATGAAATATCAGAAATATTGGATATACCTGAAGGAACGGTTAAAAGCCGTCTAAACAGAGCGCTTAATATATTACGGTTGGAGGTTTTATATGAATAAAGATTCTTTCTTGCGGTATATCGAAAATGACCGTGATTGCAAACAGGATCGTCTTGATATAGCCGTAAACAGAGGATTACAAAAAGCAAAAAATGACAGGTTTGATACCAAGAAACTGTTTATGCTTGCCGCCGCAAGCGTATTTACTTTTGCAATTTGTATCAATATAAACTTAATGCCGATTTCAACAGTTGTTGAAAGATATTACGAAAGCCGGCAAAAAATTATGCCGGGAAGCTCGGAGATGTTAAACGGCTATATCAAAGATATGGTCAGTAATCTTGAGAAATATTTAGGAGGCGAATGATGTTGTTAATTATTGGTTTTTTATTCATGGTTTTTATCTTTGCTGTTGTGGGTACATTATCAGGACTGCTTACGATGTTTATTGATCTGCCCTCAATTTTATTGATTCTTGTCCCTCTGCTTTTTTTCTTTTTCGCATCAAAGAGCGGAAACGTTTTGGGCAATTATATCAAAGCAAGTTTCAAGAAAGAGTATACATACACCGGATCAGAACTTGCGGCTCTTTCAGGAACAATAAAAAACACGATTAAATTCATCCTTGCGGTAGGGGGATTTGGTTTTGTCAGCGGTTTATTGGCATGCCTTGTCAATCTGGATAACAAGGAAATGCTTGGACCTAGTCTGGCAATAAGTTTACTTACGTTTCTCTACGCAATTGCTGTAAGCATTTTCATTTTTCTTCCAACTCAAGCTTGGGCGGAGAATAAAATTAATACGCTTAAACAAAATGGTGTACGCCCCAATGTCGCCTAACAGGTCTGTAACTGCGCCTGTCCGCTTTGCGGACAGGACGCCGCCTTACGGCCATTAACCAGCATGGTTGTATGTTTCCGCAAAACCTTGTTCGGGTTTGCGCCCTCTGCAAGGTTTTGCGGAAGCACATTTGGGGCAGGGGTCGTTGCTGCGCAACGCCCTATTACCTGCCCCAAACGTCAGTTACTGCCGTAGCGTTCGGCAACAGTTGCCCTAACTTGGCAGGAAATATGGGATTGAATATATTTGAATAAAGAATTAATATAATATGCGCCGTTGGCACGGTAAGCGCAGCAGTGCCTAACAACCTAATTTAGAAGAGGGTTCTTATAATGTATCCAGTCAAAGGAAAACTGATATTAGAAAATGGTCATGTGTATGAAGGTGAATTGCTCAACGGCGTACCCAATGGCAAAGGAAAACTGACATATAGCGATGGTTCAGTGTATGAAGGCGAACTGGTCAATGGAAAATTTCACGGCAAAGGAAAATTAGTATATTTTGACGGCAGCATGTACGAAGGCGATTGGGATGAGGGTGAACAAAACGGTCTTGGAAAAATGACCTATACCGACGGCACTGTTCATGAAGGAAGATTTGTGTTCAGCGAATTTGCAAGGTAGTAACATCTATTTAAAATGGTTTATATTGGAAAAGGCTCAAATATTAGTGGCTTTTTATTACATATATCCTTTTCGGGCTTAGGCGTACCTTTGGTACGAAGTAAGCCAGCCAGCCCAATACTGGCTCTTTAATGCCGCCGGAAGACGGCTATTTTCCGCTTGTAAAATTAACTCTAAAATGATAATATTATCCCAATGAGCCGAAATTTCGTCAATTTTAACTTAATTACGCAAAAAATGCCAAAGGCGTTTTTTGCGAGACCGTCGACAATAAACATTACCCCCCCCCCCC
>JGI20171J14444_1000174_pt1 | contig 21735 bp, 19 predicted proteins | sample TergutNc150P4_FD_14444 | JGI IMG/M metagenome (IMG submission 14444) | reverse complement strand
TTCGCTACAAAACGGATTGGCAACAATTGACGTTTCTACATTAGCCGCAGGCGTTTATTTGGTAAAAATGTATTCGCAAACAAACCAAACAGTTGTTAAAAAGTTAATGGTTATTAGATAAGATAATGTATTATGATTTACCCCAAATTTTGCACAAGTTTCAGGTATTATACCTTAACTTGTGCAAAAACAGGGTAATTATTGAAAAATAATAAGTTATATATGAAATTTATTTTGTGTTTTTATATAATAATTTTGTGTTTAAGCTGCAATAATTATAAAAACTTAAAAAAAACTTTACACAATCGCCGCCCCTTTTTCAATTTTGCAGTTTGGTTGCAGTAAAATTAATTTTCCATCAGCGGTTTCTGCGCTTAAAATCATTCCTTCACTGTCTGTTCCGCGCAGTTTGCGCAAAGCAAAATTAGCCACGAAGCAAACCTGCGTGCCAACCAACTTTTCAGGTTCGGGATAATACGCCGCAATGCCCGAAAGAATGGTGCGCCCGCCCATTCCATCGTCAATTTTGAACTGTAAAAGTTTGTCGGCTTTAGGCACTTTTGTACATTCAAGCACAGTTCCCACGCGAATATCAAGTTTCTGAAAATCTTCAAAAGCAACGGTTTCTTTAACAGGCAAAATACATGGCGATGGCGATTGATTTTTTTCTTTTGTTTTTTGAAGTTTATTTACCTGAAAATCAATAACATCGTCTTCAATTTTTTCAAACAGCAAAGAAATTTCGCCAAGTTCATGTTCGGGTTTCAACAAATCTGTTTTGCCAAAATCAGTCCAAAGCAAATTTTCATCTTCATTGGAAAGATTTAAGGAATTATTCAATATTTTTCTTAATTTTTCTGAAGAAAACGGCAAAAACGGAGCAAACGCAATGCTCAGATTTGCAACTAATTGCAAGGCGACATTTAAAATTGTGCCAACACGCGGCATATCCGTTTTTGCAAGTTTCCATGGCTCTGTGTCGGCAAGATATTTATTTCCAACGCGCGCCAAATTCATTGTCTCACGTAAAGCATCTCTGAAATGAAAATTATCCAGCAATTTTGAAATTTGGATTTTGGACTCTGAAATAGCCGCAAGCGTTTCTTTGTCAAAATCTGTAAGTTGATGAATTTCAGGAACTTTTCCGTCAAAATATTTTTGCGTTAAAACCAAAGTACGATTTACAAAATTGCCATAAATGGCTACCAATTCCGAATTATTGCGCAACTGAAAATCTTTCCATGTAAAATCGTTGTCCTTTGTTTCGGGCGCATTGGCGGTAAGAACGTAACGCAAAACATCCTGTTTATCAGGTATTTCCTGCAAATATTCGTGCAACCAAACAGCCCAATTCCTTGAAGTAGAAATTTTATCGCCTTCAAGATTCAAAAACTCGTTTGCAGGCACATTATCGGGCAAAATATACGAACCGTCTGCCCGCAACATTGATGGAAAAACTATGCAATGAAAAACGATATTATCTTTTCCAATAAAATGAAGAAGACGTGTTTGCTCGTCTTTCCACCATTTTTCCCATGTTCCAAACTTATCAGGCTGATTTTCACAAAGTTCCACTGTATTTGAAATATAACCAATCGGCGCGTCAAACCAAACATAAAGCACTTTTCCTTCGGCATCGGGCAGCGGAACAGGCACGCCCCAATCAAGGTCGCGTGTAACAGCGCGCGGCTGCAAACCCATATCCAGCCAACTTTTGCATTGTCCATAAACATTCGGCTTCCATTCTTTGTGATTTTCCAGAATCCACTCGCGCAGCCAAGTTTCGTATTGGTCGAGCGGCAAATACCAATGTTTTGTTTCGCGCATAACAGGTTGAGAACCAGAAATCGCCGACTTGGGATTAATCAAATCGGTCGGATTGAGCGAAGTTCCGCACTGTTCGCATTGGTCGCCGTAAGCGCGTTCGTTGCCACAATGCGGACATGTTCCTGTTATATAGCGGTCGGCAAGAAATTGATGCGCTTCCTCATCGTAATATTGTTCGGAAGTTTGCTCAATAAAACAATTTTTTTCATAAAGTTTTTTGAAAAAATCCGATGCAAATTTTTTGTGCGTTTTGCCCGAAGTACGCGAATAAACATCGAACAAAATTCCAAAATCTTCAAAAGATTTTTTGATAATTTCGTGGTATCTATCCACAACGTCCTGCGGCGCAATACCTTCATTGCGGGCTTTTATCGTTATTGGCACTCCATGTTCGTCTGACCCACCGACAAAAAGCACTTCTTCGCCTTTGAGGCGCAAGTAGCGAACATAAATATCGGCAGGCACATACACGCCCGCCAAATGTCCGATATGAACGGGTCCATTAGCATAAGGAAGCGCAGTGGTTACATTGGTGCGTTTGAAATTATTTGTCATTTTATTATTTACAATTTACGATTTTTTTTAAAAAAAATATATTTAATGTATAAAGAAAATTTCACAATGTGTTATTGCAAAAAAATTATTTAGCGAAATCAAAAATTGACTCGCAAATCTGAAAATTTGAAATATTTGAATTATTATCTCGTACGTGCAAGTTTATAATTCGTATTTTTATATCATTGAATATCAGATGTTTATTTTTTTACGTTCGTGTTGAAAATCATCAAGGATTTTCTGCGCACGGTCAAAGTCGCGTTCAAAAACGATAATGCGTGGATTATTTTCCATAGTAGGTACAAGCGGAAACATATCCACAAAATCATCGCCAAGAAAACATTCAATTCCATTCGTGGTAAGAACATCTTTATCAACTTCCGCCTTTATTGGCGATTCGTAGTATTTCAAAACTACCGTTTTCAATTCATTATTTTCCATAAAAAATATTTTAAATTAATTGCAAAAAACTTCCGCCATCATACATCTGACACTTCCTCCGCCATATTTTTCTATTGTAGGAATTGCGATTGGCAAAAGCGTTCCGTATTTTTCAAGTGTTTGCAACTGATTATTATTCAATGAATTATATGCAGTTTGCGAAAGCGCAATTATTTTCTCGCCTTTTGTATTTTCAATCTCAAGCATATTGCCTGCAAAATTATGCATTTGCGCCTCGCTGATTTCAATAATTTCCTTTTGAGTTTCCAAAAGAGAGTTTTTTAATAAATTGCGTTCCTTCTCATTATCAATACTTTGCAAGCAAACAACCGCAAATTTGTCGCCAACCGACATCACAACATTTGTATGATAAACAGGCAAGCGTTTGCCTTCAAAAGTTTGCATTGCGTTGAAAATCACAGGAGTATAATCAAATTTTTCACAAAAATCAAGCAAAACATCTTCATTAGTGCGCTCGGAAAGCGCGGCATAAGCTCGGCGATTAACACGGTCGAACACCATACTTCCTGTTCCTTCAAGAAATTTCCCTTCATTTTCTTGTGCCGAAAAATCAAAAATTTCTTTAATCGTAAAACCTTGATTTACAACGGCATTAACCACTTCAACGCGGCGTTCCTGCCGCCTGTTCGGCGCAAACATCGGATAAACCGCTATAAAACCACCATCGTGAAACGAAATCCAATTATTTGGAAAAATAGAATCGGGCGTGCGCGGCTCTGCGCTATCTTCAACGACAATTACCTTAACGCCTGCCTTGTGCAGCAACTGCGTCATATTTTGAAATTCTTTCAATGCATTTGCTTGAATTTCAGACGATTGCGCATTGTCATTCTGTTGAAAGTAATTATTTTCAGCCGTTTGCTCGTTATAACCAAAACAAATCGGCTCAATCATCAAAATTGTAGAAGTTGTTTGCATTTTTATAAAAGCGTAATTTTCTGACTGCAAAATTACAAAAATAATTACGAATTACGCATTCCCAATTATTTAGAGTTTGATGTTTATTTAATACGCTGTCGCTTATCCATTTGCCGCTGATAAAATAATACGAATATTCTGTAAATGGTAAAAACACCATTAATTTTCGCAAAAACAGTCGTACTGTTTTTTTGTTCTCAATGAGAAAATCAGTGAAATTCCTGCCGAGCAATCGTAAGACTGTGAGTCATAATATCTTATGCCATCAACAAAATCGCTCATCATAAATTGCCACCACAATTCAATACCAATTGCTACGCTGCTGAAATTGCGATGAAAACCTACTCCAGCAGTGAAATAAGGCGCAGGATTTGGATTGAAATTAATCATATTTGTCATTGACTCTTCAATCGGTGGTACGCTTTTAAAATCAACCTTATTGCCGAACATCAAACCAAGCCCGCCAAAAACGTATGTTTGAGCAAAAATCTGGTTACTTTTGACCACATTCCAAAAACTGTATTCGAGGTTTGCCCCTGCCTCAAAAAGTTGGCTTTCAAACGAGCGAACATACGAAAACTCCCTGCTGTCTTTCAAATTCAGCGAATAGCCCGCCAAACGCATATATTGCGCTAACATTCTAAAATTCAGGCTATTGGTAATTGCAAATTTGTAACCAATACCCGCCTGCCAGCGAGGGTCGGGCAAATTCCATTCGTCCAAAAAACCGATTCCTGTGTTTGAACCGCCAATTTCGCCGGAATATACATTTACTCCGCCAAAAAATTGCAGATATTGATTGCTTCCAATTTTTGTTTGCGCTGATAAACAGGCTGTTAGCGAAATACTTAAAAATAAAAATATTATTTTTTTCATAAAAATATGAGTTTTATCTATTGCAAAGTTAAATAAAATTTTTAATAAACAATTTTTTTTATAATGAATTGTCTTTTTTTACATTTTTTGCAAATTTTGCCGTAAAAAATGAAACTGTAAAACCAATTATTATCACCATAGAAACTGTAAAAATTATATCTTTACTGTGAAGCACAACAGGCAGAAAATCAACAATATAACCTTCACCCATTCTGATAAGTCCGAAATGTTGCTGCAGCAGGCAAAGCAAAATCCCGACAATGACTCCTATTATCAATCCCACAGACGAAATCAGCCAGCCTTCAAACATAAAAATATACCGCACAAGTGCATCGTCTGCGCCCAAACTTTTCAGCGTGTTTGTATCTTCCTTTTTTTCAATAATTAACATCGAAAGCGAGCCAAAGAGATTAAAACTCGAAATCAGCAAAATAAAACACAAAATTGCGAAGGCAAACCACCGCTCCATATTTAAAATTTTAAAAAAACTTTCCTGCTGTTCCATTTGATTTTGCACAACAAAATTTTCCCCTAATGTATTTTTAATCTGCGATTTAACTTTATCGATATTACTATTTGGTTGCAGTTGAATTTCAATAGCCGAAACAGTTGTGCTGTCCATTTCAAAAAGTGTACGGGCAATATCAAGCGACACAATCACATAATTTTCGTCATATTGCGCCTGCTGAACAGCGAAAATCCCTGATACAAAAGTTTTTATATCGGTCAAACTTTTGTCGGGACGCAACATATTAATACGCTCACTTCGTTTTGGCGCGTAAATATTAAGCGGAGTAAAAAAATAGGGATTTACACCAAGAGCCCCTGCAACACCATATCCGACAACCGCATTATCAAATGCGCCGTCATAAAGCGAAAAATTGCCGTCAAACATAATGCTGTCAATGCGTGTCATCGCTTCAAAGCGCGGCGAAACGCCTTTTACGATTGCGGGCATTTGCTTGTCGCCATAGCGCAGCAAAGCGTTGTCCTGAACGGTTTCTGAAAAATTTTTAATTTCTTGAAAATGAATGACTTTTTGAATTTCGGGCGTGGTAATTTCAAAATGTTTGCCTGCGGCAGGCGTAATTTTTAAATCGGGGTCGAAAGCGGAGTAAAGCATCCCCACCAAATTTTCAAATCCGTTGAACACCGACAAAACACAAATCAATGCAGCAGTAACTACCGCCACTCCTGCCGCCGAAATCGCTGATATAATGTTAATTACATTGTGCGATTTTTTGGAAAACAAATATCGCCTTGCCACAAAAAACGCAAACAAAAAATTGCGTGAATTGCTGTTGTCGTGTTTTGTCATTTTTTATTTTTTGCAAAAATACAATATTTTTTCTAAAAAATCACACGGCAATAGCAATCGTTATAATATATTTCAACAAACAAATGCTGCTTGATTTTCTAAAATAATCAATGGTTAAAAAAACATTAGAAAACAAATGTAGTAATCCATAACATTTATTTTGATTAAAATATAGACTCTAAATTTCAAACAAATAATTTCCTATTCTGTTTCCGTCGAGGAAAAATTCGGCGCGGTATTTTCCTGCGGGCAGCATTTCATCTACATTGTAATAAATCGCATCGCTTACAGCCTCATTGCCATAATCAAAGTCTTTGCTGGCAGAAAATTTTACTGCTTTTCCTTCAAAAGAAAATGTATTGGCGTTTTTGGTAAGCACAATATCGTCGGGGCGGACAATCCGCAAAAAAAGCGTTTTTTCGCCTGCCTGTGCGGTAACATTTTTTGTGATTGTGTAATTAAACTGAAATCTTGCAATTTGCGTAAGTTTTTTAGTAGCGCGTCCCTTTGAATTTAAAGCGGTAAAACTGAATCCATTCATCTCAATTATCGCCGCTCGGGTAACAGTTTGCGTCAAATCTTCCTTTTCTTTGGAAAGTTGTTCCACTGTTTGCGCTGCTTGTGCGTAACGTTGCTTTACTTCTATATTTTCATTTGTAAGTCGCTGATTTTGAATGTTTAACGAATCTATTTGCGCAACGTAATACTGCATCACTTTTCGCACCGAAGCCAACTCGGTTTGCAATTCCTGAATGCGCCGCGCATCAGTCGATTTTGTAATTTTGAGTTCGGTAAGAAGTTGCTGAATTTTTATTTTTTGTTCATCAACAAGTTTAATAAGCGAATCGTTTGTCAGCGTTGGTGCAATATCCTGAAATTCATATACATAATCGGAATATTCTTTTTCGAGCCGCTGCTTTTCTATGTCCATCATTTCGGTCAGCGTTTGCATTTGCGCGTCCTGCTTTTGCGATTTTAACATAAAAAACACCGCCGCTGCAATTGCCAAAGCCGCCACAACAACCGCCAGAGCAATAAGTATTTTATGCTTTGTTTGTAAAGCCATTTTTCAGATTTTTTTTTGCAAAAATAATATTTTTCTTTTAAAACAAAAAACTACAACAACTCTATCGTCTTTTCCAATTTCACCGCGCGCGAACCTTTTATTAAAATATTAAATCCACGCAATTCGTTGTTTTTTAAATAATTAACAAATTCGTCAGTATTTGCAAAAGTTTGAAAAAAAGTGCGTGTTTGCGCAAAATTTTTACCGATTAAAAAACAGTTATCAAAATTACATTCTTCGAGTAAATGTACGATTTTTTGATGTTCCTGCTGACTTTCCGTTCCGAGTTCGTACATATCGCCAAGAATAACGATTTTTTTGTTGATTTTCATATTTTCAAAACTCAAAATCGCCTCGCGCATACTTGTAGGATTGGCGTTGTATGCGTCAATAATCAGGCAATTACGCTGTGTTTGAACAAATTGCGAGCGGTTGTTTGTCGGTTTGTAGTTTTGCAAGGCAAATTGAATTTTCTCAATTTCAACATCAAAATAATTCCCAACGCAAGCGGCGGCAAGTACATTTTCGCCATTGTAAGTTCCTGTCAGATTTGTTTGAATATCAATATTTTGCTCGCCGATTTTTATATTCATTTTCAAAAGAAGCGAAGAATCGGCTATTTTTCCAAAATAATATGATTTTGTGTGTTTTAAAGAATAATTAATGCGTTTTTTTGCGTCAATTTTTCTGTTTTCAGCCATTTGAGCAAGAAATTCATTATCAGAATTGATAAAAATTCCTGTTCCTTTATTGGCAATCCATTCGTAAAGCTCTGATTTTGTTTGCATTATGCCTTCAAAAGAGCCAAACCCTTCGAGATGCGCTCGTCCGACATTTGTAATCAAACCAAAAGTCGGCTCTGCAATAGCGCACAGTTCGGCAATTTCGTGCAAGTGGTTTGCGCCCATTTCAACAACTGCAAAATCGTGATTATCTGTAAGTTGAAGCAGCGTCAAAGGTACGCCGATATGATTGTTAAGATTTCCCTGAGTGTAAAGAACATTGTATTTTTCAGATAAAACGCAGGCAATCAATTCTTTGGTTGTGGTTTTGCCGTTTGTTCCCGTGATTCCGATAACAGATTTTCCCCATTTTTTACGATGTTCATTTGCCAAATCCTGCAATGTTTTCAAAACATTTTCTGTTAAAATAAAACGTTCATTTACAGCATATTGCGCATCATCAACTATTGCATAAGCACAACCATTTTCCAACGCTTGCGCTGCAAAAGCATTTGCATTAAAATTTTCGCCCCGCAAGGCAAAAAATAGCGAATCAGGCACAATTGCCCGCGTATCTGTGCATATTCGCGGATATTTTTTAAAAAGAGAATATAAATCCATAAAAACTATAAACCCAAATATTTCCCTAAAAATTATCTGTCGATATCAGGAATTACGTAGTCCATTGAGCCGCCAATGCCGATAAAATCGGCAATTTTTTGACCTTTGCAAATCAGCGGCATCACCGAAACCAAAGCCATTGACGGCGAACGGAATTTCAGTCGGAAAGGAGTTTTTTCTCCTCTGCTATCGATATAAACCAAAAAATCGCCCTTTCCTGTTTCTACGCGCTGTGTAAATTCGCCTTCGGGGAGTTTGATAATCGCTTTTGTTTTGGCGCAAAAATCGCCTTCGGGAATATTGTCGATAAGTTGCTCAATAATATGCAACGACTGTTCTATTTCATCAAGACGGTTCAAATATCTTGCATACGAATCGCCTTCGGTGCGGATAATTTCCTTAAATTCAACTTTATCGTAAAGTGCGTAAGGAATATATTTCCGAACATCGCAACTCCAGCCCGAGGCACGCCCTGCAACTCCGCTAACTCCATAACTGATAGCATCTTGCATTTTCAAAACGCCAATCTGTTCCATTCTGCCCAAAGCAATAACATTGTGCGAAAAAAATCTGTCGTATTCTTTGAGCATTTTGCGCATATACGGAATAAATTTTTTCACATCTTTTTGAAAATCAGCGTAAATATCGAACATACAGCCGCCGATAACATTCTGATTTATAATCAATCTGCCGCCGCAGGTTTTTTCAAAAATATTGAGAATTTCTTCTCGCTCGCGCATTCCGTAAATAAACGCGGTTGTAGAGCCCAAATCGTTGGTTTGCGCGGCAAAAGCGAGCAGATGCGAACTTATTCGTTGCAACTCGTCCATAATCGTGCGGATATATTGCGCCCGCTGAGGAACTTCGATTTCCGTTGCTTTTTCCACACACATACAAAGCGCGTGGCGGCTGATATTTGCCGAAAGATAATCCAAACGGTCGGTAAAATGCAAAATTTGCGGATAAGTCATTGATTCGGAAAGTTTTTCAATTCCTCTGTGAATATATCCGCTATGCACGTCAATATGTTTGATAATTTCGCCGTCAAGCGAAGTGCGGAAATGCATAACTCCGTGAGTGGAAGGGTGTTGAGGTCCTATGTTTATTACATAATCGTCATTTTCAAAAATATTGATTTTACCTTCAATCAAATTTCCGTTTTTATCTTCTCTGATAAACGGCGCAATATCAATAATTTCGCGACTTTCAACGCTAACAGGATTCAAAATTGGCGTTGCGTCATAATCTTTGCGCAACGGAAAGCCGAGCCAATCGTCGTTAAGCAAAAATTTACGCATATCAAGGTTGTTGATAAAGCGAATGCCCAACATTGCGTAAATTTCACGCTCGTTTAAATGGGCTGTTTCGTAAAGGTCTGTAACAGAATATAATAATGGATTCGTTCTATCTGATGTTCCTGTTTTTATTGCGATTTGTTCGGCAATATTTTGCGAAGAACAAAGAATATAGACCACTCCCAACTCTTGCCCCCAATCCATTCCAATGAGCGACAAAAGGTAATCAAACCCATTATCTTTTAAAGTTTTAACAACGCCGTGCAATTCTTTCGGCGCAACTTTTGCCGTCAGCATTTCTTTTTCTTCAAAAACCGCATTCGGCGCGATTTTTAAAATTATTTCTTTTATATTTTCCATTAAAAAAATTAAATCCTGTGTTTTTTCTTAAAAAAATTATTTTTGTATGTTTAAAAAAATGAAATTATTCCGAGTCTTTATTTACCGCAAATTCACATAAAACATTGTCTTGACTGTCAATATATTTGTAACTGTAAGTAAATCCGTATTTTAGATAATTTACTGCGTTCAAATCTTTTTTCAAATTTGCTTTAACAGATATTTCATTTTGCTCGCAAAATGAATTGCGATTCGACAGTGCGGTTTTTTCGGCAATGCCGCCTAATTGGAAAACATAAAATATCGTTTTTTCATTTTCCAAATAATCGCATTGCTTCAATACAACACCGTCCATTACGTTAAGCGGCAATTGCCTTACGATTGATTTTATTTCCAATTTTAAATTTTGAGCCATTCCTTCCGCTATTTCTTCGTCTGTTGCAGGCGGTAAATTAATGTTGTAATCAGCCTCGGTTATTTTAACGTCATAAATATGATTATGCTTTGAATCGAAATAAGCATAAATTATATTTGCTTTCAGTTTTTTTATCTGACTGAAATAAGGTAAATCTTGTAATGCTCTGATTGCGAGTTTTTTACCTGTTTGCGACAAAGATTCTTCGTCAAATTCGATGCCTGTCAAATCAAGCATTTTTATTGTGTAATAATATTTAAATGTGTTCGGCAAGGCTTCAATTTTGTCAAGTCTAACTGTCATGCTAATATCCATTGGACATTTGGCGTTTATTTCTTCGGCTGTTTTTTCTATCATTTTTTGGCGGTTGTTGCACGAAAATAAACTTAAAACCGCTGCAAGCAACAATAATTTCGATAAGTTAATGATTGATATTTTCATAGAAAAAATTTTTTTTTAGAGTTTATTATTAAAAATGTTCAATATTTTTTGTTTGTAATGCCTGTTTTTTTATCTTTATATTAAAATTAATGCATTGCAAAGATAACATTAATTTCTTATTTACAAAAATTTTGCATTTTTATGTAAATTGCTAATTGTTTAATAAAAAACCGTATTTTTGTTTAAAAAATTTGAATGCAAAGGTAATAAATTTTTCCAAATATGTAATTAGGGAAAAAAAATAAAAATAATATTTTTATTATAATTATTTAACAATCAATTAATTATATTGTTTTTTTTATCAAGCAAAAAAATATTCTTAAAAATTTGGCACATAATTTGCCAAAATAAAAAATACAAAATTAATGCATAAACTTTTTTATAAAAATTTTTAATAAAAATGAAAATGAAAATTACTCAGAAATTTTTTGCGGAATTAATCGGAACATTTACGCTCGTTTTGGGCGGTTGCGGAACGGCGGTTTTTGCCGGAGGAGCAGTTGGTTTTGGTTTTGTGGCTTTGGCTTTTGGGCTTACAGTTGTAGTAATGGCTTATGGCATCGGACACATTTCGGGTGCGCACCTGAATCCTGCTGTTTCGTGCGGCGTGTTTGTTTCAGGGCGTATGAGCGCTAAAGATTTTGGAATCTATGTAGTTGCGCAGATTTTGGGCGCAGTTTTGGCTGCATCTCTGATTGCGTTTATTGTTGCGCAAACAGGCGAAGCGCGTGGAACTTTTGCTGCCAACGGCTACGGAGACGCTTTTGCAGGCGCAGCGGGCTATAAGCAAATTTCTATGCTTGGCGCATTTGCCATTGAGGCAGTGCTGACTTTCATCTTTCTTATCGTAATTTTGGGTTCAACAGACGGACGCGCTCCTTCGGGTTTCGCAGGAATTGCAATTGGTCTGTGTTTGACGCTGATTCATCTTATAAGTATTCCTTTGACGAATACTTCGGTTAATCCTGCCCGTTCGATAAGTCAGGCGATTTTCTCACAAAATCCGAATGCTCTGCCACAAGTGTGGCTCTTTATAGTTGCGCCATTGGTTGGCGCTGCGCTTGCTGGCGTTGTATATAACGCTGTGGCAGGGAAAAAACAAAAATAAAAAAATAAAAAAAATTGACTGGTTTTTAGTTTTAGTTGTTAGAGTTTTTTAGAGAAGAAAGGAGAAGTTTTGTCGAACTTCTCCTTTCTTAATTGTATTGCAAATGCAAAAAATTATCAAGGAATTAACGCAATTATTTTAAAGATTTTCACAATAAAAAAACATTGATTATCTTTGTTGTTGATAATCAATGCTTTATTTTTTGTGGGCGTTGACGGATTCGAACCGCCGACCCTCTGCTTGTAAGGCAGATGCTCTGAACCAGCTGAGCTAAACGCCCTTATTTTTATGAAAAGCGGGTGCAAAGATACTGCTTTTTTTTTATATACCAAATTTTTATTGCATTTTTTTTATCTTATTATAAAAAATAAAATACAAATCATTAACAATCAAGCAAATAACGTGGCAAAAAAAATTCAAAGAAAAAATTTATAATAAAATTTTAAAAAATATTTTGGTGTTTAAAAAAAAAGTTGTACTTTTGCACCCGCTTTTGAAAAAAGCCGATTTATGGTCTATTCGTCTATCGGTTAGGACGCAAGATTTTCATTCTTGAAAGAGGGGTTCGACTCCCCTATGGACTACAAGTTTAATGAAGAGTAAGGACGAAAATTGTTCTTAATTCTTAATTCTTAAATAATTTTTATGGCAAATCATAAATCAGCATTAAAAAGAATTCGTCAAACCGAAACGCGCAAATTGCGCAATCGTTATTATGCAAAAACGGCGCGCAACGCTGTTCGCAAACTTCGTGCGACAACCGAAAAAACGGCAGCAACAGAATTGTTGCCAAAAGTTTCGTCAATGCTCGACAAACTTGCAAAACGCCGCATAATTCACAAAAACAAAGCAGGCAATTTGAAATCAAAATTGACTTTGCATGTGAATAAACTTGCGTAAAAGTAAAGAAACAATAATTTTTTTTTCATAAAAGAACAAAAGGGTTGCACTTATTTGTGTAACTCTTTTTTGGTATTTTCTTTTTTATAAAATATTGAAAATTAATTTTTTAGAATTGTAAATCTTGTCATTTTCCAATCTGTTCCCTCAACAATATTTGCTGCTTGAGCCGCACAAGAAGTTCATCTTTTAAATCCAGCATTGTGTTAAGGTCTTTTTTATTGCCCGAACCGAAATTGACAATCGCTTGTGTGATTGTGTTCAAAGCCGCGTCCAAATCGCCTGAAATTTCCTGCGCAACGGCTATATTATGTTGTATCAACGCTTTATCTTTTAGTTTATTTGTTTGCTCCGCCGCATTTTGCCAAAGCGGAATTGCCCCAGCCCAATCGCGCTTTACAACCAAATCCATTCCCTGCTTTACAAGCGGATTGTTGATTTCAAACAAATAACGGTCGTTTTCTTCCCAAAATGGAATAAGCCGATTAACCATTTTTTGCCCCGCATACAGCGCACCATCAACCATAGCATCGTAACGGTCAGGAAAATTTTCAATCAGTTGGCGACGGTTGTATGAAGACGACTCCCAATAAATTGTATCGTGAAAAGTAAAAGTTTGTGTATTTTGCTGTCCATCAGCAAATTGCAAAGTCCAATAAGAATCATAAACCGCATCTAAACCCAAAACATATTCTTCGGTATAAACATTGAAACCTTCGCTCAACAAATCGGTAACTTCGAGTTTGTTTAGCGCCAACACTGCGTTTGTACCCGTTTGTTGTGTTAATTTTTTTATTTGAGCAGGCGAAATCGGCGAAATTTTTGAAAAATCGTCTCTCTTATTTATACTATTAACAATCAACGCATTATCAACAAAAAAACCTTTATTTTCTATTTCTTCGTTCAACGCGCTAAGCAAAAACATCGGCAAACTGTCTGTATTAATACTGACGGATTTTGGGTTGTCGTTCAAAAGCGAAACCGCATGTCCCTGATTGTCAGGCTGCGGCACGCAATTATTGACGAGCAGCAAACTATTCACATCTTGTGGAAAAACCACAACAGCAGGACGCAACACGTCAATACTTGTGTAAAGCAGGTTGTGAGGAGTGGAACACGCAGCAAAAATCACGCTTACAAGTATCAGAAATCCAATATTTTTACTTTTCTTTTTCATACATAATAATTTTTTTGCAATAAATTTCGGTGCAAATTTATAAAATATTTTCGTATAAATGATAAAAAAACTTGCAATTATATTTATTAAAAAAAATTCTTTTATTTCATTCTAATACGCCATTGATTGATATACAGATTATTACAACGATTTCCGAGATTTTTAATCCAACCGATTGGCGTATTTTTAAATAACAGTAAAAAATAACCTGAACTTTTATTTTCTATAAAAATATTTTCTTTGCGCAAAAACTTCATTGCAGTTTGATAATCTACTTCAATAGTATTAAATTGCTTTGTATCAATAATTTTACTCATTGCCAATTCGTGCGAAGGCACAATATCTTTTCCTTTTCGCTCGCCCAAAGTCAGCCCTGATTTTAATGTTTTAAAATTTTTATCAAAAAATTGAAATTCATTGTAAAAAATTGAATTATAATATTTTATAAAATTATTTTCTTCTATTCCAATCATTTCTCCCAAAATGGGAAATTTTTCTATTTTTATAAAATTTTTCTTGTTTTGCGTTATTTTGAAAGCGTTTTTTGGAGATTTAATTTTCTTTTTTAAAATTGAAATATAAAATCCCTCGCCTTTGGTTTTATGCGGATAAAAGCGGTAACCGCAGTCGGTTTCGGTGATTTCAGGAAAATCAGAAATGTTGATTTTAAGAATTTCCGCACCCAGATTTTCGCAAATCCATTGCGTATTTTCCTCATTTTCAGCGCGATTGAAAGTGCAAGTGCTATAAATCAAAATTCCGTCTGTTTTGAGCGAATCCCAAATATCTGCAAGAATTTCTTTCTGACGGGCAGCGCACATTTTCACCGCCGCAGGCGACCATTCGTCGATTGCACGCGCATCTTTGCGAAACATTCCCTCGCCCGAACAAGGCGCATCAACCAAAATCGCATCAAAAAACTCTGTAAGTTGTTTAAAATCAGATGGTTTATTGTTAGCTACAACAACATTTTCATTTCCCCATTTTATAATATTTTCATTGAGAATATTTGCACGTGAATAAATTAATTCATTGGAAATCAACAAAGTATCGCGCTTTATTGCATTGAGCAATAAAGTTGATTTTCCACCCGGCGAAGCGCACAAATCCAAAACCGTTTTTACTTCATTAAAACATTGATTTACAATTTGTTCCAAAAACATTGACGATGCTTCCTGAACGTAATACGCGCCTGCGTGAAAAAGCGTATCAAGAGTAAATTGCGGTCGCTCGGTAAGATAAAATCCAGATTTGCACCATTTTACATTTTCGGCATCAGCAATAAAATCAATTTGCGTTTTGTCGTTGGCGCGAATACTTACAGGCGAAACTTCGCACATAGATTGCTCAAAATCAGCATATTGTCCGCCCAAAAGCGCGCGCATATTTTTTTCAAATTCCAAAGGAAACATAAAGGTTATTTGCGATTTTTAAAATTCTGAAATTAAATTTCACGGCGTGCAAAATTACAGTTATTCAAATTACTCACTGCAACTTTATTTTGCAAAGATAGTAAAAAAAGTGGTTCTACGAGTTTCGACTGATTTTTTACGAGGGTGAAATATTCGCCTTTGCAGGCAACTAACTGATTGTGTGTACCTTGTTTGGCAATTCTCTGTGTTTTTTTCCGTAAGTTCCGCTGCGCTTCACATACGGTTATTAATTTATTGTCATAACGGGCAAAGATGAATAATTTTTATTTTTTCATTAGCCCGTTAGGGCGTTATGTGAATAACAGCAGGCGTAAGCCTGTGGCGGTACTATGCGAAAAATCAAAAATCGGATTAAAAATCCTGATACTAAAACTATCCGCATTGCAAATGCGGTAAAACGTGCATATTTCACCTTTCGTGCTTTTCGCCCTGAACTTTTTTTAAATTGAATAAAATATTAAACCTTTTAATTCGTTTATTGTCAAAACAATGACTGTGTAAAAATTTTTTAAGAGATTAATTTATTTGCATTATTTTTGTGGTTTTTCTTTTGGATTGTTTTGTTATCGCTACCAATGACGTTAAACCCAAGAGCAATGCGTCATTGCGAACTGCAAAGCAGGAAGCAATCTATAAATTAAATTTTCTAATTTCACAGTCAATTTTAAATTAAATTTTGGGTATTAGTTTTTATGTTTAAAAATAAATTTTTATGAATCGTAAAATTTTTCTGCTTATTTCTGCGGTTGTTCTATCTTTAAATGCGTTTTCGCAATACAGCATTTCTTCTTCCGTGTTCGACCAAACCAACGGCGGGGCAATGGAAGGTGTAGGCGTGCGTTTGATGGCGGCAAAGGATTCTGCTTACATTAGCGGCGCTCAAACAGACGACAAAGGCGAATTCAGTTTAACAAAAATTCCTGACGGACGATATATTGTTGAAGTGAGTTTTATTGGTTATGTTACTCAATCTGTAACTGTTACATTGGCTGGCAAAAATGTTGCGCTCAAAGCGTTTAATCTTGTGGAAGATGCCCGCATGCTCAAAGAAGTTGTTGTGCAAGGAACGGCAGCGCAAATGACTGTCAAAGGCGATACGCTCGAATATAATGCAGCAGCGTTTAAAACCAATGAAAATGCTGTTGTAGAAGACCTTTTGAAAAAACTTCCGGGCGTGGAAATTACCGCAGATGGAAAAATTACTGTCAATGGAGAAGAAATTAAGAATATTCGCGTTGATGGCAAAAAATTCTTTGTAGGCGACCCCGAAATGGCAACTAAAAATATTCCTGCCGATGCGATTGAAAAAATTCAGGTGCTTGACCAAAAATCAACAATGGCGCAACTGACCGGCTTTGAAGATGATGACACCGAACGCATTATAAATCTGACTTTTAAGAAAAACCGCAAAAAGGGGCAGTTTGGAAATATTACCGCAGGTGCAGGCGCAGATGTTGATGATGGTGAATTTCGTTACGATATAAATGGATTTTTAAATATGATAAACGGCGATTATCAGCAAACTCTTACTGCAGGCGGAAATAACGTAAATACATCTCGGAGTTCGCGCGGACGCGGCGGTTTTAATATGAATACGGGAATTACCGAAAATCAAAATCTTGGATATAATTTAAGCGGAGTTGTGAATCCGAAACTGACAATAGGCGGCGATGTTTCGGGCAGCCACACGCGCAATACTCAGGACAATGAAACAAAGCGCACAACTTATTTGGATACGGTAACCTATTACAACAACTCGAAAAATTTCAATGTAAATAATATGTGGCGAACAAATGTTCGTTTTGAAGCGGATTGGAAGCCAGACTCTGCGAATACTTTCATTTTCCGCCCCGATTTTAATATAAGTAAAACATATATTGACAACAGCAACGATTTTTCTTATCTCACCGCAAGCGACACAACTTCGCTTGGCAGAACCACAAATCACGGCGAAAGTACAACTTACGGTGCAAATTTACGAACTATTTACAGCCATAAATTTGACAAAAAAGGAAGAACTTTTTCTGCACAAATAACTTTTGGTTTTACGCAAACAGACCGCGAAAATATTAATATTCAAACAAATAAATATTTAACAGATAATAATATAAATCAAAAAACAAATAATTCGTCCAGCCGTCAAAACTTTGATGTCAGGCTTTCGTGGGTTGAGCCGCTGTGGTCGGTCAATAATTTGCTTGAAATTGTTGCCCGTTTTGGTGGAAATTTTAATCAGTCGCACAAAAATCAGTACCGGTTAGACAGTTTGAATAATTATTCAATTTTTGATTCAGAATACAGCAATGATTTCCGTACAAATTTCTTTACTGAGGGATTTGAATTAAATTATCGTTTTACTCAAAAACTGTATAATTTAACCGCAGGAATAAAAGTTGAACCATCGCAAACATACAGTTACGGCACACGGGAATTTAGCAATTCGGTTGTCAATTTTGCGCCAAATTTTCGTTTCCAATATAATTTTGAAAAAAGAAAATTTGTGCGAATCAACTATACGGGACGCACTCAACAGCCGACTATCGACCAAATGCAGCCTGTTAAGGATAATTCCGATTTGATGAGCGAAACAGTTGGCAATCCTAACTTGAAACCAGCCTTTGCACACAATTTCCGCCTGTTTTACAGCGCGTTCAATCAAAACACATTTTCTTCTTTTTCTGCAATGATGTTTGCCAATTTGACGCAAAACGCTTTATTGAATAATACAATTTATGACGCAACAGGCAAACGTTTGTCTCAAACTGTTAATGGACAAAAACAGTTGCCATTTTCTAGCGGGGCAAATGTGAATTTTAACACGCCGCTTGTAAAAAAATTTTTACAATTTAATACAAATACAAATGTGAATTTTAACAAACAGTACGGATATAACGACAATGAGCATAAAGATATTAATACAGACAGTATTTCTCAAAATTTTTTACCGCTTGGTTATTTGAGTAAAAGTCAGCGTTTTGGCGTTGGCGAGCGAATTTCGCTTACTTTTACAAACAATTTTATGGAAATTGGTGCAAACGGCGGGCTGCAATATTCCAATTCGCGAAGCAATATGAATGCCCAAAGCAATACTGAAACATACGACTGGTCGGCTGGCGGAAGTGTGCTTTTCCGTTTGCCGTGGGGATTTACGCTTTCTTCCGACATTAACTATACCACTCGAAATGGTTACAGTGCCGATTTCGACCAAAAAGAAGTAATTTGGAACGCATCGCTCGACAAAGACCTTTTCAAAGGCGCGGCTGTTGTTACGCTCAAAGCGTTTGATATTTTGCAGCAACGGCTGAATATCCGCCAAACAATCGGCGACAATTATATTCAAAACACAAGTTACAATACGCTGCAATCGTATGTAATGTTAAGTTTTTCGTATAAATTCAATCGTTTTGCAGGAATGTCGTCATCAGAAGCAAGCAGATATAGCCAACCGCAGCAAGACAACCGTTTTGGTTTGCCTGCAGGAATGCCGCCAATGGGTGGCGGAAGACAGCCGAGATAATTGGATTTAAAAAGTGAAATTTAATATTTTTTTTAAAAATGACAAAATCGGTAATTATAGTAGCAGGAGGCAAAGGCACGAGAATGTGTGTCGAAATTCCGAAACAGTTTATTGAAATTGGCGGAAAACCGATTTTAATGCACACAATTTCAACGTTTTATAATTACGATAAAACAATTAAAATTGTACTTGTTTTACCCGAAAATCAAATTGTTTTTTGGAAAAATTTGTGCGAGAAACACAATTTTCTTATTTCACACACAATTGTTGGTGGCGGAGCGGAACGTTTTTATTCTGTAAAAAATGGTTTGCAATATGCCGACACAGAACTTGTTGCGGTTCACGACGGCGTGCGTCCGATGGTTTCAACTCAAACTATTGATGAATGTTTTTCGGCGGCAGAACGATTTGGTGCGGCGATTCCTGTTATGCAAATTGCCGAAAGCCTCCGTTTTGTTAAAGGAAATGAAAATCATGCGGTGGAACGTAAAAATTATGTAAGGGTGCAAACGCCGCAAATTTTTCAACAAAAAATAATTCAACGTGCATATAATCAACCATTTGAACAGCGTTTTACAGACGATGCTTCTGTTGTGGAAAATATCGGACAAGCAATTTTTCTAACTTGCGGCAATACCGAAAACATAAAAATTACCAAACCCGCAGATTTTAAAATCGCTGAAATATTGATTAAGGATTTTATTTGTTAAAAAAATTTTAATAAAAATTTACTTTACACCCTTCCAAAAATTATTTCTTTAAAAATCATAGAAAATTCATTTTTTTTTTGTTATTTTGCAAAAATATTTTTTAGAATATTTTATTTTAACAAATAATTTTATAATTACCTGAAAATAAGATTATTATAAAACAATTTGTTTTTTTGTAATATTAAATAATTGTAAAAAAATGGATAATTCCACACTTTTTCTTACTGTTTTTCTCACAGGGCTTGTGCTTTTTATTGGCGGTGCTGGCATTTCTCTGCTGCTTGCTCCGCGTTCAAACAACGACCAAAAAGGCGAACCATACGAATGCGGCATACCAACGCGGGGCAGTTCGTGGATTCAGTTTAAAACAGGCTATTACCTGTACGCTATTTTGTATTTGATGTTTGATGTCGAAACGCTGTTCCTTTTCCCTTGGGCAACCGTTGTGCGTACGCTCGGCTGGGCTGGCATTATCAGCATCGTGTTTTTTATCGCCGTTTTGGCTTTGGGCTTGGCGTATGCGTGGCGAAAAAATGTGTTGAAATGGGAATAAATCCAATTACGATTTTTTTTAAAAAAAACAGAAAATATTCTTGAAACCTGAAATATTTGAATAATGAAACCGAAAATAAAAAGCATACCTTACGAGGAATTTAACGATAATCAATATCTCGAAAATTATGTTGAAGAACTGAAAGCGGGCGGCGTAAATATAGTGCTGACCACCCTTGACCACGCAATTAATTGGGGACGAGCAGGGTCGGTGTGGCCTCTGATTTTTGCAACTTCCTGCTGCGGAATAGAATTTATGGCAGCGGCGGCGGCTCACAACGATATTTCCCGTTTTGGAATGGAAGTTACGCGCAATTCACCGCGTCAGGCAGATTTGATGATTGTTGCAGGAACTATTGTACATAAAATGGCACCGCTTTTGCGCCGCGTATATGACCAAATGTCGGAGCCGAAATATGTTGTGGCAATGGGCGGCTGCGCAATTTCGGGAGGTCCGTTTCTGAATTCGTACCACGTTGTAAAAGGAGCGAACGAAATTATTCCTGTTGATGTTTTTATTCCGGGCTGCCCTCCGCGTCCGCAATCGCTGTTTTACGGATTAATGCAGTTGCAGCGCAAAATAAAAGTTGAACAGTTTTTGGGAAATAAACGCAGGTAAAATTTTTAATCGTTCTTCGGCATTTATAGAAAAACATTTTTAAAATATTTTGCGGAATTAATAAAAATGTTGTATTTTGCGCATATTTAAGAGTTGTGTGCAAGCGGGAAACGGCGTGGCGGACAGCAAAACAGAAGATTGCAAATTAAACGATATAATCGTCCGACAAGGATATAAAATGTAAAAAATATGAACAGTAACGACTTATACAAAAAAGTTTGTTCTTTACCAAACAGTTATGAAAATCGAGATTTGGAGGAATATTTATTGGCACTTTACGCATTAGTAGAGAAACACCAAGAGCGAGAGATGACCGATGAATTATTTATAGAATTGTTTTCTCAGGCATTTATCAGCGAATCTGCCATTTTCAGAGAAGATTGGTTACTGTACGAAAATCCGCCACATAACAATGGGCTTTACCGAAAATTTACTAATCCTACTATCAAGGACTGTTTACCCAAACTAAATACGGCTAAACCAAATGCAGCAGGTGTAAATTTTACATTGGAAGTATTGCGATTTCAAATATCAGAACTTCATAAAATGCGAGATAAGCAACTTAAAAATGAGAGTCGGTATTTTGGGATAGATTCTGAAACGGGACACCGTTGGTACAATTTTGACCCATTCACAATTCTTGAATGTGGAGTAAGTTGTATGATTGACAATTCAGAGAATGAAGACGAGGATATCGCAATAAATTGGGCAACTTTGGGCGAACTTTTAGAAGACGGGCGAATTTATGAATAAAATAAAAATGCCTGCACACAACGGGCGGTTTGGCGCAAGCGGGGCAGTGGCTCGCCCGAAAGTTTGTGCAAATTTGGAAGTTTTGCGCCCGTCCGAACGGCAGTGGAAGCC
>JGI20171J14444_1000173_pt1 | contig 21738 bp, 22 predicted proteins | sample TergutNc150P4_FD_14444 | JGI IMG/M metagenome (IMG submission 14444) | reverse complement strand
TGTTTCTAAAGTTCGACAACCTGTTGAATCGTTTTTTAACTGGTTTATTGAAAAATCAAATATTCAAAATGCCTCTAAAGTTCGTTCTACCAATGGCTTATGGTTACATTGTTTCGGAAAACTCGCCATTGCATGCTTAACTTTTTTATTTTAACCCGTAATTCGCATTAATAATAATTTTTTATTGCTTTGGCAAATTTCGTGCCAAAAAATTCGTTCGTTGTGCCAATACTTGTGTTTATTTTTGTTGTGATTTTACTTTTTTTGATTTTCAAATTCGGCAAAAAACTTTTCAAGAAAATTTTCAAATAAAAACAATGGGGAAAATTTGAATTATAAAATCCTAAAACCTGAATTCATCGGCATTTTTATCTTTTTTTCTCCACCAAAGAATTAAAATCAATCCGAAAAGCATGCCGCCCAAATGTGCAAAATGCGCAATATGGTCGCCGCTGAAATTTGCTACGCCAAAAAACAGTTCAAAAATTCCGTAAAGAATTACAAAAATTCGCGCAGGCATTGGAATAAGAAAATAAAGATAAATTTTTTGATGCGGAAAAAGCCAGCCAAAAGCCAGCAAAATTCCAAAAACTGCCCCCGATGCACCGATTGTAATAAAAGAATTATACAATTGGGATTTCAATTCTATCATCTGCTGTACAGGAAGATTGCCTGTAATTGTAAACATTTCCTGAAAATGCATCAAAGGCTCGCTCAAACCCGAATTTATCGCCTGCGAAAATGCATTTGCCAAAGAATGAAACTCAACAGTCCAAAAAATCTCCTGCACGAGCCCTGCGCCAATGCCGCAAACAAAATAATAAATCAAAAATCGTTTGCCGCCCCAAAACCTTTCGATAACTATCCCAAACATAAACAAGGCAAACATATTGAAAAAAACATGCTCAAAAGAACCGTGCAAAAACATATACGTCAGCAGTTGCGCAGGGTTGAAATTGTCGGCAGCCCAATAGTGCAAGCCCAAAGCAGTTGTTTGCATATCAAAAATTCCTCTCATTTGCAGTACATAAGTGGCAAACCAAGCAATGAAATTAATGATTATCAAGTTTTTAGTAACTGGAGGAATATTGCTTAAAAAAGAATTTCGCATGAGAGAATTTTTTAAAATAAAAACGCAAAATTAATATTATTTTTTCAAATTTAAAAATTCGTCCCAAAAGCGCGGAAACGATTTTGCAACCACTTCGGCATTTTCAATTTCCACAGGAAAAAGCAATGAAACGGCAGCAAACGACATCGCCATTCTATGATCGCCATAAGTTGATATTTTTATGTTTTGTTGAATATCAGAGCGTTGTCCGTTCCAGCAAAGCGCATTTTCTTTTTCTTTAAAAGTCAAAATGCAGCCAATTTTCTTACACTCAGCAATCAAGGCGGCGATGCGGTCGGTTTCTTTAATCTGCAAATTTTTTATTCCGCTAAAATGAAACGGAATATTTTTCAAACAGCAACAAACGGTTAAGGTCTGTACCAAATCAGGATTTTTTATTAAGTTAATGTTAAGAAAATCAACATTTTGATTTGTTGCTGTAATTTTAATTCCGTTTTTGTAATTCTGAGTTTTTACACCAAGTTTTTCAAAAATTTCTGCAACAATTTTATCGCCCTGAATGCTTTCTGTATTCAAATTTGGAAAAAAAATCTCTCCTTTACCTGCCACCGAAAGCATCTGATAAAAATACGAGGCGGCAGTCCAATCATTTTCTACACAAAAAGTCGTCGGAACAAATTTTTGCGGCGCAATTTCAATAAAATTATTTTTTTTAATATATGAAATTCCAAAATTTTCTAAAATTTTCAAAGTCATTTCGATATACGATTCCGAAACCGTTTCACCTTTTAATTTCAATTTCAAGCCGTTTTTCAACGCTGGAGCAACAAGCAGCAACGCGCTTGCAAATTGGCTGCTGACACTCGCTTCAAGTTCAATTTCACCGCCGACCATATCCGAAGGAAATATTTTTAAAGGCGGAAAACCGATTTTTTCTAAAAACTGAATTTTTCCGCCCAAAAGAACAATTGCGCTAATTAACTCACCAACAGGACGTTGAAGCATTCGTGCGTTGCCTGTGAGAATTTTTTCGGTGCGAGTTTTGGCTGCAAAAAACGTTGTAAGGAAACGCAATGCCGTTCCTGCGCCGTCTAAATTTAACTCAATTTCTTTTGCACTTAAGGCTTTTTGCAAAATCTGCGTATCATCAGCATCGGATAAATTTTTAACAGTTAATTTATTGTTACACAACATATTAACTATCAAAACACGATTACTTATGCTTTTTGAAGCAGGCAAAATAATGGTAGAATTAAATGATTTATTTTTCAAAAAATCCAATTTCAAAATTTTTATAAATTATTTATAGAGTTTATATACAATAAAAATTTTATTGAAAAATCATTTAAAATCTGTATCCAAGTCCCCATTCAATAAATTCGGCTTTTTGCAGATGCGTTTTCAGTCCGATAGCAGCAAAAACGTGGTCAGAAAAATAATATTTCGCCACAACGCGCGTAAAAAGCCAGCCGTCTTCTTCATCAACATTATATTTATAAAAAACACCTTTTTTTAGCGGTTTGCCGCCGTTTTGCACAACAGCGTTGTACGGCTCAAGGTTTTTAATCGGATTGTAAAGATAAACTCCCAGATGCAGCCCAGCCGAAAAATTGCCAAACATCAATTCGTGCCGCCACGAAACGCCCGCCCGCAGTTTATTTGTAAATTTATCATTTTCAATATAAGTAAAATTATATTTGCTCATATCAATTTGCGGTGCATTGACATAACCATAAACGCCGTCGAAAAACAAATCTGCGCCAAGCCCCATTTTATAAATATTGCTCAACGGATAATATGCCGCAAAATTGAGCGAGGCAGCTGGGTAAAATTTTCCGTCACGCCAATCGAGTTGGCGCACGCCGCCTGCAACGGCGGTTTCAAAAGAAATGCGGCGCGGAACATCATCTATCAGCCCGCGCTTAACAATTCTAATCATTTCAGAATTAGGAATATAAGCAAAGCCAATATAAGCGTTAATCATATTCAGTCCCGAATTTGGTTTAATGATACTGCCGTTTGAAGCGTGATTCCACATAACGCCCAAACTCAAAGCGAAATCTTCGGAAAAAGTGTATTCCGCATTTATTCCAAGTGCCAAAAACACGTTAATCATTGAGCCAATCGCACTGTTTGCTCCATACATTATTGTATCCACCGCGCCGTCCAAGTTGGCAACTTCCCTATCAATAGTACCTGCAATATGGTCGGCATTTCCGTAATATTTTGTAATAAACGAAACGCCTGCGCCTGCTTTAACATTTACCTGCAGCCCTTCTGAACGCGCAAGCGGCAGTTGCACATAAGGATAAACGGTAAAAAGTTTCCCTAGCATTTCAGGGTTTCCCAAATTTAAAAAAGTGGCGGAAAGTCCAACAGATGGGAAGTTATAATATTGATGCCACATTGCGCTGCCGTCTGTTTGCCATTCCATGCTCACGCCAAAACCCGTCGTATTGCCTTTAACAATGTTATCCAAATGTTTATTGTGTTTTACTATCGTGCCATACAATTCTTCAACCTTAAAACTGTAATTGTGCAAGCCCTGCCCTCTTGCAGAAACACAAATTATTAAAATTAAGAATATTAAACTAAAAACAGATTTTTTCATTATCTTTTTATTAAAAAATATTTTACAAAAGTACAAAAAAACAATAATGAATAACATTTTTTTATTAAATCTTTTTTTCAACTTTTGCCTTACAACGTTGCTATACGAACAAAAAAGTACGTTATTGGTAGCGTAGATAAGCAACCTTGAAAGGAATTTTGAATGCCGTAGGAATGAATGCGTCATTTATACATAAATTTCTACCGATAAATATTAAAAAAAAATAGAATATTTGGCTATTTCTTATCCAAAATTCAGGTTATTACGCATTGTAAATTCGACTGAACTGTGTAGCAAAATCTACACAATCCAACAATATGAAATTTTAACAGAATATAAAAAAAATAAAAAAACAAAAACGTTGTACGTTTAAAAGCAATTTAACACTATCTTTGCACCTTGAAATTTTTAATCTATTATTAAAAATATGGAACAATACAATGATATTCAAGCGCTTAACGATTTGATTGAAAGGAAAAGTGCGTTTGTTGATGCACTTACAGCAGGTATGGGCAAGGTTATTGTCGGGCAAAAACATTTGGTTGAAAGTTTGCTTATTGGCTTGCTCAGCGACGGACATATTTTGCTCGAAGGCGTTCCCGGCTTAGCAAAAACTTTGGCTATCAAAACATTGGCAGATTTGATTAAAGCCAATTTCAGCCGCATTCAATTTACACCCGATTTATTGCCCGCCGATGTTGTTGGAACAGTGATTTACAGCCAGAAAGACGAAAAATTCAGCGTGCGCAAAGGACCTATTTTTGCCAATCTGATTTTGGCAGACGAAATCAACCGCGCCCCCGCAAAAGTTCAAAGCGCACTGCTTGAAGCAATGCAGGAACGGCAGGTTACAATAGGTAATACGACTTTTGCCCTTGATAATCCGTTCCTTGTACTTGCCACACAAAATCCTATTGAGCAGGAAGGCACATATCCGCTGCCCGAAGCACAGGTGGACAGGTTTATGCTCAAAGTTGTGATTGATTATCCTAAAAAAGAAGAAGAGAAACTTATTATTGCTCAACATCTTACCGCAGGCGAGCAGCAAAAAGTTGCACCTGTGATTACGCCAAAAGATATTGTTGAGGCGCGCGAGGTGGTAAAAATGGTTTATATTGACGAAAAAATACAACGCTATATTATTGATTTAGTGTTTGCTACACGCTTTCCGAAAGATTACGGACTTGATTCTCTTAAAGATATGATTTCATTCGGCTCGTCGCCACGCGCCTCTATCAATCTTGCTTTGGCGGCTCGCACTTACGCATTTATCAAACGCCGCCGTTATGTGATTCCCGAAGATGTTCGCGCTGTTTGTTACGATGTTATGCGCCACCGTATCGGGCTTAGTTATGAGGCGGAAGCGAATAATATGACTTCCGAAGAAATTATTACCGAAATTTTAAACGCTGTGGAAGTGCCGTAACATATTTAACCCAAAATAAATAATAAATGGAAACTTCCGAAATATTAAAAAAAGTTCGCAAAATTGAGATTAAAACGCGCGGACTGTCGCAAAATATTTTTGCAGGCGAATATCATTCGGCGTTCAAAGGGCGTGGAATGACATTTTCGGAAGTACGCGAATATCAATACGGCGACGATGTGCGCACAATTGACTGGAACGTTACCGCACGCTTTGGGCATCCGTTTGTGAAAATTTTTGAGGAAGAACGCGAACTGACGGTGATGTTGCTGATTGACGTTTCGGGCAGCCGCGATTTTGGAACAGTGCGCCAAACCAAAAAAGATATGATTACCGAAATTGCCGCTGTACTGGCATTTTCAACAATTCAAAACAACGATAAAATCGGCGTAATTTTCTTTTCCGACAGGATTGAGAAATTTATTCCGCCGCAAAAAGGCAGAAAACACGTTTTGCATATTATCCGCGAACTTATTGATTTTCAGCCAAAGAGCAACAAAACCAATATTGCCGAAGCCTTAAAATATTTTACAAATGCGATTAAAAAAAGTTCAGCTGCTTTTGTGATTTCCGATTTTATGGACGAAAATTTTGAGCAGGAACTCACAATTTCGAGCAAAAAACATGACATTGCCGCAATTCAGATTTTTGATATTCGCGAAACTGAATTGCCAAAAGTTGGAATTCTCAAACTTAAAAATGCCGAAACAGGTCAGCGGATTTACATTGACACATCGGACAATAAAGTGCGCAAAATGTACAAACATTCGTGGGAAGAAACACAACTTGCTAATCAAAAAGCATTTACGCGCTCAGGAGTTGACACCGTTGCCATTTCCACCGCCGATGATTATGTTAAAAAATTGATGATGCTTTTTAAGTTCAGGCAATAAATAATAGAACGAAAACTAAAAAAATCTTTTAAATTAAACAGGAAATTAAATAATTGAAAATTAATCATAGATTTTGAAATTAACAAAGTTACAAATATTATTGATTTTAAGCATTTTAACAATAAATTTGAATGCTCAAAAAATTTCTGTTCGCACAACGCTCGATTCTGCTGCTATGGTTATCGGGCAACAAAGCGCGTTGACTTTTCAGATTGACCAGATGCCAAAAGTTAAGGTGCTAACACCTTTGTTTTCAGATACTTTGCCCGGTGGATTGGAAATCGTCGGACTGCCGAAAATTGATACTGTCCAAGCGGACGACGGACTGATTTCCATTCGCCAGCGATATGTTGTTACCGCATTCAACGAGGCGGTTTATACCGTACCAGAACTGCCGTTTATTGATGGCAGCGACACCGTTTTTTCAAATTCAGTTTCTATAAAAATTATTCAACCGTTCCAGATTGACACTGTTACAAACACTTTTGCGGATATAAAAACAGTAATGAAGCCGCCTTTCGATTGGGCGTATTTTTTCAAAATCGCACTGCTTGTGTTGCTGATTATTGGAATCTTGGTTGCCGTGATTTTTATTTTTATAAAAATTGTTTTGAATAAAAAAGTTATAACTTTGAGCCGTCCGCCTGTTGCCGTTCCACCCGATGTGTTGGCTATCAGAGAATTAGATAAAGTCCGCGCGGAAAAACTCTGGCAAAACCAACAAGTGAAACAATATTACACGCGCGTTACCGAAGTTGTGCGCGAGTATATTGCCGCCCGTTTTGAAATAAATTCAATGGAAATGACCTCTGACGAAATTTTGGAAAATCTTGTTGAATTAAAAACAGATAATCTAAATATTTTCAGCGAGTTGCGCGAACTTCTTCAAACCGCCGATTTGGTAAAATTTGCAAAACTCACTCCCCTGCCCGACCAAAATGAACGCGCTTTACAATCCGCTTATTCTTTTGTAAAAAATACGCCGAAAATTGTTGCTGCGGCAGAAATTCAAACAAATGAAAATCTTAAAAAATAGTTATATTTTGTCATTTATTTGCTCAATAATTCTTATTTTTATATTTTTGCAAAAATTTTAATATAAAAAATGTCGTTTCACAATCCCGGATATTTATTTTTATTGTTGCTGTTTGTGCCGCTCGTGTTTTGGTATTTTTGGAAAATGCGAAAATCGGACGCAAGCATGCAAATTTCGTCTTTGCGCGGATTGGATAAATTTCCAAAATCTACTAAAATCAAAATAATGTCTATGCCGTTTGTTTTCAGATGTTTGGCAATAGCGGCGATTATTTTTGCCATTGCGCGTCCGCAACTTTCAAACACTTGGAATTCGCACAACGCCGAAGGAATTGACATTATGATTGCGATGGATATTTCAAGCACAATGCTTGGCGAAGACCTCAAACCGAATCGTTTGGAAGCGGCAAAAACAGTAGCGATTGACTTTATCAATTCGCGTCCGAATGATAATATCGGATTTGTGCTTTTTGCACGCGAAAGTTTTACTCAATGCCCGATGACAACCGACCACGCTGTTCTTATAAATCTTTTAAGCTCAGTAAATTACGGAATGATTGAAGACGGAACTGCAATCGGTTTGGGGCTTGCTAACGCTGTGAGCCGCATCAAAGAAGGCAAGGCAAAATCAAAAGTAATTATTTTGCTCACAGACGGCTCAAACAACGCAGGCGACATTGCGCCAGCCACTGCCGCCGAACTTGCAAAAACCTTCGACATAAGAGTTTACACAATCGGCGTAGGAAGTTTCGGCATAGTTAATCTTCGTCTGCCAACGCCAGCAGGAATGCGAACTTTTCAAATGGATTCCGAATTTGACGAACAAACGCTCAAAAATATCGCCACAGCAACAGGCGGAATGTACTTTCATGCCACAAACAACGCTAAACTTAAAAGCATTTACAAAGCAATTGACGAATTGGAAAAAACAAAATTCCGCGTTCAAAATTTTAGCAAACACACAGAAATTTTTCATATTTTCGCTGCTATTGCTTTGATTTCAATTGTTTTAGAATTTATTTTAAGAAAAATAATTTTAAAAAGAATGCCATAACAAAAACAAAAATACACAACCAATAATATTTTTAGAATGAAAGATTATTTAACATTAGAACGACAAGAACTCTCCAACTATGTAGAACGCCCTTTTTTTGAAGCGTTGAAATATACCGCTGCAGAACACGGCTATAAAGGCTTTATGCCGAAAACACGATTTCTGTACAGACGTTTTATGGATTACGTTTGGCAATTGATGTCAAAAGTTGTGCCTTACAGCAAAATGAGAGTTGTTTTGCAACGCTGGCGCGGAGTGAAAATCGGCAAAAATGTGCATATCGGAACAGACGTTACCATCGATGCCGTTTATCCAAATTTTGTAACAATAGAAGATGGAGTTTCGCTTGCAGGGCAGAACTATATTCTTACACATAACAAACCGCTTGAATATCACAAATTTATTTCAGAATCATACGTTGCGCCTGTTTTTATCAGAAAAAATGCATGGCTTGCTGTTAATGTAACGGTTTTGCCGGGCGTTACCATTGGCGAAGGCGCAATTGTTGCAGCAGGTTCGATTGTTAATAAAGATGTTCCACCAAATACTCTTGTCGGCGGGATTCCTGCAAAAGTTATCCGAGAATTTGAAATGAAAGACGGATTTCCTGTAGGTTACAAAAAATAAAAATTATTACCCCCCTCCCCCCTCTCTCTTTGCGCAAGTTCAAGTTATTCCTGAACTTGCGCAAAGTTTTTTTATTTTTCAATAATTTCAATGGACTGTTTCGGGCTATAGAAGCAATGACATTTTTAGAAGTTCCCTTAAAATATTTTATTAAATATAAATTCTATTATTTATAAATATATTTATTATATTATAACTAAATATATTTATCATTTTATTAGTAAATATATTTAATATATTTTATTTATAAAATATTAATATACTACATTTTAAATATAAATATGTGTATTTTTTTGTATTTAAATTTGCGTAATTAAAAAAAACATGTACCTTTGCAAACTCAATAAATATGTAATATAAATTATAATTAGTCGTTCCTTAAAAAGTCTTTTCAGGCTGCCAAATAATAAAAATTTTGATGTAAAAACAGCCGACAAATAAATTGCAAAAATTTTACTTTCAATTTTTCCATCATTTTCTTCAAACTCCAAGCGGTTGCAACCATAAAAGCGTTGATTTTTATGCCGTCTTGGCTCCAAAGGTAGTTTTGAAGCATACGAAAATCTGTTTTTAGATGTCCGATTAATAAACGGACAAAAAAATTTCGTATATTTTTTATAGAACATATTTTTGTACAATAACGGGCATTTAAAATCCATGTTTTTGTTAATCAATAATATTTTATTACATATAAATTCTAATAAAAAAACATAAAAATAAAGCAATAAAAAACAAAACAAAATATAGAAAATCATTTTGTTTTGTTTTTGAAAATCAGAAATTTATGTATTTTTTTAAAATTGTTATTATTCATAAATTAACTACATATTTTTATAAATTAATTTATAAATAATTTTGTCAATTAAATTTAAAACATTACTTTTGTAGCCGATTTAATTTTTTATTTTTTTAAACCTTATATAATTAAAAGAATTTTGTTTTTTGCTATCAAGTGAAAGTCATGAAGAAAATAACGCAAAATATAACCAAACTGGCAGTTGCAGCATTTTTATTGTTGCAATGCGCCGTGTGTTTTGCCGCCGACCTTTCTATTGACAGCACAGGAACATCTGCTATATTTATTGAGGAAAATGCTGTGATTGCAGGCGTTGATAATATTTTTGTTGATGATGATTATGATAATGTATTAGAGAAAGATATTACTATATTGCCGTCAGAGCAAATTGAACAAATTTCAAATGCGGAAATCAAAAGTGAAAATCAAAGCACCCATTCCTCAGTGCACATTGACTGCATAATTTTACAAGACGGCGAACAATTGCCTTTAACTTTTTTAATTGCCAGCAACAGTGTTGTTGCCGTTGTGCCGACTGACGACCAGAAACGTTATAAAAAATTGCTGTTCTATAAAAGCGGGATTTTCAAGGCTTTGTCTAAATTATTAAACAATAACTATATATTTAAACTTACATTTGTAAATATTGCCTGCATAAACGCTGTAATTTGCGTATCTTCGCAGTGTGGTTGCCTGACGGCTTTTGCGGCAAATTCTCCACCTCGTTTTATATAATCTCAATTTAGTAACAAACTGTCTTAAAAAGTTAGCAATTAGGTCATGGCGAAGGCATGGCGTTGCGAAAGCAACGAAAGCATCCAAAGCAATCCATTTAAAATCAGTGTATCGGATTGTTTCATTCTATTGCCAATGACAAAAAATCTAATTTTTGAGATAAGATTTAGTTCCTTATCCCGTCAGAGAATATCGCTCGGTAAAAATAATAATCTTGCAACTGTCAGTGTCCCAACGGGGATACATCCTTAACAGGATGCAAAACAAAGAGGCGGAGGCTTTTGCTTTCAGGCAAGGTATTCCTAATGGAATGCAGGAACAGATAAACAAAAACCATTAATAAACAGACTAAGCTAACAACCATAATAATATATGCATTAATATTATAAATATCTTATAATCAATGTCATATTGTTTAATGCATATAATTTTTAATATAATTCTTATAAAATAAATAAAATTTAAATAAATAAATCATGACAAAAAAAGTAATTTTAATGAGCATATTTGCCCTGACAATTAGTAGCAGTGCGATAATAAACGCACAAGTAGGTATTAATACCGAAAACCCAAAAGCAACCTTGGATATAGTGGGCAAACCGAGCAATCCAGCGATTATAGACGGCATTATTGCTCCGCGTCTCACCGGTAAACAACTCGCAGCCAAAGACGCTATTTATGGTGCAGAGCAAACAGGCACAGTAGTGTATGCACTTGATGCATCGGCTGCTGCAGGAACAGCAGGCGCAAAAACAACCAACGTAACAGCCGCAGGTTATTACTATTTTGACGGCACAGTATGGCGTGCACTACAGGGAACATCAGGAGGAGGTTCTTCTTCAAACTTCAATTTCAGTTACAATCCCACAACCAATGTGTTGATTTTAGAAGATGGAACAAAAACCGAGACGATAACGCTGGGGGTTTCCGCTTCCAATGGACTGACTGAAACCAACAAAGATATACAACTCGGCGGAACCTTGATAAAAAACACTGAAATTGCACAAAATGGCAAAAACCTTTATACCACAGGCAGCGGAAAAGTAAGTGTAGGCGCAGTGCCAGCATCAAGCAGTGCAAAATTTGAAGTTAATGGCGCATCTGCCAACACACAGGCATATAACGCAGGAAGCGGCACAAATATCGACTTTACCCTCAGCAACCTTGCTTATACAAACGCAAGTGCAGGAGCGTTTTCTGTCAGTGGATTGAAAGACGGCGGAACTTATACGCTTGCCGTAAAAGGAATAATCAGCGGTACGGCATCATTTACGCAAGCTGGCATCACTTTCCATCTTGTAAATAACAGCGCAACCACAGCAGACAAACATACGCTCTACACTTTTGTAGTAATGGGCAATGACGCTTATGTGTGGATGACAAAAGGTTTTTGATATATAAAAAATTTAAGAATTAAAATTGAACTTTGCAATTTAAAGCAGCATAAATCAAATCTGATTTGCGGCTTTTGATTATCGAATAAAACCAAAACTTTGGTTCTTGATTAAAAAAAAATTAGAGAAATATGAAAAATATAATAAAAATAATAATTTTTTTGTGCATAGTTGTGGCACAAAACATTAATGCACAAATGGTTGGTACTCCGTATATACTAACGGAAATACCATCAACGCAGGGAACCTGCAACAACTACAGTACAAAAGGCACGGATTTTTGGGTAACTTTTGGACAAAACTATAATAGAACTAGTTTACAAGTATTGTTGATATTGAAAATTGCCACAGAAGAAGCAACAAATGTTACGCTTAATTTTACAGAAACAGGAGAAACTGTAACTCTTTCAAATATCGCCGCATATTCGTTGCGTACTATTGATTTGTCGAACGTTCCGTCGCTTGGCAATAAAAGAGGTGCTGTTTATAACAGTACATCAGGCGTAATGAGCGGCACAACCAGAAAATCATTGCATATTACATCTACCAAACCGATTACAGTATATGCGTTCAATACAGGAAGTGCAACATCTGACGCTACTGTTTTAATGTCGACAGAAACTTGGGGGAACGAATATTACAGACTGTCTTCGTCGCCTTATAATGATAATGATTCTTATGATGTAGAATTGATTATTGCCAAAGAAGCAACAGTGCTGACATTCTCAAATGGAACTACGCGCAATTTATCAGCAGGAGAAGTTTATTACAATACCTCAGCTACTGATATGACAGGCAGACGAATTACTTCAAACAAGCCTGTAGCATATTTTGCGCATACAACATTGTCGGCTGTACCAGCAAACAGAACATTCGGTGATATTATCTTTGAACAGATTATGCCTGTTGATAAATGGGGCACAAAATTTCTTGTGCCAAATGCAAGGCAAAAAGGAGTAACCTCCGGCGGTACAGACATAGACAATACTATGAATAACTTAGTAAGAATTGTAGCATCTGCAAACGCTACAAGGGTCAATTTTTCAGGCGCAACACGCAATGGCGGACAAAACATCACCTCGGGCGGTACGCTCAATGCAGGGCAATATGTAGAGTTATTGCTCAGCAGCAACACAGGTGCATGTAATATTGATACGGACAAACCTGTTGGCGTATGTGCATATTTGGTAGGAGCAGGCAACAATACAAATTATCTTGGCGACCCTGCTATTGCATGGATTCCTCCTGTAAATCAAACTGTTTCAGAAACAATTGTGGCTCCGTTTTATCCTGGAACAAGCGCAAACGGCGGTTCAACTAACCTGAATCATGCATCAAGCAGGCATTATGCTACAATTATTACCAAAACTGCAACAAAAACGCAGACAAAAATTAATAATATATATGTTACTTCAGGTTGGACAGACAACGCGGCATCAGGCTATTCGTATTATGTAAAGCAATTTAATAATACAAACGATATTAATTCTATTTTTAAAATAGAAAATCCTGATGGAATAATTGTTCTATGTCATGGAACATCAAACATAGAATCGTATTATTATAATGCAGGTTCTGGAGCTTGTATTGTCAATTAGTAGATTAAAAAATCAGTAAAAGAGGCTGTTTCAAGAATAATTTTTTACATTTTTGAAGCAGTCTTTTTTTACAAGTATTTTTTAAGTTTGATTTGAAAACTGTTATTCAAAAAAATTATGTACTTTTGCAATACAAAAAATTTTAAAATTTCTTGCAAAAACCTTTCCTAAACTGGTTGAGTATGTTTTTTTTAGAAATAATTTAACAATATGAACATTTTAGTACAACTTTCACATCCCGCACATTTTCATTTGTATAAAAATGCCATAAAAAATTGGCAAAATAATGAAAATCAGGTTTTTATATTGATAAAAACAAAAGATATTCTGGAAGATTTATTAAAGCAGGCAAATTTGCCGTACTATAATATTTTGCCTGATGAAAAGCGAAAATCCAAATTTGATATTTTCAAACAAATGATTGTCAAAGACTTGCGCATTTTGCGTTTTTGCATTAAAAATAAAATTGATTTACTGACAGGTTCAACTCCCGAAGCGGCGCAAGTGGCGTGGCTTTTACGGCGATTTTCGGTAAATACAGGTGAAGACGATATGGCAGTAGTACCCGCGTGGGCAAAGGCGGCTGGACCATTTGTACAAACGCTGCTCACACCTGAAGTGTGCGAAAACGGCAAATTGAACGCAAAATCAATAAAATATAATTCCTATCATGAACTCGCTTACTTACATCCAAACCATTTTACACCAAATAAAAATGTTGTGGAAAAATATTTTTCGGCAGAAAAACCATACTTTATTATGCGTTTTGCCAAACTTAACGCTCATCACGATACAGGCATTAACGGGATTAATGCTGAAATTGCGCAAAAACTCGTTGATATTCTCAAACCGCACGGCGATATTTATATTACTTCTGAACGAGAATTAGAACCGCAGTTTGAACAATACCGCATCAAAATTAATCCGCTTGATATGCACCATGTGATGTCTTTTGCCCAACTTTACATCGGCGATTCGCAAACAATGGCTGCAGAAGCAGGAGTAATGGGAGTACCATTTGTGCGTTTTAACGATTTTGTCGGACGAATCGGCTACTTGGACGAATTGGAAAATCATTACAATCTTGGTTTTGGAATAAAAACAAAAAATGTGGAGCAACTTTATTCCGTTGTCAATGAATTAGTTGCGATGCCAAACAGACAAGAAGTTTTTCAAAATAGAAGAAAAAAAATGCTTTCGGAAAAGATTGATTATGCCCAATTCCTTACATGGTTTATCGAAAATTATCCAAAAAGCAAACAAATAATGAAAGAAAATCCTGATTTTCAATATAATTTCAAATAAAAATGAATGCAAATTTAAATATTAACGCCAATTTTAATGTAAAATTAAAAACTTCTGAAAATCAATTAAATACAATGCGCTGCCCATTGCTCAAATAATATAAATTAAATATTTTAAATAAATTATGAAAACACTATATTTGCTTTTATATTACGGATTTGCAAAATATTTGCCTAAATCTACAACGCCTGTGATTGGAAAATTTGCGAAAAAAATCAGGCAGTTTCTTTGCCGTAAAATTTTCAGAAAATGCGGAAAAGGTTTGAACGTGGAAAATAAAGTTTATTTTGGCAACGGAAAAGACATTGAAATCGGCGATAATGCAGGTTTTGGCTCAAACTTTAAAACTCACAACCGCATTTTAAAAATTGGAAATGAAGTAATGATGGGCGAAGACATATTGTTTCTTGGCAGCGGACATAATTTCGACAGGCTTGATGTACCAATGAGTCGGCAAGGAGAAAGCCAAAGGACGTTTCTTGAAATTGGCAACGACGTGTGGATTGGTGCGCGTGCTATTGTATTGCCAAATTGCAGTAAAATCGGCAATGGCGCAATAATCGGCGCAGGTTCAGTAGTTACAAAAGATATACCTGATTATGCCATTGTGGGCGGAAATCCTGCAAAAATCATCAGGTATAGAAATCAAAAAGAAAGTTTATGAAACAAAATATCTAAAATTTGTAAAGTAAAATGCCTGAATTTTGTAAAGTAAAATAGATAAAATCTGTAAAGTAAAATAGATATATGAAAAAATTAATACTTGTGGCGGGCGCGCGCCCCAATTTTATGAAAATTGCGCCGCTAATGCACGCATTTAAAGGAAATAAAAACATAAAACCTGTTTTGGTGCATACAGGGCAGCATTACGACCTGAAAATGTCGGGACAGTTTTTTGACGAACTTAACATTCCGTTGCCCGACATTAACCTCGAAGTTGGCTCGGCGAGCCATGCGGTGCAAACAGCGCGAATTATGGAGGGTTTTGAAAAAGTCTGCATTGACGAAAAACCTGATTTTGTGATGGTTGTTGGCGATGTGAACAGCACAGCGGCTTGCACCCTCGTTGCTGCAAAAATGGACGACATTACCACTATTCACTACGAGGCGGGGCTGCGCAGCCGCGACCGCTCAATGCCCGAAGAAATTAACCGCCTTGTAACAGACGCGATAAGCGATATTTTTCTTACAACATCACAAGATGCCGACGAAAATCTTTTGAATGAAGGCGTACCGAAAGAAAAAATTTTTATGGTGGGAAATTTAATGATTGATTCTTTGGTTGCAAATCTCGAAAAAGCCAAGACGCAACCAATGGAATTTCAGTTGTTAAACCGTACTCAAACTATCACCCCTCTCTTGTGGAGAGAGGCAGGGGGGAGAGGCTACGGCGCAATGACTTTTCATCGCCCGAATAATGTTGATAATCCGCAATCACTCAGAAAATTAGTTGAAATATGGGGCGAAATTTCAACTAAAATCCCATTAGTGTTTCCCGTGCATCCGCGAACTTACAAAAATATTCAAAATTTTGGTTTGCAACAGGAAATTGATAAATATGAAAATTTATATTTTATTGAACCCTTAGGTTATTTGAATTTTATAAATTTAATAAAAAATGCTAAATTTGCTTTGACTGATTCCGGCGGTATTCAGGAAGAAACGACTTATATGAATATTCCCTGTTTGACTGTTCGTCCGAATACCGAACGTCCTGTAACGATTTGGGAAGGAAGTAATAAATTAATAAAAATTAATGAAATAGAAACGGAAATTGATTTAATTTTGCAGGGAAAAGAAAAAAAAGGAAAAACACCCAAGTTTTGGGATGGACAAACAGCGGAAAGAATTGTGAAAATTATTGAAAATTTATGAAATCCCACTGCGCTATTTGCAGAAGAATGTAAATGAATATAAATAAATCAACACATCAAACAACAGAAAAAATCTGTGAAAATTTTGTCTAATCTGTGTTATCTGTGTGCTAAATTAGCAATGAAATAGATAATAGAACATTAAATAAAATAATAACCAATAAAATGAAAATGAATAATAAGAACACGATAAACATAATCCGTTATTGGCTCTACTTAATCATTGCGTGGAGTATTCATAATTTGGAGGAGGCTTTAACGATGTCGAAATGGCTTGGGTTAAATGCAACGAAGTTTCCATTAAAATTTATCCCAGTATCAACGTTTCAACAAAGTTTTCCAATAGGGATAATTATCGTTACCATACTGCTGATTGTCATTCCAATTCTGGCAATTTATAAAAAATGGGATAACCGAATACTGGGCATTGGGTTAGGCATTTTCTTGGTAAATGCTATGCAACATATTTTAACTACGATTGTTTTTGGGGGTTATTCACCCGGAGTGATTACCGCTGTAATCATTAATATTCCGCTATCCATTTTTATGATTAGACAACTTTTCAAACATAATTTACTGAAAAACTTTTCGTGGTTTCATATTTTTGTTTATGGGGCAATTGGATTTGTCGTATCTCTTGCGTTGATTTGGAGTGTAACATTATTAATGTATTATGTCAGCGTATAACGATAAAATAATGAAATAGAAAATAAAACGTTAAAGAATAAAAGAATAAATGAATAAAAAATGAGAAATCCAGCAGAAACAATTGGGAATTTGATTGACAAACAGAGCATTAGTTATATAAGTTCTGTTGATGAAAATGGTTATCCAAACACAAAAGCGATGTTGGCACCTGTCAGGCGGGAAGGGATAAAAACATTCTATTGGCATACCAACAGTCCTTCGATGAGGGTAAATCAGTACCGCAACAATCCGAAGGCTTGCATTTATTTTTGCGACAAACGGTTTTTTCGCGGCGTGATGTTGAAAGGAGTAATGGAAGTTGTTGATGATATGAATATTAAGAAAGAAATTTGGAAAGATGAATTTTCTATCTATTATCAGGGCGGAGCAGACGGCGGAGATTTTATACTGTTAAAATTTACGTCGGAAACAGGAAGATTTTACAGTAATTTTCGTTCAGAAGATTTTATTATTGATTGAAGGCTTTGCGTAGAATAAATGTTGTATTCTCCGCGTTTTTTGCGAAGAATAATTTACGTATTCAGTTATTAAAACTACTACTTTCATTTTCTCTGCAAAAAAATAGAATTTTTTTGTACTTTTGCTGCAAAATTATTTTGATAGACATATTGTTTGAACTTTGTTTTGGAAAAATTAATAAAAATTTAAGTTAATGGATTTTACTTTACAAATATACAAAAAACTGCTAATTGCTTTAAAATCAGCAAATTACAAATTTATTACTTTTGAGCAGTTTTGCGATGGAAATTTGCCTGAAAAGTTTGTAATCCTGCGGCACGATGTTGATTTAAAAGCGGAAAATTCACTTGCAACTGCAAAAATTGAGAATTTGTTAAATATATCAGCAAGTTATTATTTTCGCGTTATTGCGCAAAGCAATAAACCACAGATTATCAAACAAATAGCCGCATTAAAACACGAAATAGGCTATCATTATGAAGATTTATCTCTTTGTAAAGGCGATGAAAACAAAGCAATTAAACATTTTGAAAAATATTTGAATTATTTTCGGATTTTTTATCCCGTAAAAACAATTTGCATGCACGGCAGTCCGACAAGCAAATTTGACAACAGAAGTATCTGGAAATCAAATAATTACCGCGATTATAACATTATCGGCGAACCATATTTCGACATTGATTTTAACAAAATATTTTACATTACCGACACAGGCAGAACCTGGGACGGCGAACGTTTCAGTGTGCGCGACAAAGTAAAATCAAATTTTAACATTCATATTAAAACAACTGCAAAATTCATCAAAGCGATTGAGCAACAGCAACTTCCAAACCAAATTATGATTACAACCCACCCGCAACGCTGGAGCGACAACCGTTTTGATTGGACTAAAGAATTTATTTTACAATCAGCAAAAAACACAGTTAAACGTATAATTATCAAGTAAAAAAAATAAAACAATAAAAGTTTGCACAGTTTTTGCTGCACAACACACTTTTTGCAAAAAAAATGAAAGAATACAGAATAAACAATCCTAAATTTATTTATTTTATTCTCAACTTATTATTGTTGGGTTTGGCTTATTTTGTGGTTGTGTCGTGGTTTCATTTCACTACTCTTTATCCGCTGCAAAAGTATTGGAAAGCATATTTTGTCATTTATATTCCTATTTCGTTTATTATCGGCGTGGCGTTTCACAAATATCATTCATACCGCCACCGAAAAATGAGAGAAGTGATAAATACAATCTTACGCACTGATTTGCTGGTATTTATCATTACAGGAAGCATTACAATGTTGTTTCCTTCGCTCAAACTTTCTATTTACGCTCTTTTTGCCTTTGTGGCTGTGGCGTTTTTACTCGAATTGCTGCTGGTTTTCATCTATTATTCGTTTTTTATGGCTGTAAATATAGAACGCTACGAGCAAATTAAAGAAATTGACACAAAATCCGTTCAATTGCAGCCAGCACATTTGCTTGATAATGAAACTGTTGAAAATATTGAAAAACAAATTTCCGATTTTTCGAGCGCGACGGCTTTGCGTAATTTGAAAAAACACGCGCAATTGAACATGTCTGATACGATTGTTGTAAGCACTTCTACGATTTTTAATATTTTGAATTTAAGGGATAACTATTTTTCTACTATTATAAATTTGCTGAAAATAAATGATATTCGCAGCATAAATGAATTTTTTGTCGCTATTCACGACAAATTGCCCTACAAAGGCATTTTTATCGGCTGTTTTTTGTCCAAAAGCCAGTATAAAAAGGATTTTCTCAACAAATATCCGCCGATTATAAATTATATTTTATACTCTTTTATTTTTATTTTCAGACGGATTTTGCCAAAATGGGCTTTTACGCGCGAAATATATTTTTGGTTCACAGGCGGGCGGAAACGGATTTTGCCAAAAGCAGAAATTTTCGGGCGGCTTTATGCCTCAGGTTTTGTTATTAAAAACGAATTTAAAGCAGGTAAATTGAATTATTTTATTGCCGAAAAACGCAATAAGCCTATTCGTAATGAGATAATTAATTATGCTCCGATTATTAAACTAAACCGCATTGGAAACAATAAAAAAACTTTTAAAGTTTACAAGTTTCGGACAATGCACACTTATTCGGAATTTTTGCAGCCATATATTTACGAGAAAAACAGTTTGCAGGAAGGCGGAAAATTTCGCCACGATATACGCGTAACCTCAGTCGGACATTTTTTACGCAAATATTGGCTCGACGAACTGCCGATGATTTATAATTTGTTAAAAGGCGAGATGAAACCTGTCGGTGTGCGTCCGTTGAGTAAACATTATTTCTCGCTGTATTCCAAAGAGTTACAGAAAAAACGCACACAGCACAAGCCCGGACTTTTGCCGCCGTTTTACGCCGATATGCCAAAAACTTTGGACGAAATTCAAGCATCGGAAATGAAGTATTTGACCGAATGTGAAAAAAAAGGTACTTTTGTAACCGATTTGAAATACCTTTGGCGAATTTTTATAAATATTGTTTTCAAAAAAGCAAGAAGTCATTAATATTCACCATTTTATCTTTTATAATTTTAAAATCAAATAACAATTTATATGAAAATCAAAAATTTTATAATAATAACATTTATTTGTTTGCTGGCGTGTGTTTCGTGTAAAAAAGACGAACCCGCTCCACCTATACTTGAATATTATTTAATAGTCTATAACACAAGTCCATATAGCATTTATGTTTCATTTTATACAGAAAAGAAAATCGCATCTGGAAATCAATTCAGCGCTCGAATAGACAAATCGCAATACGATAATCTTTGGCTTGGCGAGGCTGCTGAACATCTGTATATTTATAAGGAAACAGACAGTGTAAATGTTTATGTGCCTCAATCAATTTATCAAAATCCGACTTCCCATTTTGGTGTTTTTAATGAATTTTCAAACAAATTGCAAAAAAACGATACAATAATAGAAAGGCATTGTAAAACTTTTTCGGTAAGCGATGAAATGTTTAAAAACATTAATTAAATAATTTGTAAATTCTGTTAAATGAATAAAATTCAAATGGTTGATTTGAAAAGTCAATACAACAAAATCAAACCAGAAATAGACGAAGCGATTCATCAAGTACTTGACAGTACGGCATTTATCAAAGGCGAAGCGGTTTCGCGCTTTGCACATAATTTGGAAACATATCTTGGCGTAAAACACGTAATTCCTGTGGGCAACGGTACAGACGCGCTTCAAATTGCGCTTATGGCACTTGATTTAAAGGCGGGCGACGAAGTCATTACGCCGACTTTTACATTTATTGCCACAGCGGAAGTTGTTGCACTGCTCGGACTTACGCCTGTTGTAGTTGATGTAGATTTTGATACTTTTAACATTTCTGTCGAAAGTATCAAAAAAGCGATTACTCCGCGCACAAAAGCGATTGTACCTGTTCATCTTTTCGGACAATGCGCCCAAATGGAAGAAATTCTGAAAATTGCCAAAGAACATAATCTTTTTGTGATTGAAGATGCCTGCCAATCAATTGGCGCGGTTTATACGTTTTCAGACTGTACAAAAGCGCAAAGCGGAACAATGGGCGACATCGGATGCACTTCATTTTTTCCGTCAAAAAATCTCGGCTGCTTTGGCGACGGCGGCGCAATTTTTACCAACAGCGACCAATTGGCAAAACGCATTCAAAAAATTGCCAATCACGGAATGGAAATTCGTTATTACCACGATGAAATCGGCGTAAATTCGCGTTTGGACACTATGCAAGCAGCAATTTTAGATGTGAAATTAAAATATCTTAACAATTACATTGCCGCACGGCAAAAAGCGGCAGCGTTTTACGATAATGCTTTTAAAAATAATTCTAAAATAATTACTCCTGAAAAAAATCCGCAATCAACGCACGTTTTTCATCAATATACGCTTAAATTACAGGGAGTTAACCGCAATGAACTGCAACAAAAAATTGCAGAAAAACAAATTCCTGCAATGATTTATTATCCTGTGCCGCTGCATTTGCAAAAAGCCTACAAGTCAGACCGTTACAAATCGGGCGATTTCCCTGTTGCAGAGCGGCTTTGTGATTGCGTTTTATCGCTGCCAATGCACACCGAACTCGACAGCGAGCAATTGGAGTATATCGTTGAAAATGTTAATGAGTT
>JGI20171J14444_1000171_pt1 | contig 21779 bp, 21 predicted proteins | sample TergutNc150P4_FD_14444 | JGI IMG/M metagenome (IMG submission 14444) | reverse complement strand
AAGCCGCAAACCGACACTGTAAAATATGCACAAAAAATTATTTCAGATTATTTTGAAGGATTTTCAAAAAAACATTACGAAAAAATTCAGCGTAGTTTGGATATTGACGAAGAAACAATGAAAAACGTTATCGCAGAAATAGTTAAGTTAAATCCAAAACCCGGAAATACTTGGGGCGGCGATGTGCTTGAACACACAAAAACTACAATTATTCCCGATTTTACGCTCGAAAACAACAACGGAAAACTGACCGTACATCTTAATCAAAATAATATTTCCGAATTGCACATCAATGCCAATTTTAAAAATATGTTAAATGATTTTCATAATAACAAAAAAAATCAAACGCGCGAAATGAAAGATGCAATTATGTTTATCAAACAAAAAGTGGATTCGGCGCAATGGTTTATTGATGCGGTCAAACAACGCCAGCAAACGCTTTTGGTTACAATGACGGCAATTGTGGAATTTCAGTACAAATTTTTTATCGAAGGACACGAATCGTTTCTCAAACCAATGATTCTCAAAGATATAGCAGATATTACAGGTTATGATATTTCTACGATTTCACGCGTGAGCAACAGTAAATATATTCAAACCGAATACGCAATTTATCCTGTAAAATATTTCTTTTCCGAATCAATTTTGAACGCACAGGGGGAGGAAATTTCAACACGCGAAATTAAAACAATTTTGCAGGAATGTATTGATAGCGAGGATAAACGCCATCCTTTGAACGATGATGAAGTTGCCGATTATCTGAAAAAATGCGGTTATCAAATTGCCCGACGGACAGTTGCAAAATATCGCGAACAGTTGAATATTCCTGCTTCGCGCCTGAGAACTGATTTTTGATTTATTTATATTGTTTAATGAATTTTATAAGAAAAATAAAATATAATACTTTTTTTTTAATCGCTGTTTTGTTGATTTCGGGCTTTGCTCTTGCTCAACAACCGCCTGTACGTGGAAAATTGAAAAAAGAAGTGCAATTCTCAATCGCTCCGCAACAAAAAACCGCCGCTAAACCTGTCCAAAAGCCGATTATTTCTTCACCTGTTCGTGCGCGCCAAATGGTGGAAATGCTGCACGCCGATTTTGTTATCGGAGATGAAGAAAACCTGCCCGGAGTTCAACTTATGCGCGGAAATGTGAGTTTTAAGCACGACAACGCCATTATGTATTGCGATAGCGCGTATTTTTATAAACAGGAAAATTCGCTTGACGCTTTTTCAAACGTGCGGATAATTCAGGCGGACACGCTTTTTATTTATGGCGATTATCTTTATTACGATGGAAATACGCGGCTTGCGCAACTGCGTGAAAATGTGCGGCTTGTTAATCGCCGTGCAGTGCTGACAACCGACAGTTTGAACTACGATAGAAATACAAATTTGGCTTATTATTTTACAGGCGGAAAAATAAAAGACGACAGAAATACGCTTACATCGCTTTGGGGGCAATATTCTACAACAACGGAAATCGCCGTTTTTCGCAAAAATGTTAATCTTGTAAATCCGGATTTTGTAATGAATTCCGATACGCTGGTTTATAACACGCGCACGCACATTGCCGATATTGTTGGACCAACGCATATTATTTACAAAAAAGAAACTGATATTTATTCTACAAAAGGCTGGTATAATACTGAAAATGAACAATCTATGTTGCTCAATCGCTCGCGGGTTGTTAATAAAAGCGGAAAAACGCTTGTCGGCGACACAATTTTTTACGACAAACATAAAAATGTCGGTGAGGGATTTTCGGAAGTGGAACTGACCGACAGCGCACAGGGAACTACCCTCAGCGGCGATTACGTTTTTTATAACGATTCGACAGAATACGGTTTTGCAACCGATTCGGCTCTTCTGATTTATTGGAAAGATGCCGAAAGCGCATATATTCACGCAGATACGCTTGAAACAAAAAAAGAAAAATTTGTTTTTACCTATATTAAATTAAACAAACGCGATTCTGTGATTTTTACCGATTCTCTTAAAATTCAGCAGGATACTATTGTTTTAACTGATACAATTAAAATTGAGCGGGATTCTTCTTACAATATGGCTTTTGCATATCATCAAGTGCGAATGTATCGTTCTGACATTCAGGGAATTGCCGATTCGCTAACTTATTCCACGCGCGATTCTGTGGTCAATTTATACGGTTTGCCTGTGGTTTGGGCGCAGGAAAATCAGGTTTCGGGCAATGAAATTCATATTTTTACAAAAAACAAACAGGCAGAGCGAGTACAGATTATTCGCGATGCAATAATGTCGCAAAAAACCAACGATGAGCAGTATTTCAATCAAGTTTCAGGAAAGGAAATCATTGCAAATTTGGACAGCGGGCAATTGCGGCACGTTTTTGTAAATGGAAATGCCGAAACAATTTATTTGCCCATTGACGATGCCGACAGCACGATGATTGGATTGAACAAATCGCAAAGCAGTTATGTCAATATGTTTTTTAAAGATAAAAAAATTGAAAGAGTAATTTTGACAACTGTTTCGCAAGGGTCAATGTTTCCGCTTGGGCAACTTTCGGGCGGTGATTTATATTTGAAAAACTTTTTTTGGGCAGAAAATCAGCAACCCGTCAGTCCGATAGATGTTTTCCGCACGCCCGAAAATACCGAGCGAAAAATGCTCGGCAATACCCAAAACAAAACCGCCATTGGAATTGCCGCATCGGACAATACTGCCGACAATTCGTCAGGCAAGCGTCAAAGCAGCGACAGCAACCAATCCAATTCTTTAACGCCGCAGCGAAATGACACAACACCGCTTGACAACCAAAGCGTCAGAGGAATAAACAGAGATAGAACAGGCAGACAGCAATTAAAAAACATCGAATAAACATAAAAAACCCGCCGAAAAATGCGGGTTGCTGCCTCAAACGCAGTTTTGTCGAAAAACCTAAACAGAGACAGACACAAGTTCTTTGCCTAATTTATGCAGAGCAGACGCTATTTTTGTTCGTTGAGCAGCGCGGGGGTGGGAACGACCACGCGCATAATGCCCAAGTTGCTTTTGGTTTATTCCTGTGAGCCGTGAAATTGCTGTGCGGGTAAAGATGCCTTCATAGCAATAAAGCAAACTTTCTACATCGAATTTGTATTCAAATTCATATTCGCCATCAAATACGGCAGGATATTTATCGCCATCTTTTTTTGCCCATTTGATAAATATCGTAATGCTCTCTGCTATTTCATTTTTTAAATCGTCAAAAGAGCCTGACACTCCTACTACCCAACTGGGTAATATATCAATGCTTGCACTGTATCCATTGGGCGTTTTTCCTACATTTACAACTACTTTCTCCATATTTTTATTTGTTTTAAATCAAGGTTAAAAAATTATCCCTGATTGATTTTCAATACTTTTTAATAATTTTCCCCAAAAATCTGTTGATGGCGTTCCGTTTACCGTAACTTTTCCCGGCTTCGTTGGGTGTTCGAACTGTTTGTGACTTCCTTCATAATTGACAAGATACCAACCATCGTCTTTTAAATCTTTCAGGATTTTTACGCCTTTTATTACTTTCATAATTGAAACTGTTTATGGGTTTTTAGGCACTGCAAAGATAGCGCTTTTGCTACTAATACCAAATATTTTTAAATTTTTAAGAAAAAAAGATTTAACCCAAAAAATTCAAAATATTTTGATATTGTTTTTTTTATTATTTTTGTCATCGAAAACAACGAGTTTTCATATTCTGAAAGGTTGCAAATTGTTATAATTTTTTATAAAAAATGTAATTTTGTACAAATCTTTGATTTAAAAATTTTGAATAAATAAAATAAATGCAGGAAAATTTTGATATACGCAGCAACAGAATCACCGAGCGCGAGCGCGAATTTGAAAACGCGCTGCGTCCGCTTTCGTTTGACGATTTTAGCGGGCAGGAAAAAATTGTGGAAAACCTGCGCATATTTACTCAGGCAGCGCGTATGCGCGGCGAATCGCTCGATCATGTTTTGCTGCACGGACCACCAGGACTTGGCAAAACCACGCTCTCGAACATTATTGCCAACGAACTGAATGTAAGTTTTAAAATCACATCAGGTCCTGTTTTAGATAAACCGGGCGACCTTGCAGGATTGCTCACAAGTTTGGAAACAAATGACGTGCTGTTTATTGACGAAATTCACCGATTAAGTCCAATTGTTGAAGAATATCTTTATTCGGCAATGGAAGATTATCGTATTGATATTATGATAGATAAAGGTCCGAGTGCGCGTTCCATTCAACTTGACCTTAATCCTTTCACTCTCATTGGTGCGACAACCCGCAGCGGCTTGCTGACTTCACCGCTTAGAGCGCGTTTTGGAATTAATTGTCATTTTGAATATTATGATAATAAGATAATTAAACAAATTATTATGCGTTCAGCGCGGCTGCTTTATGTAAATTGCAGCGACGAAGCATCTACCGAAATTGCAGGACGAAGTCGCGGAACGCCGCGTATTGCAAACGCGCTTTTGCGCCGCGTGCGCGATTTTGCTCAGGTCAAAGGCAATGGCGCAATTGACCTCGAAATTGCGAAATACGCACTTGAAGCATTGAATATCGACCGTTACGGACTTGATGAAATTGACAATAAAATTTTAACTACAATTATTGACAAATTCAGCGGCGGACCCGTCGGACTGACAACCATTGCCACCGCACTTGGCGAAGATGCAGGAACATTGGAAGAGGTTTATGAACCATTTTTAATAAAAGAAGGTTTCCTAAAACGCACCCCGCGCGGACGTGAAGTTACCGAATTGGCATACAAGCATTTAGGAAAAATCAGATTTGGAAAAAACGTGGAGGAATTATTTTAAATTACTCATTCGCCTGCAACAATTTTAGCATATGACTGTTAAATTTTTGGCGTTTTCCTCCCAACACGTTGAAAAATTTTTCATCAGCGGCAAATATTTTTACAAAAACGCTTTGCATCAATTCCTGCCCTTTATCCGTTATAAAAGTACATTTTGCACGCGCATCGGCTGCAGAAGTTTTGCGGCATACATAGCCTTTATATTCCAAATCTTTAAGTGTCAGCGAAATAGCCATCGGATTTATTTTTGTGTGTTGCGATAGCACAATCTGCGTAACTTCTTTTTGTCCGTGCAAAATAAGCCAATGAACGCTCGCCAAAACAGCGTACTGCAAATGTGAAATGTCATAATGTTTTTTTAACGCTCTTTCATGAGCTTCTTCCCATAATTTTGAGACTCTCAACATTAAAAAGCCAGAATCTTCATCTAAATTATCAGTGATAAACAGAGATATGTTTTTTTTCATATTAAGATAATTTTTTATTATGAAATATTTAAACGTTTTGTATTGTTCTGCATTATATTGAATTTGCAAATGCTACATTATAATATTATTTTATTCCGCCAATAACTTCTCTTGCTGTTTGTTCCAAAATATCTGTTATTTTATCATCGATAACGCCACTTTTAAGAACATCAAGGACATCTGTTTTGTGTTTTAAAGAAAGTATACTTAAAAATTCTTTTTCAAAATGCGACACTTTTTCCAAAGGCAAATTATTGAGCAAACCGTGCGTTCCGCAATATAGAACAGCAATTTGCTGTTCCACAGGCATTGGTTGATGCAGCGGTTGAACAAGCAGTTTGGAATTTTTACGCCCTTTGTCGATAGTTGCCGCAGTTACAGGGTCCATATCGCTGCCAAATTGCGTAAATGCTTCCAATTCTCGATATTGCGCCTGATCTATTTTTAACGTTCCAGCAACTTTTTTCATTGCCTTAATCTGCGCCGAGCCTCCCACGCGCGAAACCGATATTCCCACATCAATTGCAGGACGATTGCCCTGATTGAAAAGATTTGTATCAAGGAAAATCTGCCCGTCTGTAATCGAAATAACATTTGTAGGAATATACGCCGACACATCGCCTGCTTGCGTTTCAATAATCGGCAAAGCCGTGAGCGAACCGCCGCCTTTAACTTTTCCTTTTAATGAAGCAGGCATATCATTCATACGCTCGGCTATTTCCTGACGTTTTATAATTTTCGCTGCGCGTTCCAAAAGACGTGAATGAAGATAAAAAATATCGCCCGGATATGCTTCGCGTCCAGACGGACGCCGCAAAATCAATGACACTTCGCGGTAAGCAACCGCCTGTTTTGATAAATCGTCGTACACTACAAGCGCGTGGCGACCTGTATCGCGGAAATATTCACCTATCGCTGCACCTGCAAAAGGCGCAAAATATTGCATTGCAGCAGGGTCGGAAGCGGTTGCCATAACGACAATTGTATAATCCATAGCATTATGTTCTTTCAAAGTATTAACAATTGAGGCAACTGTGGAGCCTTTTTGCCCAGTGGAAACATAAATGCAATAAACAGGATTTCCAGCCTGATAATTATCTCGTTGATTGATAATTGTGTCGATAGCAATGGTAGTTTTGCCTGTTTGACGGTCGCCAATAATCAGTTCGCGCTGTCCGCGTCCGATTGGAATCATTGCATCAATGGCTTTTAAGCCCGTTTGCAGCGGTTCATTAACAGGCTGACGGAAAATAACGCCCGGCGCTTTACGTTCGAGCGGCATTTCAATGCGCTCTCCGCCAATTGCCCCGCCGCCGTCGAGTGGTTCGCCAAGCGGATTAATCACGCGCCCAAGCATTTGCTCACTCACTGAGATATTAACTACTTCTCGCGTGCGTTTGACAGTAAAACCCTCTTTTATTTCGCTTGATGTACCAAGCAACACTGCACCAACGTTGTCTTCTTCGAGGTTCATAACGATGGCTTTCATACCGTTTTCAAATTCAAGCAATTCGTTTGCCTCGGCATTATTCAGCCCGTAAATGCGTACAACGCCATCGCCTACTTCAAGCACTGTGCCTGTTTCATCGTATTGAATGTTTGTATTCATTCCTGCGAGTTGCCTCAAAAGCACTTCTGATACTTCGCTGACTTTTATTTTTTCTGCCATAAATTTTTATTTACTGTTTTTAATTTAACGCTATAAATTAGAGTTTTACACTTTATTCTTTTTTGATTGCGTTTAAAAATTTCGTTATGCATTTCTCTTAAAATATTCAGTAAAATAATTCAAACTCAATTCGTTATAATTATTTTTGCGTCTTTCTCCAATATTTATTATTTCGCGAAACGCCTGCGCTATATTTTGCGTTCTCATAAGTGCAAAAAGTTCTTTCACCTCATCAAGCGTGCCGTAATTGAGAATTGTTTCCACCAAAAACGCTGACGAAATATCGTGCAGTTTATCTTTTGGCACGTACCAAAAAAGCGATTGATAACGGTCAATATATTGCTTCAAGTCTTCGGTCATTGAATTTGCAAAAGTACAATTTTTTTATGGAATAACAACATTTCTTTTTCGCTTTTTACAAAAATTGTATTACTTTTGTAGCAGAATTTATATTTAATTAAAAAAATGAAAATATCTGCAAATAAATTAGTATCAGTTGATTATGAACTTTACGTTGATGGCGAAAACGGCGAGGCAGAACTTGTGGAAAAAACTACTGCTGAGCGTCCTTTGAATTTTATTTTTGGCGCAGCAATGATGCTGCCGAAGTTTGAACAAAACCTTTATGGATTGTCAAAAGGAGATAATTTTGAATTTTCACTTGCAGCAGAAGATGCTTATGGTGATTATATTGATGAAAATGTAATTGAATTGGAACGTTCTGTTTTTGAAATTGACGGCAAATTTGACGAAAAAGTGATTTTTTCGGGCAATGTTATTACCTTGAACGATGGTGAAGGCACGCGCTTTCAGGCAGAAATTGTGAACGTTAGCCCGACTCACGTTACTGTTGATTTGAATCATCCGCTTGCCGGCGAAACGCTGCATTTTAAAGGACAAATCCGCGAAGTGCGCGACCCGAGCGAAGAAGAAGTTAGTGCGCTTTTGGGCAATAGTTGCGGTTGCGGCTGCGACGAATGCGGCGAAGACTGTGCAAGTTGTTGAGTATGAATGCCTTTGGAACTAATTTTCGTTTTACTTCTTTTGGAGAGTCGCACGGAGCGGTTATAGGAGGCGTTATTGATGGTTGTCTGTCGGCTGTGGTTGTGGATTTTGATTTTTTACAAAATGAAATGAAACGCCGCCGCACCGCACAGTCGGAATTTGCCTCGCAACGTACTGAAAGCGACGAAGTTATTTTCCTTTCAGGAATTTTTGAGGGCAAAACCACAGGCGCGCCTATTGCTTTTATTATTGAAAACGAAAATGCGCGAAGTGTTGATTATGAAAATTTTAAAAATATTTTTCGTCCTTCGCACGCCGATTTTACCTACTTTAAAAAATATGGAATTCGAGATTTTCGTGGCGGTGGACGCAGTTCTGCCCGTGAAACCGCTGCGCGAGTTGTTGCAGGCGCATTTGCCAAAATGATTTTGCGAGAAAAAGGAATTTATATTAACGCATTTACTTCACAAATAGGCAGTTACAAAATTTCCGTTCCAATAGAAGAAATTGATTTTTCTACAATTGAAAAATCTCCTGTTCGTTGTCCGCAGGCAGATTTGGCAGATGAAATGCTGGATTTCTTAAAAAAAATAAAAGAACAGGGCGACAGCATCGGTGGAACAGTAACTTGCGTTGTATCAGGACTTTGTGCAGGAATCGGCGAACCGATTTTTGACAAATTACAGGCGCGGCTTGCAGCGGCAATGTTAAGTATTCCTGCTGTTCACGGTTTTGATTATGGTATTGGTTTTGAAGGTGTTACACAAACAGGCTCGGAGCAAAACGATATTTTTATTTCAAAAAATGGAAAAATACTTACAGCAACCAACAATTCGGGCGGAATTCAGGGCGGAATTTCAAATGGAATGCCTGTTTATTTTCGTGTGCTGTTCAAACCTGCAAGTTCCATTGGACAAAGGCAACAAACTGTTGATATTCAAGGTAATGCAACCGAAATCAAAATTGACGGCAGACATGATGTTTGCCTTGTGCCGCGTGCTGTGCCTGTTGTTGAGGCAATGACTGCAATAACGCTCGCAGATTTTATTTTGGCAAAAATTTGATTTTGTTTAATAAAATTCTATTGTTTGGCTTACAATGCAGCAGAATTTAGAATAAGCATTTAAAATGCGAAAAAAGAAAATAAAAAGAGTATGATAAAATTGAGTTATAAATTCTTATACTCAAAATATTCCGCATAGCAAATTTGACGTAACGGGGGCGGTTGCTTAAATCTGTAAAAATCTGATTTAAACTGTGTCATCGTGTGCTAAAAAGCAATGAAATTAAAAATTAAGATTTTTCTTAAATTTTAACAAAAAAAATAAATTTTAATTTTCAACTTTCAATAAAAAATTCTATCTTTGCATTTATGAAAGACATACTGAAAGATTTAAACCGTATGATAGGTAATACCCCAATGATAGGCGTTCATTACCAATACAATGGGAAAAAGGGAGTTGTATATGCTAAATGTGAATATTACAACTTTTCGGGCAGTATCAAAGACCGAATGGCGTTGTCTATCCTGTCGGAAGCGTACAAAAACGGCACAATAAATCCTGATTCGGTTATTGTAGAGGTTACAAGCGGAAACGCAGGTATCGCCTTTACCGCATTGGGCAGAATGTTAGGACATAAAATCCGCATCATTATGCCCGATTGGGTGAGTGAAGAACGTAAATTGCTTTTAAAAAATTTTGGTGCAGAACTTGTTCTTGTATCCAAAGAGGAAGGCGGTTTTGTGAGAAGTATTGAACTTTCGCGGGAAATGGCTGCTGCAGATGCAAAAATATTTTTACCATGCCAGTTTGCTAATGTAAACAATGTCAAAGCTCACGAAGAGAATACAGGCGTTGAAATTATTCGACAATTGGAGAAAGAAGGCTTGTCGCCCGATGTATTTGTTGCAGGAGTAGGCACAGGTGGTACGGTTGTGGGGGTTGGAAAGGCAATCCGCAAAGTGAATAAAAATGCAAAGATTCACCCATTGGAACCGACAGAAAGTCCTGTTTTAACTGTCGGACATAAAGTAGGCTGTCATAGAATACAGGGACTTTCCGATGAGTTTATTCCTGAAATTATAAGCACAAGTACGTTGGACGAAATAGTTCAAGTCTCGGATGGAGATGCTATTTTGATGACGCAGAAATTAGCCTATAATTTTGGTTTGGCGGTTGGAATTTCTTCGGGTGCAAATTTACTTGGCGCTATTCTGTTACAGGAAAAATATGGTTACGATGCGGTTGTTGCTACTGTTTTTGCCGATTGTAACAAAAAATACCTCTCCACCGACTTAATGAAAGAAGAGCCTGTGAAGCCCCATTATATTTCTCCAAAAGTGGAATTGACGCGGTTTTCTGTATTGGAAAGATGTTAAAAAAAACAGAGTATTTAATATTAAAAGATTTGCATTTGGCACAAACTTTAACGCATTGTTAATTTTTCAAAATAAAAACAGTCAAATTTCAATTTTTTTCCTACCTTTGCATTTCTATTTTTTTTGACGGAAATATTTATATAAACAATTGATTTTTAATCTTTTAATAAAAAATTTTAATAAGATGAAGCAAATTACAAAAATTTCAGTTTTATTTTTATTTGTGATGACTACATTAAACTTTACAGGGTGTCAGGATAAGAAAGGCGCGGGCATTTCGCTTGACAATTTAGACACTCTAACTTCGCCAAAAGCAGATTTTTATCAATTTGCAACAGGTGGTTGGCAAAAACTCAATCCGCTGACAGATGAGTATTCGCGTTTCGGCTCGTTCGACAAACTTGCGGAAAACAACCGCAAACAATTGAATGATTTGATTTTGGGACTTGCCAAAAACGACAACAAAGAGGGAACGGTGGAACAAAAAATTGCCGACCTGTACAATCTCGCCCTCGACAGCGTGAAACTCAACGCCGATGGCTACCAACCGATTAAGGCGCAATTAGACCAAATCAATGCGTTGAAATCCACGCAGGAACTTGTTGCAATGTTGCCCGCGCTTGCAATGGACGGCACAGGCGCATATTTCGGTTTCTACGTTAGCGTGGACGATATGAACAGCAATGCTTATTTGATGCAGACATATCAAAGCGGATATGCAATGGGCGAACGCGAGTATTATCTTGAAAATGACGCTGATAATACTAAAATCCGCAACGCTTACAAGCAACATATTGTAAAAATGTTTATGCTTTGTGGCTACGATGCGGCGGCGGCTCAAAAAAGTATGCAAGCGGTAATGAAAATCGAAACTGCGCTTGCCAAAGCCGCTTACGATAATGTTACATTGCGCGATGTTCAGAAAAATTATAATAAAATGGCTATTGCCGATGTTCAAAAACTGTCGGAAAATATTGATTGGGTTAAATTTTTTAATGAAATTGGCGCGAAAAAAATTGATTCTGTTAATGTTGGGCAAAAAGAACATTTGCATGCAGTTAGCGATATTATTGGTTCAACACCGCTTGACGAACAGAAATCTTATCTTGCGTGGTGCGTAATTGATCAGGCAGCGTCATTTTTGAACGATGATATTTATATGCAGAATTTTGATTTTTATGGAAAAACAATGAGCGGCAAAAAAGAGCCTCAACCGCGTTGGAAACGCGCTGTAAGCACAATCAATGGAACTCTCGGCGAAGCAGTGGGGCAAATGTATGTGAAACAGTATTTTCCGGCAGAAAATAAAAAACGTATGATGCAATTGGTTAAAAATCTGCAAACTGCACTCGGAGAACGCATTAAAGAACTTACATGGATGACCGACAGCACCAAACAGAAAGCGTTGGAAAAACTTAGCACTTTTCACATAAAAATTGGTTATCCTGATAAATGGCGTGATTATTCCAAACTTGATATTAAAAAAGATTCGTATTATGCCAATATTCAACGCGCCAACAAATTTGAAATGGATTATAACATTTCAAAACTCGGCAAACCTGTTGATAAAGACGAATGGCACATGACGCCGCAAACGGTAAACGCATATTATAATCCTACAACTAACGAAATTTGCTTCCCAGCAGGCATTTTGCAATATCCGTTCTTTGATATGAGTGCTGACGATGCGTTCAATTACGGCGCAATTGGAGTTGTTATCGGACACGAAATGACGCACGGATTTGACGACCAGGGCTGTCAATACGATAAAGACGGAAATATGAAAAATTGGTGGACGGCAAAAGACAAAGAACAGTTTGATGCGCGCGCAAAAACAATGGCGAATTTCTTCGACAGCATTTACGTAGCCCCCGGCGTTCACGCCAACGGTCGTTTTACTTTGGGTGAAAATATTGCTGACTACGGAGGTTTGAAAGTCGCTTTCAAAGCATTTCAAAGTGCAACCAAAAGCAAAAAATTGCCTGTTTTGGACGGTTACACGCCCGAACAACGCTTCTACATTGCTTATGCAGGCGTTTGGGCTGGCAACATACGCCCGGAACAAATTCTCCAAAACACAAAATCTGACCCGCATGCGCTTGGAAAATGGCGCGTTAATGGGCAACTTCCGCATCAGGACAGTTGGTACAGCGCATTCGACGTACAGCCAAGCGACCCAATGTATATTGCGCCTGAAAATCGTGTAAATATTTGGTAACATGCGAAATAAAAATCTGATAATAAAAATTTTTATTATCGCAGCAGTGATAATTGCAGTCGGCTATTTGCTGGCTGCATTTGTCTTTTTTTCTGAAAATAAAAACAATGACGTTTGTAAATCGGTAAATGTAAGTATTTTAAATTATGATAAAATAAAAATGCTTGACAGTAAAACCATTGAAGATTTTATTAAAAAAAGCAAATTAAATCCTGTTGGCAAATCGGTTACAAAATTAAAAATCGAAACGCTTGAAAATGAATTGCTGAACAAAAACCCGACAATAAAATCGGTAGAATGTTACCTGACAACTTCTGGGGTAATGAATGTTGATGTTAAGCAGCGCACTCCAAAATTTCGCGTGATGACAAACAGCGAAAGTTATTATGTAGATTCGGAACGCAAAATTTTTCCTGTTTCAATAAATTTTTCGGCTTATGTGCCTGTGGCTTCGGGTGTTATTACTGCAACTTTTGCAAAAGGAGAACTTTTTGATTTTATTTCGTTTATTGAAAAAGATAAATTTTGGAACGCACAGATTGAACAAATTTATGTTGTTGATAATAAGCAAATTGAACTTGTTCCGCGTGTGGGCAGCGGTATTATTATTTTTGGCGATTTGACAAATATCGAAAAAAAATTCGACAAACTTAAAACTCTTTACTCCGAAGGATTTTCTCAAATCGGCTGGAATCGCTATAAAACCATTGATGTAAGTTTAAAAACCGACCAAATTGTTTGTACAAAAATTGACAGATAAATATCAGTAAATTATACAAATTTTCATCTTGTTCAAGCAAGAAAACTAATAAGATAAAAAAATATTATTTATTTTAGCAATTACAGCGTGTCTTGTTTCTTGCATTTCTAATGAATTATTGTTGGAAAAAGAATATAAATATACAAACAGAAAAAATTGGGAAACACACTCTTTTGTATTTTATTCAGATTCAACTTTTTATTATGCATATAACAAAATACTTACGCCTTGTAATCAATATTATTCTATTGGTAAATGGAGCAAAGACAAATCTCGTATCATACTCAACAGTTTTGATTATGCTCCTACAATAAGAATTAGAAAAACATTCTCAATAAAAAATAATGATAAATGGATTTGTGTAGATGTAAACGATAATTCAAAAGAATAGTTATCTATACATTAATAATGATTCTATTGCTTTACCACCTTTTGATAAAGGAGCGTATTGTATTCCAATTAATATAAAAGTCAATAATGTGTATGTAAAGGTAAAAAAATACCTACTTGTATAGATTGTTTTGATTGCGATAATACCTGTTCATATTTTCAAGTCAAAACAAATTCGATTAACATAGAAGATTACAAATGGAATAAATTGATGCTTGACATAACAATTCCTGATTCATTATTTTCTTTTAAAACCTTTGATGATAATGAACTTTGGAAAATAAAGGGAAATAACATAGCGCCAAAATGAAAAATACCATAGTTACAATAGTTGTAATATTATGTTTATTATTTATCGTTTTGCCGAATTTGCAATTTGATAGGGGTGAGGTAAACATTTTAAATGCGAAAAAACAAAAAAAGTATGATAAAATCGAACCAACGGTCAGCGTTAGCTAATTATAAATTCTTATATTCCAAACTAACGAAAGATGTATTTATGAAAAGAAAAATTATTATTGTTTGTGTACTTATTGTAATTGTATTTTTGATGTTTTTCAAACAAAACACAAAAATTTACATTGGTAATTATAATTGGAAATCGATTGATTTTGTCTTACAAATTGATAGCACAGAAATTGTTAAGGATTCGTTATTTTGTTCTCCATACCAATCTAATCTTTATTTCAAAAATCTTAAATATGGTTTTCATAAAATATCAATAAAGTCTAATGAGGCACAAATTACTCAAACAGAAAATATCTTTTTGTTGCCATTTCAATTTATTTGTATTGAATTTTGGGGGGCTGATAGTATAATGGTATATTTCGATGTCAATTCTAATAAAGTTGTTATAGAAAATGTAAAGAAAGATTTAATATTAAAAGGTCGCAAATCATTATACTCGCTTTGGAGAAATACATTATGAATAAACAATACGTTAAAGTAAAAAATACTGATTATACAGACTTGAGTTATAAAATGAAACATATAAAACTTATAGAAACTATTCTTTATGTAAATGACCAACAGGCAAGTACGGACTTTTACAAAAAACTGTTTCGACAAAATCCTAACTTGAATGTTTCTATAATGACAGAATTTAAACTTGCTGAAAACTATAAATAGGGATTGATGCCCAACAAAGGAATAGCAAAAATACTTTTGGACAGGCTACCACATCCAGACCATGGAAACGGAATACCAAGATGCGAACTTTATTTTTATGTTGAAAACATCAAAACCGAATTTGATAATGCAACAAAAATTGAAGCCCAACTTATCAGTCCGATTGAAGACCGAGATTGGGGCGATAAAGTTTGCTATTTTGCAGATATTGACGGACACATCATTGCGTTTGCAGAAAAAACCGAATGACAAATAAGATGAAAACAAGATAGGCTGCCTACAACGCGCGGTTTGCGCAATACTGTGTATGAAACTTCAATTACAAAATCATTTCAGCCAATCGTCAAAATAGCGCGTGATATGTTCGTGCAGATGTACGCGGTCGCGTCCTGTCATATTATGTTCCTGCCCTGGATATACGAAAAAATCGGGATGTGTGCCTTTTGCTATCGCCGATTTCAAAAATAGCAAACTTTGCTGCATAACTACCGTATTGTCTTCGTCGCCGCAAATAAGCATTAACCGCCCTTTGAGGTTGCCTGCGCGGTCAATCATACTCGCATTTTTGTAACCTTCGGGATTTTCTTCAGGCGTGTCCATATAACGTTCGCCATACATCACTTCGTAATATTTCCAATCGGTAACAGGTCCGCCTGCCACGCCAACTTTGAATGTTTCGCTGTGGCGCAACATCAAATTCAGCGTCATAAAACCGCCGAAACTCCAGCCGTGAACGCCGATTCTGTTTGAATCGACATAAGGTAATGATTTTAAGAATTTTACACCTGCCATCTGATCTTCGGTTTCAATGTCGCCAAGATGTCGGAAAGTTGTGTTTTCAAACGCCAAACCGCGATTTGATGTGCCGCGATTATCAAGCGTAAAAATAATATAACCCTTTTGCGCCATAAAAATATCCCAACCGCGCGCCCCGCCGAGCCACGAGTTTTCCACCATTTGCGAATGTGGTCCTCCATAAACATAAATTACAACAGGATAATGCTTTGTACTGTCGAAATCAAGCGGTTTTGTCATTCGGTAATATAAATCTGTCACACCGTCTGCGGATTTGAGCGAGCCGAGCGCTGTTTTGGGCAAACGATAATTTTCAAAAGGATTTTCGGCTGTGAAAACAATTTTGGTTTCGTTTGTATTTATCTCGGTTATAGCCACTTTGCCTGCAACAAACTGCGAATTGTAAATATCGGCAAGGCGCGTACCAAAAGAATTCAGAATGGCATTATGCACGCCTGCTTCCTTACTTAATTTTTGTTTTTCAAGTGTTTGAATATCAATAGAATAAATGTGATTTTCGAGCGGCGACTGTTCCTTTGATGTATAAATCAGTTTTTCGCCCGTATTGTCAAAACCTACAAACCCCGTAACTTCCCACGCACCTTTTGTAACTTGCTTAATTAATTGTCCATCAATATTATACAAATAAAAATGATTGTAACCGTCTCGGCGGCTTTGCCAAAGAAATTGTTTTGGATTATTTTTCAAAAAAACTATCGGATGCTGCGGCTCGACATATTTTTCATTTTGCTCTTCAAAAAGAGTTTTGATAAAATTGCCTGTTGCAACATCGTAAGCATTTAATTTACAGCGATTTTGCCCGCGGTTCAGTTCTGCAACGTAAATTGTTTTTTCGTCCGTACTCCACGCAAGATTTGTAATATAATGGTCGTCTTTTTCACCTGTTTTTAGAAATACAGTACTGTCTGTCAATGTATTATAAACGCCAACGCTGATAATTTCACTTTTCATTCCTGCCATTGGATATTTAATGTTTTTCAGAGCGGCTTCACGCGCTGAAACATTAACAAGCGGATAAACTCCAACATTCGATTCATCTTTTTGATAAAAAGCAAGATATGTGTACTTTGGCGACCAAAAAGTACCTTTTTCTATTCCAAATTCATTGCGCGAAACGCTTTGTCCGCTAACAATATTTATATCAGCATTGTTGGTTACGACAATCGGCTTATCACAATCAGCAATATACAAATTGTTTTTAATTGTATAAGCTCTTCCGTCAATGTTTTTAGCATTGGAAGACAAGCACATATCTGACATAGCAAAGATAAGTGTTTCATTTGTTTCCAAATCTCTGCCATCGCCGGAAATTAATTGATTACCCTGCCATTGCAAATTTTTTGGCATTTGCGGACGAAACTTGGCATAAGTTGTTCCACCCGGAATTAAATCTTCAAGCGTAAGATTTTGCGCCGAAAGAGGAAATACGCTGATAATTAGCGAAAAAAGAATAAAATTAAGATTTTTTCTGAACATAAAATTTCAAAAAATTTAAATAATTGTTAATTTTTTAATTATTAATTATTTCGGGCAGGAAACTGCCTCAAAAGTAACCACAAGGAACACAAAATAAAATTGATATTCAAATATTTGTGTTCTTTGTAAAATTTCATTGTGAATTTTGTGGCAATTTTTTTTTGAATAGTTTTGTTATTAAAATAGAGAAATTAAATTATTCAAATAATTTTTCTATTTCTTTTGCATAATGCTTCATAAGTAATTTACGCTTGGTTTTTAGCGTTTGTGAGAGAAAATTGTCGGCAGTCCATTCTTCTGCAATAAGTTTGAATTTTTTAATCTGTTCGTAATCGCCAAAATGAGTGTTGAATTTTTTTACTTCTTCTTTAAAAAGGTTTAAAACCTCTTTATTTTCAATTAATTCCTCATTGTTTTTTGTGGAAATATTACGATTTTTTGCCCAAACTTTCAAATTGTCGAAATCAGGAACAATCAGCGCACCTGCAAATTTTTGATTTTCGCCAACTACCAAAATATTACCCACAAAAGGCGATTCGCTGAATTTTGCCTCAACAAATTCAGGATTAACATATTTTCCCATTGCTGTTTTGAACAAACTTTTCAGCCGTCCTGTAACGCGCAAAAGTCCTTCGGGAGTAAATTCTCCAAGGTCGCCTGTGTGGAAAAATCCCTGACTGTCAATCACTTCTTTTGTAAGTTCAGGGTCTTTGTAATAACCGAGCATTACATTGTGTCCACGACAAATAATTTCTTGATCTTCGGTAAGTTTTACCTCAACTCCGGGAAGCGGCACCCCAACAGTTCCCGCCTGCCGCTGATATTTTCCGCGCCGACTCACTGCAATAACAGGCGAAGTTTCCGTCAGACCGTAACCTTCAAAAACAGGCATTCCAATTGCGCTGAAAAACGCCGCTACCTGCGTGCGAATTGCGCTTCCGCCAGAAACCACTATATCGAAATTTCCGCCGAGTGCAGTCCGCCATTTTGAATAAACAAGTTTATCGGCAATGCTATGAGTCAGATTGTCAAATATATTGCGGTCGTCAATTTTAAATTTATTTGCCAAAGCAAAAGCCCAATAATAAATTTGCTTTTGTGGAAATTTCAGATTTTTGCCCGCTAAATAAAGTTTATCATAAATTTTATCGAGCAAGCGCGGAACGCACGACATCATAGTAGGATTGATTTCCTTAATATTTTCGGCAATCGTGCCCAAACTTTCGGCATAATAAACCGACATTCCCAAATATTGATACAGATAAACCAGCATTCGCTCGTAAGAATGGCAAAGCGGTAAAAAACTCAATGCTTTGTTCGACCATTTGGCAGGAATTTCTTCGAGATTAATTAATTGATTTACAATATTATAATGGCTCATCATCACGCCTTTTTGCTTGCCTGTGGTACCCGAAGTATAAACGATGCTTGAAAGGTCGTGTTCGTTGATTGAATTTTTAATTTCTTGAAGTTTTTGAAAATTCACATTTTGCCGTCCAAGTTCTTCCAATTCGGCAAGAGTTTTGTGCCCTGTTCCCAAATTGTTGATGGTGTAAATTTCTTTCAGCGTTTTAACCTGCGGCAAAATATTCTCAATTCGCAGCCAAATCAATTTGCTGTCGAAAATCAGCATTTTCATTTCAGCGTGATTAAAAATATGCTCATAATCTTCAGTACTCACAGTTGGATAAATCGGCACAGAAACCGCGCCAATCTGCATCACCGCAAAATCAAGCATATTCCATTCGGGACGATTGCTGCAAATAATTGCAACGCGGTCGCCCCGCTCAATACCCAAAGCCAGCATTGCGCAACTCAAAAGGTTTGTGCGCTCTATATATTGCTGAATATCAATCTTTTGCCATTTGCCGCCAACTTTTGAAACAAGCGCAGCGTCCTGCTGGGGAAATTTTTCCACATAATTTTCGAGAATATCAAAAAGGCGTGTGATTTTCATTTTTTTTTTTTAAAAGATTAGAAAATTATTTTACCGCACAAAAATAATACAATAAATTTTATAAAACAAAAAACAATTTTTATTTTTTGTATATAAAAAAACTTGTTTTTAAAATCATTCGGAATATTTTAATCTCAAATCTTCCCATTGAACAATCAATTTCGCCTGATAACGACCTAATTCTACTTTGTCGTCCATATTTGATAATTTTTGCACAATATCACCTGTTTTTGTAACCCATTCCCTTAACTCCAATTCGCAAGCAGTTACGGCAGCCTCATCTTTGCTTTTCAAACTTTGTTCATAGCGTTTGTAAAGCGCGTTGTAGTTGGCAATATGTTCATCTACTTGGGCATTGTGGAATTTTAATTCCCCTGAATTACGAAATTTATCCATTTCGGCTTCCCGCCTTTTATCTATGTTTTCCATACTGTCGGCAGATTTGTTCGGCTTAAAATTGATATTTGCCAAAGCAATGCCCGCTGCAAGCCCTATAACTGCGAGAATCCAATACAAATTCTTTTTCTCGGCAACGGATTTCCATTTGGTAAAACCGTAATAAATAAGCCCGCCGCCCAAAATAAGCATGCCGATTGCCAAACCAACATTTCCAAATAAATTGAAAACAGGAGTTAAAATGCGCGGCACCCGATAAATAAACCGCTCCTGAAAATAAGACGTTCCTAAACTGAATAAACATATCCCGATAAATCCGATAGCCAAAGATTCAACTTTGCGGGCAGTAATAACTGTCTTTTGTTTGTCCATAATAGTTTATTTTTAAAGTTATTTTTTTGTGATATTTTTTTTAATGAATAATTGATCACAAAAGTACGGCATTAATTTAGAATTTATATGCAACTCCTAAATTAATGCCGCCCTGTACAAAACAATAACCTGTCAATTGTGCATAATAAAAACTGCCAATGCTTCCAATTCCGTTGAATCTTATGTTAGGATTTAAAGACAGTATCAGATAGATTAATAATTGAAAGAGTAAAAATCTCATCACATTGTTGTATCTTTGTGGTGAGATTTTTTTTGTTTTATTCAATATTTATCTGTACTTTTGTAGTAAGGATACTTATTGGTATTTTTGCGGATAAGCATTAAAAATTTTAATCATAAAAAATGTTTTTAAAAACGATTTCGATATTAAATTATAAAAATATTGATGAGGCAAATTTGATTTTTTCACAAAAAATTAATTGCTTTATTGGCAATAATGGTATGGGAAAAACCAATTTGCTTGATGCAATATATTATCTTTCGTTTTGTAAAAGTCATTTTAATTCCATTGATAATCAGAACATTAAACACGAATCAGATTTTTTCATGTTGAATGGAAAATATGTTTTTTCTGATGCGGAAACCGAAATTTCGTGCGCGGTAAAACGGCGGCAACGCAAAATTTTTAAGTGCAATAAAAAAGAGTACGAAAAATTATCTGACCATATTGGGTTGCTGCCCGCAGTGCTGATTTCGCCTGACGATATTGCACTGATTGCCGAAGGAAGCGATGAAAGACGGAAATTTGTTGATGGTGTAATTTCTCAATATAACAAACAGTATCTCAATAAGTTACTTGCTTACAACAACGAACTTTCTCAACGAAATTCTTTACTGAAAAATGAAAAAATTGATGAGACTTTGCTTGATGTTTTGGAAGAACAAATGGCGGAAAATGGAAATTATATTTTTTCGGAACGCAAAAAATTTCTTAAAAAATTTATTCCTGTTTTTCAGGAATTTTATAATAAAATATCCGTTGAAAATGAGCAAGTTGCGTTAAATTACACATCGCAACACAATTCTACTGACGATATTTTGGAAAAAATGAAATCAGCCCGCCAGCGCGATAAAATTTTGGGATTTTCTACCGTTGGCGTTCACAAAGACGATTTGGAATTTTTGCTTTGTAATTTTCCGATAAAAAAATTCGGCTCGCAGGGGCAGTGCAAAACTTTTGTCATTGCGCTGAAATTTGCGCAATTTGCCTTTTTGACGCAAACAAACGGTTTTTCGCCGATTTTACTGCTCGACGATATTTTTGATAAACTTGATGCCCGCCGCGTTGAACAAATCGTTGAACTTGTGTCGGAAAAAATGTTCGGGCAAATTTTTATTACCGATACAAATCGCAAACATTTAGACGAAATTTTGCAAAAAAACACTGACAATTTTCTTATTTTTGAAATAGAAAATGGAAAAATCTGTTAGAAAATTCATTTTTTTTAACTAATTTTGCACCCCAAAAAATCCATTTTATATAAATTTTTAACAGCAATTTTATTGATTGTGTTTTTATATAATTTTGAAATTTTTGATATTTAAAATTGAAATATAAAAAATATGTTTGAATCGTTGTCAGAACGGCTTGAGAGGTCGTTTAAAATACTCAAAGGTGAAGGCAGAATTACCGAAATCAACGTTGCCGAGACGCTCAAAGACGTGCGCAAGGCTTTGCTCGATGCTGACGTAAATTACAAAACCGCCAAAACTTTTACCGAAACCGTTAAGGAAAAGGCGATGGGGCAAAATGTGCTTACTTCGTTGAAACCCAGCCAATTGATGGTAAAAATTGTGCATGATGAACTTGCACTTTTAATGGGTGGAACAAGCGAAGACATCAACCTCAAAGGCAATCCTGCTGTAATTTTAATGTCGGGTTTGCAAGGTTCGG
>JGI20171J14444_1000170_pt1 | contig 21847 bp, 17 predicted proteins | sample TergutNc150P4_FD_14444 | JGI IMG/M metagenome (IMG submission 14444) | reverse complement strand
ATCAGAAGGTTCTCTCAATTTTTTGAAAGGTGTGAAGCAACTTGATGTTGTTTTTGATTATAGCAGCGTACTTATTCAAGGCAATACAGAGGCGGACACTTACTTGAAAAACGGCGAAGCGTGGGCTGAACAGTGGGAAAATGCAAAAATTAATACTTTTTACAAGCAATTTATTGGGCATTTGAACAAAAATGTTAATGCGCAAAAATTTCTGTTGCAATGCGGCAATTTTCCCGAAGCCGAATATTATGCGGTAATAAAGTTCATTTCTTTTGGGCGAATTTGGGGTGTTGAATGCGAAGTGCTTTTTTATAGAGGCAGTGAAACAACGCCATTAGCGGTTATAACAAAAACTCAAAGGAGATTCGAGAAGATTTGGCGGAATTGGGGGAATTGGCGGCAACGCATATCTTGCAGCTTCGGCTTGTTCTTTTGCAGGACAAAATCTTGGAAAATTTTTGGCTAAAAAAATAAAATAAAGATTATAAATATGATATAATTATGATAAAAAATATATAAATATTAGCAATTAATATGAAATATTTTACAAAAGCAATTATTTTTATAGCGTTTTTATTTTGCTGTGTGTCAATACATTCACAAACATTGTTTCTTTATTCCGATTTGCCTGATACAAAAATCGAAATAAAAGATTCTGTTTATAAAGTATATTCTTATCAATATTATAAATCTCACAAAGTTAAGAGAGCCGTAATTAGATTTCGCCAAAAAACGCCATTTCTGAATATCAAAATTTCTCAAAATGATAATTTACTCAATGATACGATTGTAGAACTTGACAGGTCAATGAGAAGTTTATTTGTTGACACATTGGGAAATGTAAAAATTTACAGACGTTTCAATAAATTATTTTCAAAAAAATATGCGGAATTAGAATTTTATAAATATAAAAAACACAGTATAATTGCTCTGATTTCAATTCCTGATATAAATATTTATAATTTTGAACTCGAAAACAGAAATAGAATAACCCAAGCAGGATTTCTTGGAATAGGATTTGGAATGGAATATTTTTACAAAAATAACAAATCATTGCAACTGCGAAGCGATGGAATATGGAGTTTTTTTATACCTGTTCCTGCACCATACGACCCCACACCATACGGTTCTTGGAAAACTTGCGGTGCTTGGAATATAAATCTTACCGATAATTTTTCACTGAAAAGATTTCAATTGGGTTATGGGTTAAATTATGCTATAAATATTTGGAATGCAAAAGGTTATTATGACAAACGACCTGATGAACTTGAAGAAGGCGAACAGGCGGAATTTGTAGAAAGCGTTAGAGAAGTAAATCGTATGTTAGGTTTAACTTTGCAGGCAAATTACAGATTGGGGAAATTTTACTATCTTGGAATTATTTATCGTCCATCGTTTTTTCAATTCTCACAACCAAAATTCTTATACGAACATTCTATAAGCATTGAATTTTTGATGAAATTTAAGTAAAAAAAATTTAAAACAAAAAATATCAAAACACCTGACGCACAACGAGCGATTTTATAAAACTCTTATTTTCAATAATTTTATTTTTTTTGTTTTAAAAATAATTAATTTCACATAGATTGTAAATCCTGAAAATACGGCATCTCAATTTTTTCTTTAAAAATCTTACAATTTGGCTTTTACTTCTGTTTCCTGATAACTTTCGATAAGGTCGCCAACTTGCACATCGTTAAAGTTTTTGATGTTCAATCCGCACTCAAAATTCGTTCCAACTTCTTTTACATCGTCTTTGAGACGTTTTAGCGATTCGAGTTCGCCTGTCATTATAACAATTCCATCGCGGATAACGCGCACTTTGTCTGTACGGCGGATTTTTCCATCGCGGACAATACAGCCTGCAATTGTTCCAACTTTGTTTATTTTGAAAGTTTCGAGCACTTCGAGTGTAGCGGTAATTTCCTCTTTTATCTCTGGGGCAAGCATTCCTTCCATTGCAAGTTTTATTTCTTCAATAGCATTGTAAATAATAGAGTACAGGCGAATTTCAATATCTTCGCGCTCTGCCATTTTGCGAGCCGAAGCCGACGGGCGCACCTGAAATCCGCAAATAATTGCATTTGAAGCAGCGGCAAGCAGCACGTCCGAATCCGAAATTGCGCCTACTGCTTTGTGAATAACATTGACCTGAATCTGTTCGGTCGAAAGTTTGAGCAGCGAATCGGCAAGCGCTTCCACAGAGCCATCTACATCGCCTTTTACAATAATATTGAGTTCTTTGAAACTGCCGAGTTCTATCCTGCGACCAAGTTCTTCGAGAGTGAAATGTTTGTGCGTACGCAGGTGCATTTCGCGCTGCAATTGCTCACGGTGACCTGTAATTTCGCGCGCTTCCTGCTCTGTATCTACAACATTGAAAGTGTCGCCTGCTGTTGGCGCGCCATTAAGTCCTAAAATCAGCACAGGCTCTGCGGGTAATGCCTGTTTTTGACGCTGATTCCGTTCATCAAACATCGCCTTAACACGTCCGTATTGTGTTCCTGCAACAACAATATCGCCTTGACGCAATGTTCCGTTTTGTACTAAAACAGTGGAAACATAGCCGCGTCCTTTGTCAAGTGAACTTTCGATAACCGAGCCAATGGCTTTGCGGTTTGGATTTGCTTTTAATTCTAATAATTCCGCTTCCAAAAGCACTTTTTCAAGCAATTCATTAACTCCAATTCCTTTTTTTGCAGAAATATCTTGACTTTGATATTTTCCTCCCCATTCTTCGACAAGATAATTCATATTTGCCAATTCTTCGCGGATTCTTTCTGGATTTGCTCCGTCTTTATCTATTTTATTAATGGCAAAAACAATAGGCACGCCCGCTGCCGAAGCGTGATTTATCGCTTCTTTGGTTTGCGGCATAACGTTGTCGTCGGCAGCAATAATTATAATTGCGATGTCGGTAACTTTTGCGCCTCTGGCACGCATTGCGGTAAATGCTTCGTGTCCGGGAGTATCGAGAAAAGTGATTTGCTGTCCGTTTTCGAGTTCAACATTGTATGCGCCGATGTGCTGGGTAATTCCGCCAGCCTCGCCTGCAATAACATTTGTTTTGCGGATATAATCCAAAAGCGAAGTTTTTCCATGGTCAACATGCCCCATCACTGCAACAACAGGTGCGTGCGGAACAAGCGATTCAGGGTCGGTTTCTTCTTCGCTGCCAAGTGCATCAACTACTTCCTGATTGACATATTCGGTTGTAAAGCCAAATTCTTCGGCAACTATATTTATTGTTGCCTCGTCGAGCCGCTGATTTATAGAAACAAACATTCCTATATTCATACAAGTTCCAATAACCTGATTTACAGGAATATCCATCAAAGCGGCGAGTTCGCTCACGGTAACAAATTCTGTAAGTTTAAGCATTTTGCTTTCGCCTTCGGCGCGTTGCAGTTCTTCTTGCCTGCGCTCCAAAACGGTTGCGCGTTTGTCGCGGCGGTGTTTTGCTCCTTTGCCAAATTTGCTTCCACTGTTTTGCAGGCGTGCAAGCGTTTCTTTAACCTGTTTTTGAACTGTACTTTCATCAACTTCGTGGCGGAAAGTTTTTTTAGATTTTCCAACTGATTTATTGTCGCTTCCTCCTCCTTTTGCCACTTTATCAATATCAACTTTTTTGTTAGTAAACCGTTCGCGTTTACGTTTGTTGTCTGCATCGCTTGTTTTGGAGGCAGCGGTATTGTTGCTACTACCGCCTGTTTTTGGTGTTGCGATTTTTGCTTTGCGCTGCTCATCTTTTCGGAGGCGTTCTTCACGCTCGCGGCGTTTTTGCGAGCGCGATTTTGCCTTCGGGCGCGTAGTTTGGTTGATTGCGTCGAGGTCAATTTTTCCAACAACGACAGGCGTATTTTCAAGTTTTACATTTATAGGAATAAAATGACTTTCGCGTTTTTCGGGCAAATCGTTTTTATCTTTTTTAATTTGTTCGCCTGCGGTTTTTGTTTCCTGTTCCTGTTTAATCTGTTCCTGCGTAGCCACCTGACGATGTTTTCTGCGTTCACGTTCGCGCTCGCGTTTGCGTTTGCGGCGGCGTTCTTCGCTTGGCGATTTATGTTTTTTTTCTGTATCCTGTTTGTTGTCTTCGCTGTTTTTTTGCTGATTTTCGTCAAGTTTGTTCTTTATTTTTTCAGCATCTTTTTTCAATTCAAGTTTTGCGCGTTCTATTTTTTGTTCTTCCAAACGGATTTTTCCAAGGTCAATAATTTGCGGTTTTTTATCGTTTGTTTCTATTTGTTCAACAGTTCTCTGTTTCTGCATTTCAGTTTCAGTTTCAGATTGCTGTGCCGATTTTTCATCTGACGTTTTTATTATTGTCTGTTCTGTTTGCCCTTTATGTTCTTTATGCTCTTTTTTCGATTCGTTTTTAGGCGATCTATACCCTTCAAGCGCCACAACTTCGGCTTTATCTTTATCGGAACGGGCGCGGCTTTTGCTTTCGGCTTCCAATTTGGCAGCCATATCCTTGTCGTATTGTTTGGCAAGAAGCAAATGCAGTTCGTCCGAAATCTTTTGATTCGGGTCGGCATTGATTGTATAACCTTTTTTTGCCAAAAATTCGACTGCGGTAGCAATACCGACATTCAATTCTTTTATGGCTTTACTTAAACGTATGGGCATATTTCCTTTTTAATTTTAAGAATTAAAAAAAATTAATTCATTAATTTTATATATTTTTAAAAAAAATCAAAAACTGTTTGTTGAAAAATAACTTTAAATTGCAAATCGGCATAAACCGAATATTTAAATAAAAATTTTATTCATTTTCAAATTCTGCTTTGAGGATATTCAAAACCTCATCAACGGTTTCTTCTTCGAGGTCGGCGCGGCTCATAATTTCTTCTTTTGGAATTGCCAAAACCGCTTTTGCAGTATCGCAACCGATTGCTTTAAGCGCGTCGATAATCCACTGTTCTATTTCATCATTAAATTCATCGAGATAAATATCTTCTGTTTCTTCCTCTTCAATATCTCTGAACACATCAAGCACATATCCTGTGAGTTGGCTTGCGAGTTTTATGTTCGTTCCGCCTTTGCCTATTGCCATCGAAACTTCTTCGGGGCGCAGATACACTTCGGCTTTTTTCTCCTCTTCGTTTATGCGAATTGAAGAAATTTTTGCAGGACTTAGCGAGCGTTGAATAAACAAACTCGGATTTGACGTATAATTTACCACATCAATACTTTCGTTGCGCAGTTCGCGGACAATTCCGTGAATACGCGAGCCTTTAATTCCTACGCACGCGCCAACAGGATCAATACGCTCGTCATAACTTTCTACAGCCACTTTTGCCCGCTCACCGGGAATTCTGACCACTTTTTTAATTGTAATTAAACCTTCCTGAATTTCAGGGATTTCGAGTTCAAAAAGCCGTTCTAAAAACACAGGCGATGTGCGCGAAACAATTATTTTCGGGTTGCTGTTGGTGTTTTCTACCAAAACTACAACCGCTTTTACCGTATCTCCTTTGCGGTAGAAATCCGACGGAATTTGTTCTGTTGTAGGCAAATAAAGTTCGTTGCCATCTTCGTCGAGCAGTAGCATTTCCTTTTTCCAAATTTGATACAATTCGCCGCTTACGATGCTGCCAACTTTTTCACTGTATCTGGCATAAACGCCGTCTTTCTGCAAATCAAGTATTTTCGATGAAAGAGTTTGGCGCAAAGTCAATATCGCCCGCCGCCCGAAACTCAAAAAATCGACCGTATCGGTAAATTCTTCGCCTATTTCGTAATCTGTGTCAATTTTACGCGCATCGGTAAGCGACACTTCCGTGTTTGGATTTTCGAGGTCGTCATCAGCCACAACTTCACGATTGCGATAAATTTCAAAATCGCCTTTGTCGGGGTTGATAATCACATCAAAATTTTTGTCCGAGCCGAACATTTTAGCCAAAACATTGCGGAACGACTCTTCCATCACGTTCATTAGCGTGCTTCTGTCTATGTTTTTCAGTTCTTTAAATTCTGAAAAAGTGTCAATCATATTGACCGTTGTACGTGCCATAATTTTTTTCTAATTTAATGATTTAAAAATAAAAAATTAAAAGATTTTCATTAAACTTTTAGTAAATATTTTGTAGATTTAATATCTTTATAATTAAACGTAAATTCTTCAAATACAATAACTTTACGCTTTGTTCCTTCGGGTTTTATTTTTTTCTCAACAATAAGTGTAAAAGCGTTTTCATTTGCTTCTTTCAAAATTCCCGTAAGTTTCAGTCCGTCTGCGGTAAGTACTTCAATGTCTTTACCAATATTTTTAATATATTGATTTACAACTTTAAACGGCGAAGTTAAGCCCGCCGAACTGACTTCAAGTTCATAATCTTCCTTGTTTCTATCCAAAGATTTTTCAATAAAACGACTTAAATTTTCGCACATTTGCACCGAAACTCCTGCAAAAGAATCAATTTCTACCGCAATTTTATTGTCGGCAGAAATTTTCAAATCTACCAAATAAATCTCCACATTTTCTTTAAGAAAATCATTAACTATTTGATTTACAGTGTTTTTGTCTGTCATTTTTATTGAATAAATAATAATGAAGGGGACTTATATGTCCCCTTCTCTTCGGAAAATCGACTGCAAAGGTAATGTTTTTTTTTGAAACACAAAAATTTTTCATTAGAATTTTTGAAAATTCTTTAAAATCACTTATTTTTGCAGTCGGAAAAAAAATACAGGCATTGAAATAAATTAACTTAATAGAAAACTAAAAAAATCATAAAATACAGTTTTCTTTTTTTTAAAAAAATTGCGATGGAAAAGATAACAATCAAAGATAAGAAATTTAGGCTGTCGATTTCCGAAAATGACGTTTTGCAGGCGGTACGCAACGTTGCTGAAAAAATGAACGAGGATTTGAAAAATGATAATCCGCTGTTTATTTGCGTGCTAAACGGTGCATTTATGTTTGCTGCCGATTTGATGAAACACGTTAATTTCCCTTGCGAAATTACTTTTATCAAACTTTCGTCTTACGAAGGGCTGTATTCTACAGGCGCGGTAAAAGAAATTATAGGGTTGAACGAAAGCGTTGTCGGGCGGAATGTGGTGATTATTGAAGATATTGTTGATACGGGCATTACAATGGAGAGAATTTTGGAGTCGCTGTCGAGCAAAGGAGTGCGCAGCGTAAAAATTGCAACTTTTCTGCAAAAACCAGATGCTCTCACGCGCGATATTACTGTCGATTATGTTGGAATAAAAATTCCAAATGAATTTATTGTCGGTTACGGACTTGATTATGACGGCTACGGGCGCAATTTGAAAGCAATTTATACTGTTGTGTAAATTGCCGAATATCAAATATCTGTAGTAAGAAATAATTTAAACATAAAAAACAGAATATATATTATATTCACCTGTTGTGCATTTGGGAAAATTATCATAATGTATTGATTTTCAAGTTAAGTTTTTATGCTCATTTTTTGATTTTTTGATAAAAATACCGTTTTTGGACAAAAAACAAAGTTTTTTGAATAATTTACAAAAAAACAAATAAATACAAATATTTGATTATTAGTTATTTAACAAATCATTTCTAAAAGCACAAGTAGTTAGTTTATATTTCATGCTGATAATGGTTGTTATTGGGATGAAATACAACAAAATACACATTTAATGATAGGTTTTTTTTGGTATAAATAATAATCAAATTAAAACAAAAAATCCAATGAAAAAAGCAATCACAATTTTAGTTGCCGTAGCGGTAATAGCGGGCAGTTGCAATGGACAGGAACTACAAAGCAGGTAGAAACCAAAAGCAATATCACTATGCAAATTTTGGATAATTTACTGCCCAATATCATAGCGGACAAAGATTGGAAAACAGAAAAAGAACAGGTGATTTCTCTTATACAACTACAGTTTCCTGAATTAGAAATAAATATTTACGAAGACAGTACAATCCGCTAAAATGAAAGATCAGGGATTCAAAGAAGGATTAGTTGCAATAACTCAAATGATTGATGATAAACACGTTTTTGCCGTAACTTATAGTGAAAATGGATTGGCTTTTTATCGTTTGGATAATCAACAATGGAAAAAAAATCGGAAGCAGGAAACCTGAAATATCTGTGGGCTTAATTAATTTTGAAGAACTAAACGGCAAACCTTGCAGAGAAATAATAGCAGGTACTTATTGCAATATGAACGGCAATTCGTGGAAAGAATGTTTTGTTTGTTTTCCCCAAGAGGATACTATAAAATACGCAGGCAGTTTTTGTACTCAGTACCACCCAGTATTTCATAACGACACAGTTTATCTTACCGAAGAATATTATGGAAGTTTTTATATGAATCCGCATCAAACATTGTATATCTGGCACAATGACGAATTAATACCATTGCGGACTGCCGAAATGATTGTTTCTGGAGATTATAATAACGACAAACAGATTTTGGAATATTACGAAACCAATGATTATAACCAACCAATGAAACTGATATTTCGTGAAAAATACAATGAACATAATAAAAAACATAGAAAATATTGGGATATTTTTTTTTGAAACAGCAAAAATAGGAATAAAATAGGGAAAAAATATTACTTTTGCAACTCAAAAATGCAGTGCGATTTTAAACGCTGCAAAGATAATTTAATTAAAAAAACTGCCTGACGTTCCGTTACGATATGACATTTGTAAAGCCAAAAAAACGTTTGGGACAGCATTTTTTGCGCGATACAGAAATTGCTCGTCAAATTGCCGAAACCTTACCGATAGAAAGTGAAACTTCTGTTTTGGAAATTGGTCCCGGTACGGGAGTTCTTACGCAATTTTTTGTCAATCAGCCGCTTGTAAATTTCACAGCCGTAGAACTTGACGGCGAATCAGTAAAGTTTTTACATAAAAAATTCCCCGCTCTAAAAGTTATTCAAGCCGATTTTTTGAAAATGAATTTGAAGGAAATTTTCTCTGATAAATTTATGATTATTGGCAATTTTCCTTATAATATTTCAAGTCAAATTCTTTTCAAATTGCTTGATTATAAAGAAGATATACCTGTTCTTGCNGGTATGTTCCAGCGCGAAGTTGCCNAGCGAATTGCCTCGCCTTCGGGGAAAAAAACATACGGAATTTTGAGTGTTTTTATTCAGGCGTATTACAATGTTGAATATCTTTTTGAGGTTTCGCAGGAAGTTTTTGAGCCTCCGCCAAAAGTAAAATCAGCGGTTATTCGTCTGACGCGCAACAATGTACAGCATTTGAACTGCAACGAGCAACTTTTCCGCCGCATTGTAAAAACCGCTTTTAATCAAAGAAGAAAAACACTGCGAAATTCACTCAAACCGCTTTTGCCGCAAAGTGTCATTTATGCAGAAAAAATTTTTGACAAACGCCCCGAACAACTTGATGTTCTGCAATTTGTAGAACTTACAAATATATTGGAAAAAGAAATTAATGAATTTAAAATTTAATTTTTTAAAAAATGAATATAGTACATATTACCAAAAAATTAATTATATGTTGGCGTTAAATATTCCATACTTTTAAAATATGGAATATTTGCTGATGCAACAAATCAAACCAAACGCTACACGTTCATTGCGGGGGCAGCAAAGCAATGACGTTTTTATAAATTTCCACAATCCAAACTCGCCAGCAGAGCAAAAATAAACCCGCAATACGCATTATTTTATGAAATTGGAACAAACTCTTATTTTTTTATCAAAATCCAAATAATTATCGGCGCTCCGAGCAGTGCGCTGACGGTATTTACGGGCAATGGATTCGCGGGAATTTGAGTGATAATATCGCAGGCGAGCAGCAAGATTGCTCCGCAAAGAACGCTCGCTGTAAGCAAAATACGGTGTTCTGACGTGCGAAAAATTCCCCGCGCCAAATGCGGAACGGCAACGCCCACAAAAGCAATAGGACCTGTAAAAGCGGTAATTCCACCCGCCAAAACGCCTGTAATCAACACAATAATCAGCCGCTCTTTTTTAACCGAAATTCCTATTGATTCAGCATACCGCTCGCCCAAAAGCATACCGTCAAGCGGTTTTTGAATTAAAAAAGCGGCAATAATTCCGATAATTATAACAGGCAGCAGTACAAGCAGATATGTCCACGAAACCACAAGCGAGCCAAAAGTCCAATTAATAAAAATTTTCAGAATATCGGGGTTGCTCGCATTTTGCAAAACGGTAACCAGAGATGCCGAAATTGTTCCAAACATAATCCCCACAATCAACAGCGAAACCACATCGCGCACTTTGTACGACACTGCCACCACCGCTGTTAACACCACCGCTGCGCCAGCCACCGCTGCAAAAATTTGCGTCCAACCGCTTTGCACAAATGCTGCAGGCACAAGTGTTGCCGACATCACCACCACCGCCACGCCCAAAGACGCGCCCGAACTGACGCCCAAAATGTAAGGGTCGGCAAGCGGATTGCGAAAAAGCGTTTGCAGCAGCAAGCCCGCAACCGACAACGCCGCGCCAGCCAAAATTGCGGTAATCGCCTTTGGCAAACGATAATTGATAATAATTTCGTGCAAAATAAGATTTTCGTTTTTTCCAAAAATTGTATTCAAAAAATCGGAAAACTCAATGTGCGCGCTGCCAAAAAGTAAATCAGCAAAAACAAAAGCGATTAACAGCAGCGTTAAACCAATGATTAATATATAATTACGGCGTTTTTTCATAAAAAAATTATCTAAATCCGCGCAACCATTCTTCTGTTGCCATTCGTTTTTTGTCGGGGGCTTGAATGGATTTTAACAACAAAAAACCATCAGAAAGAGCAATTTTTGCAAAAGTTTTTCTGTCGCAAACGAATGTTCCATTTTCAAAATTGTGATTTTCAAAGATTTTTTCGGTTTCAAAAATTTTCAAAATAATTGGTTCAGCGTTTTCGTTAATGCGAATTTCCGTCCATGCGGCAGGGTAAGGCGAGAGTCCGCGCACAAAGTTAAACGCTTCATTTACAGGTAATTCTGTGTTCAAGCGGCAAGTTTCGCGGAAAATTTTCGGCGCAGTTTTCAATTCCTCGTTTTTTGGTAAAAAATTAAATTGCTCAATAGCATTTTCTTCGTTATTTTCTATCAAATCAACTGTACGGCACACCATTTTTGCGCCCATTTTCATTAATTCATCGTGCATTGTGCCCGCATTGTCGGTTTGCAGAATAGGAATTTTTTCCTGCAAAACAATTTTCCCTGTATCAATTTCGTGCGTGAGGAAAAATGTTGTGCAGCCGCTCTGCTGCTCGCCGTTGATAATCGCCCAATTTATCGGCGCAGCCCCACGATATTGCGGCAGCAACGATGCATGCAAATTGAAAGTGCCGCGCGGCGGCATATTCCAAACAACTTCGGGCAACATACGGAACGCTACAACTATCTGCAAATCAGCATTCCACGATTTTAAATCATCAAGAAACTGTTCGTCTTTGAGCCGTTCGGGTTGCAGCAATGGCAGGTTATTTGCCAAAGCATATTCTTTGACAGGCGAAAAATGAACTTTGTGTCCGCGCCCCGAAGGTTTGTCGGGCATTGTTACAACGCCAACTACATTATATTGATTTTCAACTAATTGCCTCAAACTTTCGACAGCAAAATCGGGCGTTCCCATAAAAACGATACGCATAAATTATTTACAATTTTTAGAATTTTATTTTTCACAAAAATACAATACATAATTTATATTTCAAAATTCTATATAAGTGGAAATGATAAAGTTTGGGATTGGATAATAAATAATGGGAAATGAAATTTAATATTTGGGCTTTTTTATTTTACTGTTAAACGATATTTTTTTAAAGTATTGCCAAAATTATCCTGCAAAAAAGCGATGTAAATTCCTTTCTCCAAATTCAAATTTACGCTTTCGTTTCCGTTTGTTGCAACAACTGAGCAAGGCACAGGAATTTTATTGTTAGAACGCACGAAATAGTATTCATTTTCATTGTAAATGCAAACCATTTTGCAAAATTCACTCACATCATCGGGGATTGTTAATGTGTAATTATATTTTTCAAATAAATTTAAGTTGTTAAACAAATACAAATCGGCGCCAACTCCCCGCGTATTGCTTGTTGGCTGAAAAATATAAACTATGTCTTTTTCATTATCTTTACGGCAAAAGTTGTAACTGCGAGTTTGGTCTATAGTCAGCGATTTTATTCCGCTTATTTTTTCAAATTTGCCAGCCATTGCATGCCTGTCAATATGCCCCCAACCTGCCCAAACTATCACTTTGGCTGTTGAATCTTTTTTAATTGTCTGATTATAAATATTATTTGCCTGTATAGAATCACGGTTTTTATCCATAGAATCGTATCCAAAAACCTGAAAACCTAATTTATATGCTTTGCGAATAGTATTTGCCAAAGTTGGTTCAGGTAAATAAAATCCATTGTCGGCAGACAGATAACCTGTTTTTTCAAATATTGAATCACTTGTCAATGCTTCTAATGCCAAATATCTAAATCCCTGCATATAAAGCGTATCCAACATATTGTACAACAGCAACCTGTGAGTTGGAACATGATGCGCTTCGTTGAACATTACAACTTGATTTTGCAAAATAATTTTTAGCAAATCGTTGTAAGCACCTGTTTGCCTGCAATCGCAAGTATCCTTTCTGCCTGAAAGTGAAAACCAAACAGAATCCGCCTTTTGAGAATTATCTGCTAATGAATAGTAAGTTGCAAGTATTTGCCTAAAAAAATCTTTGTTTGGCGAAGAATAATAATTGTATGCCTTTTTCTGTGCATTGTATGCCGCATTATAATTAAACAGCGTGTCTTTTAAAAACAAATTATTAAACAAATCAAAAGGATTTGAAAATTTAACAGTTGATTTGCCTAAAGTACTTAAATAAGTTTCTTTTGTTTGCGGAATAGACTTTATATAAAAATTATAATAAGAAACTATATCATTGAGGTCTGTTGGATCAACATATGCATTGTAGTCTGTTTCGTTATACTCCAATTTTTGCAGAAACTTATTTTTAAACGGAATTAAATCGTTGATTATATATGTTTTATGTTTTTTGTCAATAATAATTTGTCTGTAAAAATTTACTTTCCAATAGTTATAAGGGTACTTGGACAAAACTGTATCGTACAAATTTATGATTTTAAATTTGTTTAAGTTAGTTGCATTTGCTTTCAGTACTAATAAACCACTTCTTCCTGTAAATAAGATAGTATCCTGTTTTTTATTAAATTTTGCGAGTTGTAAAATCCTTTTTGTTCTTTTATTTATAACAGTGTCAATATTATTATTATCCTGTTCTATGTTTATTTCAGAATGAAAATTGTAATGGTTGTTACTGTAATACATTGTTCCTTTACTGTCAGAAATTATATGAGCATTATCAGTTGCAACAAATAACTTTGTTGAACATGAACTCAAAAATATTAAGCAAAATATTAAATTAGTTTTATTCATAATGATTATAATTTTTACAAAATTAATAAAAATTTACAGATAAAAAACGTCCTGTTTAAAAACAATATTTTATTGAATATTCCATTGCTTTTTGTAATTTTGTAAATTATTTTTTTTAAATGAGCATTACAAAACACAAATATTTTTTAGCGATTTTTGCTGCGCTGTTGGTTGCGTGCGGCGATGTAACTGTTCCGAAACCATACGGATATTTTCGGGTTGATTTGCCTAAGCACGCTTATCGTCCTCTTGGCGACACTTTGGGATTGCCTTACACTTTCGATTTGCCTGTTTATTCGCAGGTTGAAAATTCGGATATCGAAATGCTTGCGCAAAATGAACTTACCACAAGCGGCGAGAAGTGGATTAATATTGATTTTCCAAAATTTAACGCCACGATTTATTGCTCGTATAAATCTTTGAACGGCAATTTGTACGAGATTTCGGAAGAGGCGCGCGGCATTGTTTATAAACACAGCGTCCGCGCTGATGCAATCAGCGAACAGCGTTATGAAAATCCTGATAATCACGTATTTGGAGTTTTATATAATTTAAAAGGCAACACCGCTTCCACCGCGCAATTTGTGTTGACCGACAGCACAAAGCATTTTTTCCGCGCTGCGGTGTATTTCAACAATGTTCCAAACAACGATTCCATTGCGCCCTTGCGCGATTTTTTAAATCAAGATGTAAAACAAATAATAGAAACGTTCCGATGGATACGCTGATTTTCAACACATTAAGCGGAGCAACGATTGCAGTTGCCGATTTGCCTGTTGATGCAAATTTAACCAAACGCCAAGGCGAAAATATCTGCGCAAAGACGCTTTTTGAAAAAATCCTAAATCAAAATGTAGAAATCGTTCACGATGAAAACGGAAAACCGTTTCTGAAAGATAATCCGCTGAAAATCAGCATTTCGCACAGCAAAACCGAAGTTGCAGTAATTGTTGATAGAGAAAAACAAGTTGGGATTGATATTGAAGCGATTTCTCAAAAAATTCTGCGTCTTGCAGAGCGGTTTTTAAGTAAAAAAGAACTCGAAGAAATTCCGCAATCGACTGAAAATTACACGCTTGCGTGGGCTACAAAAGAAACGGCTTTTAAAATTATTGGTAAAAAAGCAACTGATTTTCGTCAAAGTTTGGAAATTCAAAAAATTGAAAAAAACGATAACTTTGGAATTATTTCTTTAAAATTTTTAAACGAAAATAAATATTTTATTTTTCAATATTTTATATTGAAAAACAGCGTGTTAGTTTGGGGAAACGAATAAAAACAACGTTGTTATTATTTTTCTAACAATTCCGCATATTTTTGGGTTAAATTACGGCGGGAATATTGTGCAATATTTTCAGAAAACGTTTGTAATTTATTGTTCTTGAATTGATTATAAAATTCGAGAACAGTTTTTTTCATTGTTTCCAAATCGTCAAAATCAACAATTTTTCCTGCGCGAGTTTGTGCCATAACACTTGCCATATCGCCGTCGGTTGGTCCTGTTGCCAAAATCGGACGACCAGAGGCAAGATATTCGTAAAATTTTCCTGTCAAAATCCCTTTGGCATTGGGCGAATTATTTACAGGCAAAAGCAAAATTTGAGAAGATTGCTGCGCTGCAATTGCTTCTGAATGTGGCATATAATCAATTTTATTCAAATTGTTTTCCAAATTGCAATTTCGGATATTTTCCATTACCGAAAAATCAACTTTCCCCACAAGTTTTATTTCCAAATCTCGCTGAAAATCCGCATTTTGCGAGCAAATTTCCTGCAAAGTCTTGAATAAAACATCAGGATTTCGGGCGGCATTCATTGTGCCTATATGCGCAATGGAAAATTTTTTGTCCAAAGCGGTTTTTGTTTTTGGAATATCTTCGCTGTCAAAACCATTGCTGATAACTTCCAATTTTTTCGGTTTTAAAGAGGCAAAACCCGCCGCCCAACCGTCTGAAACAGTAACAAGGCAATCGCAAGTTTGCGCAACTTTTTTTTCCAAATTATGATGAATTTTATCCGCAATTTTTGTCAAATGTAAATCTTTATAAAAATCAATATCAGTCCAAGGGTCGCGGAAATCGGCAATCCATTTTAAAGAATGAAAACGTTTTTTCAAACCCAAACCAATCAGATGCATAGAATGCGGTGGACCTGTTGTAATTATTGCATCTATTTTATTTATTTTCAAATAATTGGAAAGAAATTTTACAGACGGTTTTATCCAAAAACGGCGCGGGTCGGGAATCAGAAAATTGCCTCTAATCCAAATACTTAACTGCTCTTTGAAACCCGATTTTTTATTTTCGGAAATAAATCCTGCATTAATCGGCTCGCCTTTTTTACCAAAAATATTACGATAAATATTATACGGTTCCCAAATTTTTGTTTTTATAACTTCCAGATTTTCAGGTAAATCACGTTCAAAGGAATGGTCAATAGACGGAAATTCGGGATTTTGAGGCGTATAAACAACGGGTTGCCAGCCGAATTGCGGCAAATATTTTACAGTTTTTACCCACCGCTGCACTCCCGCACCGCCGCTTGGCGTCCAATAATAAGTTATAATAAGGACTTTTTTCATTTAATTAAATTCTTTTTTTAGCGTCATAAATCACTATAAAATAATCATCTATTCATAGATAGCCAAAGTGCAAAAGTAAGGAAAAATGATAAGAAATCGTACAAAACAATAAAAAGTGTGAAGAAATAAAATTTCCCCACACTTTTTATTATCAAAAATTTGATTAATCTTCTTCTTCCTTTTTCGCTGCTTCGTATTCTTTAATAAGTTTATCTTGAACGTCAGCAGGAACGAGTTCGTAACTTGCAAACTTCATTGAGAACGAAGCGCGTCCGCCTGTGAGCGAACTCAAAGTTGTAGAGTAACTGCCAAGTTCCTTCAATGGCACTTTTGCCGACAGTTTTTCAAAACCCTTGACGCTTTCCATTCCCATAATCATTCCACGTCTGCCCTGTAAGTCAGACATTACATCGCCCATTTTTTCAGACGGAACAAGCACTTCCACATCATAAATNGGCTCAAGCAATTTTGGTCCCGCCTCTTTAAATGCCTGCGAAAACGCATTACGTCCAGCCAAACGGAACGAAATTTCGTTTGAATCAACAGGGTGCATTTTTCCGTCATAAACAATCACACGTACATCACGGGCATAAGAGCCTGTAAGCGGTCCTTGCTCAATTCTATCCATCAAACCTTTAAGAATTGCAGGAACAAAACGCGCATCAATTGCCCCGCCGACAATTGAATTTACAAGTTCGAGTTTGCCGCCCCATTCAAGTGGAATTTCCTGCACATCGCGTGCCGAAATTTTATATTCCTGTCCGCCGAATTTGTACATTTCCTTTACAGGAACGCCTTCAACGTATGGCTCAACAATCAGATGAACTTCGCCAAACTGACCTGCGCCGCCCGATTGTTTTTTATGACGATAATCGGCGCGGGCGGATTTGGTAATGGTTTCGCGATATGGAATTTTCGGCTCAATAAATTCAATTTGAATTTTGTCTTCATTTTCAACACGCCATTTGAGAGTGCGCAAATGAAATTCTCCCTGACCGCTTAAAATGGTCTGTTTCAATTCTTTGGAACGTTCGATAATCCAAGTTGGGTCTTCTTCGTGCATTCTTGTTAAAATTTCGCTTAATTTTTCCGAATCAGATTCACTGACCGATCTGATTGCGCGGCGATATTTTGGTGCAGGATAATCAATTTTTGGATAATCAAATTCGCAGCCTTTCTCGTTAAGCACGTTTCCTGTGCGAGTTTCTTTGAGTTTAACGGTTGCGCCAATGTCGCCTGCAACAATTTCTTCCACTTCGTTGCGGATTTGTCCTGCAACTGCAAAAAGTTGGCTGATGCGTTCTTTTGAGCCGTTGCGGCTGATATTTAAAAGGTCATCGCCTGTTTTAAGCGTTCCGCTCATTACTTTAAAATACGAAACCTCGCCAATGTGCGGTTCAACGCTTGTTTTAAAAACATAAATTGATTTTGCCGCTTTGCTGTTTGGCGCAATTTCTTTTCCATCTTTTGTAACGGGATTTTTAACTTCTGTAACAGACGGAACAACATTTCCCAAAAATTCCATTAATCGGCGTACGCCCATATCTTTACCCGAACAGGTGCAGAAAACAGGGAACATATCTCTGTTAATCAGTCCTTTGCGGATTCCTAACCGCATTTCGTCTTCGGAAAGAACTCCCTGTTCAAAGAATTTTTCCATCAAAGCTTCATCGTGTTCGGCAGCGGATTCGATAAGTTTATTGTGCAGTTCTTCGGCTTTTGCTTTTTCATTTTCCGGAATTTCTAACGCTTGCGGCTCGCCGCCTTCGGGTTTCCATTGGAACATTTTCATTTGCAAAACGTCAATCACAGCGTTAAAACCTACGCCCGCATTTACAGGATATTGAATAATAACAACTTTTCCGCCATAATTTTCGCGAAGTTGTTCCATTGTTTTGTCAAAATCCACTTTTTCGTGGTCAAGTTGGTTAGCTGCAAAAATCACAGGTTTGTGCAAACGTTCCGCATAGCGCAAATGATTAGCAGTGCCGACTTCAATGCCGTATTGCGTATTGATTACAATAAGCGCAGTGTCGGTAACATTAAGCGCGGTAACCGCACCGCTGACAAAATCGTCAGATCCGGGACAGTCGATAAAATTCAATTTCTTGCCGTTCCATTCAATTTGCGCAGCAGTAGAAAACACCGAGTAGCCGTATTCTTTTTCAACAGGAAAATAATCGGAAACTGTGTTTTTCGCAACGACGCTGCCTCTGCGTTTTATAACCCCACTCTCAAAGAGCATCGCCTCTATGAGAGTGGTTTTCCCCGAGCCTGAACCTCCCAGTAACGAGATGTTCTTAATTTCATTGGTTTGATAAACTTTCATTGATATTATTTTTTCTTATTTAATTTATTGATTTATAATGATTTATGAAAATATTTTCATAAAAAAATTTACTAAAAAAAATTAAATTTTTCGGGGCGAAAGATAATATTTTTTTTTGAAATAATAATATGTTTTTTTAGTGTTTTATAACATAAAATGCGGTAGTTTAGTCAATTAAAGAAATTTTTCTTTAATTAAACAAAAAACCGTATCTTTGCAGCATAAAAAACATAAAAAACATAAACATTCATTCAATATAAACATTCATTATTTTTGCATCAAAAAATTAAAATATTATGACAACAGAAACAATACAAACAATGCTTACGCGCTATTCGTGCAGGGCTTATACCGACAAAATGCCTTCTGACGAGGCGTTGAATGTTATAGCCAAAGCCGCTATTGCTGCACCAAGCGGTTTCAACCGCCAGAGTTGGCGCGTTATTGTACTTAAAGACAAAGAGTTAATTGCCGATTTGGAAGCCGAAGGAATGAAATATCTTGCGGCGCAGGACGACAAAAGTACTTATAATCGAATTATGTCGCGCGGAGGAAAACTGCTCTACAACGCACCTTGTATGGTTATTTTGCCGATAGATAAATCTATTTCGGAATATTACGCGCTGATTGACTTGGGAATTGTTGCAGAAAATATTGCGCTGGCAGCTACTTCGCTTGGCATAAATAACGTGATTTGCGGATTGATTTCGCTGTGCTTTGCAGGCAGCCGTGCCGAAGAATTTAAGCAACGGCTCAATTTCCCTGAAGGGTACGAAATTGGACTTGCCGTATTGCTCGGTTATGCCGAAAAACAGGGACAACCGCACGAATTGGATTATTCTAAAATCAGTTTTTTGTAAAAATATAATAAAAAATAAATGTATCCACCTTTGCCCGTCAGGGCAATATATTAATAATCGTATGTGAAGTACAGCGATGCTTACGGTAAAACAATAAAAATTAATAATTATAAATCTAAAAAAAAATATTAAAAATGAAACAAACTGTAAAATTAATCAGAACAGCGGCACTTGCCCTTTATATCGCCGCTATACCAAATGTGACAAAGGCGCAAAGTTACGATGTCGCATGGAAACAAAACTTTGGCGGCAGCGGATATGATGAGTTTACTTGCGTAATAGCAGTGCCAGACGGCTATGTGGCGGTAGGAAGTTCCGATGTAAGCACCTCCGATTCGCCAGGTATTGGAGGAAATAGCAATAATGACGCTATTATTGTAAAGTTTAATACAGACGGCACTGTTGCATGGGAAAAACACTTTGGCGGTAATGACATTGATAATTTTAATTCCGTAGTGGCGGTATCAGATGGCTATGTGGCTGTAGGATATTCTTGGAAAGGGTCTTTTGGTAACGGCGACTGGACAGGCATTGCAGGAAAGGGCTATGATGATGCTATTATTGTAAAGTTTAACACGGACGGTACTATTGCGTGGAAAAAGAATTTTGGCGGTAGTGGTGATGATAGATTTAATTCTGTAACAGCAGTATCAGACGGCTATGTGGCGGTGGGGTATTCTTGGGAAGGATCTTTCGGCAATGGCGACTGGACAGGCATTACTGGAAAAGGTGAATGTGACGCTATTATTGTAAAGTTTAATACGGACGGCACTGTCGCTTGGAAGCAAAACTTTGGCGGTATTTACGGTGATTTTTTTAATTCTGTAACAGCAGTATCAGACGGCTATATAGCAGTGGGAGATGCTGATACTGAATCTTTTGGCAACGGCGATTGGGCAGGTATTACAGGTAAAGGCGGCATAGACGCTATTATTGTAAAATTTAATACAGACGGCACTGTTGCATGGAAACAAAACTTTGGCGGTAGTGCAAGGGATATGTTTCTATATGTAACAGCAGTAGCAGATGGCTATGTGGCGGTAGGATATGCTTATCCTGATTCTTTCGGTAATGGCGATTGGACAGGCATTACAGGAAAAGGCTTTAGAGACGCTATTATTGTAAAGTTTAATACAGACGGCACTGTTGCGTGGAGACAAAATTTCGGCGGTAACAGTAATGATTATTTTTATTCCGTAACAGAAGCATCAGACGGATATGTGGCAGTAGGATATGCTTATTATGCATCTTTTGGTAACGGTGATTTAACAGACATTGCAGGAAAAGGCGGTATGGATGCTATTATTGTGAAGTTTAACACGGACGGCACAGTGGAATGGAAACAAAATTTCGGCGGTAGTGGTGATAATGCTTTTTTTTCCATAATTTCAGCAGCAGACGAATACGTGGTGATTGGAGCCGCTAGAGATTTGGGCGACGGCGACTGGGCAGGATTTACAGGAAAAGGCGGTACAGACGCTATTATTGTAAAATATCAACCTGTTTTGGACGGCACGGTAAGCATTAACGGCAATTCTGATTTATATCTTTATCCAAACCCCGCCAGCGATATGCTAAATTTTAGCGTAAAAATGGCTTATGAAATAACAGACCTTCAAGGGCGCACTTTATTAAAAAACGGCAAAGCAGCGAAGTCGGTAAATATTAGCAGTTTGCCAGCGGGAATTTATTTTATAAAAACAGATAATGATACGGCAAAATTTATAAAGAAATAATTAATTTTTTGTAATTTTGCGCAATAAAATATTTGGTCAAAAAACGCCTTCCATAATCAATCCAAACTCCCCTCTCCTTGAGGAGAGGGGCAGGGGAGAGGCTTGAGGAGAGGCTAAAATTAATTATAATCAGAAATAAAAATAATAAAAAAATATGGCAGAAAAAAAATTAAATTTGTTGGCAGATTTTCCGCCTGTAAGCACAGAGCAGTGGAAAAATCAAATCATTGCCGATTTAAAAGGGGCTGATTTCGACAGGAAATTGGTTTGGAAGACAAGCGAGGGCTTTTCGGTACAACCATTTTATCGCGAAGAAAACCTCGAAAACCTTAAAACAGACAAACTTTCGCCCGGCGAATTTCCTTACGCACAAGGCACAAAAACCGACAATCATTGGTTTGTAAGGCAGAACTTGCAGGTAACAGATGCGAAAACATCTAACGAAAAAGCCTTGGATATTCTCAATAAAGGCGTTGATTCTTTGGGTTTTACCCTTGATAAAGAAAAACTTTCGGCAGAATTTATCCAAACTTTGCTCGAAGGTATTCGCGCCGATGTTGTGGAATTGAATTTCCGCATTTGCGTGCGCCGTACAGCTGAACTTGCGCAAATTCTGGTTGAGTATTTTAAATCAAAAAAATATGATTTAAGCAAATTGCGCGGCTCAATAAATCTTGACCCCGTTAATCGTATGTTGATAAAAGGTAAGGTTTTAACCGCTGAATTTATTGGCGAGAAATTGGCTGAAACAACCAAAATTCTCGCTGAACTTCCGCAATATCAGGCAGTTACGGTTAATGCGCTGACTTTGTCAAATGCAGGAGCAACAATTTCGCAGGAACTCGGTTATGCGCTGGCTTGGGGAAATTTTTATCTTAAATCATTGATTGACAAGGGAATCAAACCCGCCGATGCTGCAAAGAATA
>JGI20171J14444_1000169_pt1 | contig 22212 bp, 15 predicted proteins | sample TergutNc150P4_FD_14444 | JGI IMG/M metagenome (IMG submission 14444) | reverse complement strand
TCGGATAAAATTGACGACGTACTCAAAGAAATCGCCGTTGTTCAAAAAGACTCAGGCTATCCGCCGCTTGTAACTCCCACAAGTCAAATTGTCGGAACACAAGCTGTGTTTAACGTGCTTTTCGGCAGATACAACAAACTTTCAGGCGAGTTCCAAGACCTTGTAGCCGGAAAATACGGCGCTTGCCCCGCTCCCAAAAATCCCGACGTAGTAAAAAAAGCTCTTGAAGCTTTAAAAATGGAAAAAGAAATCACCCACCGTCCGGCGGATGATATTCCGGCTGAATATTCCAAACTTGAAGACGAAACCAAAAAACTTTTAGGCACATCTTCTGTTACAACGGAAGACGTTTTAACCTACGCAATGTTCCCGAAAGTCGCTCCCGATTTCTTCAAAAAACGAGCCAACGGTCCTGTGGTCTTTAAACCCGAAGCCGAAGGAGCCTCCGCTCCAGCCGCGCCCGGACAAGCCGCCCGTTACTCGATAAACGTAAACGGCGCAAATTACGACGTAGTTGTAGCTCCCGCCGGAACGGTAGCAGTAGCTCCGGCATCAGGCGGCGCACCTGCAGCGGCAGCGCCTGCCGCAGCAAGCGGCGGAGTTGGTTCTATTGTAGTTCCGGCTCCCGTAGCCGGAACCGTGCTTCGCTATTCAGTCTCTGAAGGCGACGAAGTAAAGAACGGTCAAACAATAATAATTTTAGAGTCCATGAAAATGGAACTGGAAATAAAAGCGAACGCCTCAGGCAAAGTGCATTTTATCACTCCCACAGGCACAAGCGTTGTAGGCAAACAGCCTGTCGCCGAAATCAGCGGAGCCGGTATTGCCGCTCCTGCGGCGGCTCCCGCTCCTGCCGCCGCCCCTGCTCCGGCAGCGGCTCCTGCGGCTAGCAGTGGAGGCGGAACAGTGGTTATCGCTCCTGTTGCGGGTATTGTTTTACGTTACGCTGTAAGCGAGGGCGATACAGTCTCCAACGGTCAAACAATCGTTATTATCGAGTCCATGAAAATGGAACTGGAAATAAAAGCAAACGCGTCAGGCAGGGTGCATTTTATCGCCCCTCTGAACACTTCGCTTGTATCAAAACAACCCATAGCGGAAATAATGTAATAATAGGGTATTTTCCGGCGGCGGATTAGACAAGTTCCGCCGCCGGAGAGCCTAGTCTCCGCGTCCGATGAGCTTGTCGAAGCGGTCGAAACGACCAAAATACGTCGGAATGTCATAAATAACCGTTAAAACATCCATATCCTCTAAAAATAATGGGGTTTTTACCGTTTTTTTGTGGTAAAACCGTATTAAAATCATTGTAAGATTTGCACAAAAGACGGGTAAATGTATATTTTAAAAATAATAAGTTTATTTGTTTTCTATAATTGCCTTTTATTCATTTTCCCTTTATAATTTAAGGTAACAACAAATAGTCGTTATTTATGCGGTTACAAAAAGGGGAAAAAAATGAAAATCAAATTTAAACTCTGTATCATGATGATTGCCATTGTGTTGGTGGTGGCAGGCGGCATTGCTATAATTGAATTGCAAAAGTCAAAAAGCATAATCTTACAGCTTGCCAAACAGAAAACTTTGTATCTGGCGCGTCAGAGAGCAATGTACTGGGATGGTCGTTTAAACGGTTATATAAACATCTTGGATACGTTGACGAATATTTTTAACTTTTATGAAAACATACCCGTGGCGGATCGACGACAGCGGTTTGAAGACAATTTGCGAGGTGTTTTTGAGGATACACCCGACTTTGTGCGGATAGCTACTATTTGGAGACCTAATGCCATTGACGGCAATGACGCCAGAAATATAAATCGCCCGGGTTCAACTCCCACAGGGCAGTTCGCTTTTACCCTGACAAGGGAAACCGGAGATATAAAGGTTATGACCTCAGGCGCCGTTCAGGATACAATGGATATAATAAACGGACCCAATGCCAGAGTAGTCTGTATGAGCGACCCCGCCCCCATGACTAATATGGGAAAAGAAACTTATGCCGTCAGAATTACAGCGCCCATTATTAATACCCGTACCAATCAAACAGTCGGCGCCGTACTCTGTCAGTTTGATACCGGCTTTATCCAACCTACTATAGAAAACACTATCAAAACTAACGAGGAAGTTACCAGCTCCGCAATTTACTCCGACAACGGATTTATTTTTGGAAATTACTTGAAGGAATTTGTAGGCAAGAAAATCGATGAAGAAACGCAGTACAATCAAAATTTAAAAACAGTTAAAGAAGCTATAAAAAACGCGAAAGAATGGGAAGGCGTAGAATATGATCCTGAACTTAAAAACAAACATGGTAATGGCAATAGCCAATATTCCGATAGGATCTTCTCCGACAACATGGTCGGTAATGATCGGTACAACGGAAAAGTACATCATGAAAGAAGTAGACGCTTTAGTTGGATTTGTCATTATTTTAGCGTCGATAGCCCTTGTAATCGCAATAATAATTATCTACTTTGTTCTGAACTCCACTACCGCCCCAATCGTAAAAGTATCTGAAACACTTAAAGATATATCCGAAGGCGAAGGCGACTTAACAAAGACCATCGTCGTCCATTCCAAAGACGAAGTAGGCGATCTCGCCAAGTTCTTCAACAAAACAATCGAAAAAATCAAAGCTCTCATACTTACCATAAAAAAACAGTCGGATGTATTATCGGACATCGGTACCGACTTATCCAGCAACATGACGGAAACAGCGGCGGCTATTAACGAAATTACCGCTAATATCCAAAGTATAAAGGGACGCGTTATCAACCAGAGCGCCAGCGTTACGGAAACAAACGCGACTATGGAGCAGGTTATAGCGAACATCAACAGACTTAACGACCATGTTGAAAACCAGAGCAAGAGCGTGTCTCAGGCATCGTCCGCCATTGAAGAAATGGTAGCGAACATCAGCTCTGTTACCAACACACTGGTAAGCAACGCCGAAAATGTAAATACGTTAAAAGAATCCTCAGATGTCGGACGCGGCGGCTTACAGGAAGTAGCGTCGGACATTCAGGAAATAGCTCGCGAATCCGAGGGCTTGCTGGAAATTAACTCTGTAATGGAAAACATCGCAAGCCAAACAAACCTGCTTTCTATGAACGCCGCTATCGAAGCCGCTCACGCCGGTGAAGCTGGCAAGGGCTTCGCCGTAGTCGCCGATGAAATCCGCAAACTGGCGGAAAGTTCCAGCGAACAATCCAAGACAATCGGCAACGTGTTAAAGAAAATAAAAGAGTCGATAGACAAGATAACAAAGTCCACGGAGAACGTTCTTAGCAAGTTTGAATCGATTGATTCGGGCGTTAAGACGGTTGCTATGCAGGAAGAAAATGTCCGCAACGCGATGGAAGAACAGGGCGAAGGAAGTAAGCAGGTTCTCCAAGGTGTCGGCACTGTAAACGAAATTACCCAGAACGTAAAGCGCAGTTCCGAGGAAATGCTTAACGGCAGTAAGGAAGTAATGACTGAAAGCCAGAACCTTGAAAGAGTAACGCAGGAAATAACCGGCGGTATGAACGAAATGGCAGCCGGAGCGGATCAGATTAACTCGGCGGTACATAACGTAAATGAAATGACCACCAAGAATCGCGAAGCTATTGATTCCTTGATAGCGGAAGTTTCAAAGTTCAAGGTCGAGTAAGAAAACGCTTCGCGTTTTCTTAGCAGTTTTGTCTGACCGCTTTCAGCGATCAGACAAAACTGCACAGCTGTTAGGTACGGGCGGCGGGTTCTATACAGGCTCTGCCGCCTAAAAACGGTCTAATCGGACCATTGTTCTATTCTTAATCCCTAATTTGGAGTACAGATGAATAAGCCTAAAACCGGTTCACGCAGAATGGTTTGGGGTGAACACAAAATTTCTCTGCGCTTCCGTTTTATCAATATAGCCCTCTTTTTGCTGACCTCCGCAATTATAGCGGCGGTAATGATTAATGTGCTCCAAAATGTAACAAAACAAGTATCCATAGACTATGCCAGATATTTTGCCGCCAACGCCGCGGGAACCTTCGGCGCACATCTTTCCAAAGAAATCGCTCTTGTATCAAAAACCGTAAGTTCGCATGAAATTATTGAATGGTTTCTGGATGAAAATAACCAGCAAAAAAAACTCATGGCTTACGATGAAATGATGGGGACTATTAAACAATTATCCAGCAATGATTTGTATTTCGCCGTACAAAAAACATTGCATGAATTTACACTCGAAAAAAACTCCGATATTGATGACATAAAAGCGGTCTCAAGTCTCGATCCCGATTATTTTGACGACGCCTGGTATTTTGAATGTATAGCTTCCGACATGGAATATAACTTAAATGTGGATATTGATAAAATACTCCACAGAAAATTGGTGTGGCTTAATTACAAAGTTCTCCATGACGGCATTCCGATTGGAGTGTTTGCCGCAGGACTTAATTTTTCCGATGTCGCCGAAGAGTTGTTTTCCCACTACAACACCTCAAAAATACGCAGTTTGATTATTGACAATAAAGGCATCATTCAAATGGATAGCTCTTTATTAACTGATCCCGATTTTCTTCAATACGATAAAGAAATTAAAATTGAAGAAAAATTTACGGATCCAAAACTTATAGCGGCTGTTAATACATGGCTTGAAGGAATTACCGGTTATTTTGAAATAGGAACCGAACCCACAATAATTGAATTATCCAGTAGCTTTAGCTACAGCGGTTTCAGCCGAGGCGACAAATACCGCTATGCGACAATAGCTCCTATCGGTTCTACAAATTGGTCGGTAATAACTTTATTCGACTCTTCATCGTTGTTCAGTCCGGCAAAACTAATACCATTATTTGTATTAATGGGCGTTTTATTTATCGCTTTCGCAATTACTACCAGCATTATAAGTTATAGGTTTTTATACAAACCGGCGGTGGATCTGGCATATTCCAGAGACGAATTTCTTGCGAGAATGAGCCATGAAATACGCACGCCAATGAACGCTATCACAGGTATGGCGGAGCTTGCATTACGCGAGAATATGTCAGATACCGCAAAAGAACATATCTTTACGATTAAACACGCGGGAGCGAATCTTTTATCCCTAATTAACGATATTCTTGATTTTTCTAAAATTGAGAGCGGAAAACTGGAAATCATTCCCACAAAATATATGCTTTCATCTTTGATTAACGACACAGTTAACATTATTCGTATGCGATTAATAGAAAAACCCCTGCGTTTCTTTACAAACATAGACGGGAATATCCCAAACAACCTTTATGGAGACGATCTGCGTCTGCGGCAAATTATTCTTAACCTTTTAACTAACGCGTTAAAGTATTCGGAAAAGGGTCATATCGGTTTAATCATTGCAATAGATAAACATATAGACAAACGAATCTGGTTAAAAATATCCGTAACCGATACAGGAAAAGGAATAAAACCGGAAGATCAGAAAAAACTTTTTGGCGAGTTTGTTCAGGTAGATACGCGAAAAAACAAAGGTATAGAAGGCACGGGGCTTGGGCTTGCGATTACCAAGCACCTATGCCTAGCTATGGGCGGGGATATAAAAGTGGAAAGCGAATACGGCGCGGGAAGCGTGTTCACGATAACTGTCCCCCAGGACGTTGAATCGCAAGAACCCTTTGCCAAGGTTGATGAACCGGAGAAAAACAAGGTGCTGATTTATGAAAGACGGCTTGTCTCCGCAAAATCCGTATGCTGGACTTTGGACAATATGAATGTTTCTAATACCTTGACAACCACTCTTAATGAATTTACCGACGCTCTGCGCAGGGAAGAATGGTCGTATGTGTTTTCAGGTTATGGTCTTTATAAAAATATTAAACCGCTTTTAGAACAGGACAATTCCGCTTTCTACGGAGGGAAAAAACCGCCTGTGGCTTTAATGGTAGAATGGGGAACCGAGGACTATGTACCCGACGTGCGTTTTGTGTCAGTACCGCTACAGTCCCTGGCAATTGCCAACTTATTAAACGGAAAGGAAGACCACAAAGGATACCATAAAATTTCAGGCGCAGTGCGATTCACCTCTCCTCGCGCGCGTATTCTTGTGGTGGACGATATTTCGACTAACCTTAAAGTTGCCGAGGGACTTCTTTCTCCCTACCGCACGGTAGTAGACACATGCCTTACCGGTTCACAGTCCATAGAAACAGCAAAACAAAACGAATACGACATCATTTTAATGGATCACATGATGCCGGAAATGGACGGAATCGAAGCCACAGCCGCCATCCGCGCATGGGAAAAAGAAAATAACCTTAAACGGGTTCCAATAATCGCCCTAACCGCGAATGCGGTTGTGGGAATGCGAGAAATGTATTTAGAAAACGGTTTCGATGATTATCTATCCAAACCCATAGATGTTTCCAAACTAGATGAAATACTTGACCGCTGGATACCTAGCGAGAAAAAAGAAGCCCCTCCATCTCCTACCCCTTCAGGCTCAGGAACAGAAGGAGACAACCAAAAGTCTCAAGAGGGTCGAAGTACGGTCGAGCCTGTCGAAGGCTTCTCTATCCACGGTGTTGATATTAAAAAAGGTATAACCATGACTGGCGGAACTCTTGATATTTATAAAAAAGTATTGGTCCTGTTCTGTAAAGATATTGACGGGCGAACGCCATTCTTGCAAAAAGAGTTAAGTACGGATACTATGCGCACATTTGTAACACATGTTCACGCCATAAAAAGCGCGGCGGCTTCTATCGGAGCGGCGGAAGTATCGTCTTTTGCTGTTAAATTTGAAGCCGCGGGTAATAATGGAGACACCGCTTTTATCAGCGAAAACATGCCTGCCTTTTTACAACAGCTTGAAGAACTGAAAAAAAATATTCTCGCCGCCTTGTCTTGAGAAAGCAGAAATCCGCTAAGAAGTCTCTCTTAACTCGCGCAATTCATGAAGAGTGCGAAGTTTCCAAACGGCTTTTTCCTGAATTTGACGGACTCGCTCGCGTGTGATGCCTAGATATTTTCCGGTCTCTTCCAAGGTAAGCGGGTTTTCTCCGGTCAGCCCAAAGCGTAATTGAATTATCTTCATCTCTCTTTCGGATAACTGTGAAAGAATTCCGCCGATAGTTTCCTGCAGTGTCATGGAGAAAACCATCTCAAACGGTTCGGCTCTCGCGTCGTCTTTGATTAAATCGGCAAGGCGGGTAAGATTCCCGTCATCTACGATTGTATCCAAACTTGTAGTTTCCTGAGACAACTTCACTATTTCTTTAACTTTGGAAACAGGAACATCCAAATATTCCGACAGTTCTTCTTCGTTGGGGTCTCGTCCCAAATCCTGTGTAAGTTGTTTTGCCACATAGTAACATTTTTTGATAGTGTTAAGCATGTGAATCGGTATGCGGATAACCCGCCCCTTATCCCCTATGCTCTTGATAATAGCCTGTCTAATCCACCATGTGCCGTAAGTGGAAAAACGGCAACCCCTTGTATAATCAAAACGCTCAACCGCCTCAATAAGACCGATATTTCCTTCGTCGATCAAATCCAAGAGCGATAGACCGCGATGCTGGTAATTTTTTGCGATGGACACAACAAGGCGCAAGTTTGCGTTTATCATGGAGTTTTTATAATGAAGAAGCGCGTTGTCAAGGGCTTCTTTTTCTTTGCTGTAGTCAATATCTTTGTTTTTATTTTTGTCGGATTCCAGTTGTTTAAGTTTTGCGCGCAAACTTATTATCTTTTCGCCGATTATTTGTTCTTCCTGCAAAGTTAAAAGAGGAAACCTTGAAATTTGCCTAAAGTACAGTGCTAACGGGTCTGATTCCTTATGCGCTTTTACTTTCTTGTGTGCTTTTTCTATTGGTTTTCTTGAACGCTTAACCGTTTTTTCCAATCCTACTTCCATTTTCAACTCCTTATGTCCTTTGATTATTTCCCGCTCTTGGAGCTAAAGCCGGATCTATGGGATTATCGTTTCGGAAAACCATGAAAAAGAGCTGCGGTTTTACCGAAACGGCATTGACGCCTAATTTTCCTAATTCCATTCCCGGCGTTATTCTGTCGCCTACATTTACAGTTATAGTTTCACAGCCGCCGTACATGTAGTAATAACCGCCTTGGGTCTCTACTATTACAACTCTGCCAAACTTACGCCAGGGACCCGCGGATACCACATTCCCCTGGGTTAAACTTTTTACTGATTCAAGCTGTTCGCCCTCTACAACAACGCCAAGTTGATTTGTCATATAGGAAATATCTTTTGGCGCTACAGGCCAGCGCATGGCGTAAATTCCCGCTGACGCTACTTTAGTTGACGATGTTGACTTAACTGTTGAAGACTGCTTTATTGACGCGGTATCGGTAACGGTTGTTTGCGTACCGGAAGATTTTCCGGCCGGCACTTTAATTACATCGCCCACTTTAAGCACATGGGTAGAAGAAAAACCGTTTATTTCCTGTAATTTCTGTAAGGTAATGTTATTACCGCGAGCTATACTATAAAGCGTATCGCCTTTTACCGCCTTGTAATTTACCAGTGTCTGCGTGTTATTTGAAACAACGCTTGCAGAAGTTACCGCAATAGAGGGACCGTCGGCTGAAACCGGTATTACCAATTTCTTCCCGACGCTGATTTTTGAAGGATCGGAAATACCGTTTGCCCTCATAAGTTCATCCGCTGTTATATGATAAAAACGGGAGAGAGAATAAATTGTATCTCCCTTTCCGACAACATGGATCAACTCGTCCGCGGCGAGCGCTCCGGAGTTAAGAACGCCAACCAATACAAGCAATGATGAAAGTTTCTTCACATAATTCACGGCTCTTCATTATCGGCACAAAGGTCAAATTTCCGCACCCGAATTCTGACATTTTTTTTGCTTTTTTACGATATTTTTAATATATTATCGCGCAAGGTATCCGCCATTTTAATGGCGGATATTATGGCGGATACCTTGTTTTATTGGGATTATCAAGGTAAATTAATCCAAGGGGATTATATGGGCGAGTACAAAAGACCAAGCTGGGACGAGTATTTTATGGAGGTTTGCGAGGCGATTTCCAAAAGGGCGACCTGCGACCGAGGTCGTTCCGGCTGTGTTATTGCCAAGGACAAACAGATCCTTGTTACCGGCTATGTCGGCGCGCCGACGGGACTTCCCCATTGCGATGAAGTCGGGCATCAAATTAAGAAAATGGTACATGAAGACGGCAGAGAGACCACCCATTGCGTCAGAACCGTCCATGCCGAGCAAAATGCCATCTGCCAGGCGGCAAAAAGGGGCATTCCTATTGACGGAGCCACTATTTACTGCCGTATGACCCCATGCAGGACTTGCGCCATGCTAATCATCAACTGCGGCATTAAAAGGGTCGTCTGCCAACGCCGCTACCATGACAACGAGGACTCTCTTGCGATGTTTGAAAAAGCAGGCGTAGTTATTGAACATATTCACGACGAATTACAAAAATACGACAACCAATAGGTTTTTAAGGATCGGTTCTAGGGTTCTTTAATATTGGATTCAAGGATTATACGGTATTTTAAGTATATTTCTTCCAGCGTATTCAAAGGACCGGGAGCATTCACCCTTTTACGCAAATTACAGGCGTCTTTTCTTTCGATAAAAAAGTCATAAATAGCCCTTGGATCACGGTCATTTACAACCGAATATACGGGTGTTGAATCGAGGTATGATCTAACCTCGTCGTGACTTACGGCTTTTACGCCGTAACGCGTCAATCTGCCGCGAACCTTTAAAATTTCTTCATAAGACAGACCAAAAAGGAATTCTTCAAGCGCCCATCTTGTATGATCATTAGTGGACTCCCCTTTTAGAAAGTCTTCCCATTCGGTATCAACGCCCATATCGATGGAAATCCGCAATAATTCAGTATTACCGTCCATTGTCCCAAAACTGGGTGGGGCGGAATCCCTCGCTTTCCAAAGAGAAGAAAGCGCCATAAGGTGATGAATACTGCGTTGATCGGTCCCGCTGTCCCACAATGCGATTAAATCGTAGGCAAGCTTGGATTTTGTATCGCTTGAAAAGCTAGGGTCGTCAAGACAGGAAAAATACACGTCTTCCGCCATTAGTGTAAAAACAACTGTAAAAGGGACATTTTTTACACTATTATGCAATTCTTCATTTTTTTCGGTAAACCGTGAAAGGAGGGAAAAAGCGTGAAATTTCGCTATTAAAAAACTGCGAAGAGCCGCTACTTTTGCCGGAATACGAAGTACATGCGACGGGGCGGAAAAGGCAAGCAAAGACTCTGTAAGCTGATGTTCATTAATCAGAATATCCATGACAAATTGAGTTTCCCTTATTGAAGGGTAATCAAAAACAGCGTTCCCAAGATTACGAAGGCGGCGGAATCTTTCATGCGCCATAAAATAATCTTGCGGACGCTTTTCCTTGAGCCATTCCTCAATCTTTTCAACCAGAAGTTCTTCTTCTTCAGACAAAACACGAAAGGAAGGCTCATCAATCTGTTCCATAATAGTTAAATTATACCATAGATTTAGGAAATTTTCAAATTTATTATACTGTATTGTTTATTGTTAAAAAGGGTGATATAATACGTTAGGGGGTGTCCCGGTTTCGACCGGTACGTCTTCGGGATATAGACTGCAGATGGAGCGCTCATCTCCTGATTGGGCAAAAATTTAACTGCCAACACTGACAGTTACGAATACGCCTTAGCTGCGTAATCGCGTGGAACTGCCCCGCCGCTCTGAGGGGTAAATTCCGCGTCGCAATCAGAGCTGGTCTTACCGCAGCGTCCGGTGGCGGCAAGATAAGATTTTCCGGAATACGGACAGACCGCGCGCCGTTTAGCCAAGTCCGTCCCGACAACTGCTTGCAAGCAAGCTTAATAACCGGCTAAATCTGTAGACGTTTATGTTTCGCGTATTGGGACGCGGGTTCAACTCCCGCCACCTCCAAAAACTCCACTATCTTCTGTTATTATGCAGTAAATCCGCGGCTTCTTCGGCGGAAGAAGCGTTAATCAGATCATGGCGGATTGATTCATCTCTTAACACGGCTCCTAACGCGGAAAGAAACTGTAGATGAGGACCGTCTTTTCTGGGTGAAATTTCCACTATAAAAATATTGGACGGCTGATTATCCGTAGGATCAAGAATAACTCCCCCTTTCTTTATGCCTACCGCGACAACCGTATTTTCCACTCCGTCGCTTTTAGCGTGAGGTAATACTATTCCGTATCCCATGTTGGTACTCATTATTTTCTCGCGTTCAAATACATCGTTTAAAACAAGGTCTTTGTTTCGCAATTTTCCCCGCTTGTGTAGAATGTCAACAAGCTCTCTGATTATTTCCTCTATGTTTTCACCTTTAAGATCCAAGGTTATCGAATTAGCTTCTATTACAGAAAGAAGATTATTACTTGTCCTTCCTCTGCGGTCAAACAGTTCTTTTTTCATTGCCTTAGTGTTCATTGAGTCTTTTAATTTTTGCATGGATTCCGAAAGATTAATTATATCTTCGTAAACAACATTATTTACAAACGGTAAATCCGTATTGGGCGCCTCTACAATAACGGCGCTTCCTTCACAGCTTATCGAAAGAGAAATATCATCTTTACGAGCAAGAGCGATGTTGTCATCAAAGTTCATTATCTGAACATAAAAACCTTCGGCGCGAATATCAATTAATAATCTGTCCAACATAAGTTTTGCGACATCATGAGAATCAAAGTCCCATTTTAAATATGATGTATCTTCATCGCTGACAAGCTTTCTTGTTCCTTTTCCTTTAATTTTTAACGATGCGTTTAAAAGCGGCGGAGCCACCATAGTAGAAATTAAAGTTAATAAAATTACAATTGAAAAAAGCCGATTGTCAAGAACGCCCATCGTCAATCCGATACCGGCAATTATAAGCGCAACCTCGCCGCGCGGAACCATGCCTACTCCGATTCGTAACGCCCCTTTAACATTAAAACCAAGCAGAAGCGCGGGACCGCCGCATCCGATTACCTTCGCAAAAATTGCCGCTAAAGTATATATCCCGCCGAAAATTAAAACATCTACGGAAAGTATTTCCCGTATATTCACCATCATTCCCATAACGGCAAAAAACACGGGAACGAAAAATTCATAGAGTCCTTCAAGCCTTCCCTGTATCACCGCGGCAATATCTGTTTTGGAAAGCGAAAGCCCCGTAATATAAGCGCCGATTATCATTGCAAGTCCGCCTTGTCTTTCAAAAAGACCGGCAAGAATAAGAGCCAAACCAAACGCAAGTATGGAGAAATCGGAACTGTTTTTAAATAATTTTAAAAATGAAGCAAGTTGACGCGAAAAAACCAAACCTAATACGGTAAATCCCAGCCAAATACCGAATGCTTTTCCGGCTATACCAAGAATGGACATCGCGGAAAAATTGCCTTCCGCATGTCCGCTTAGTAAAGCGGCTATTCCAAGCACTACAGCCAGCATGATTATTCCCAATACGTCGTCAAATACCGCGGCGGCAAGAATGGTAACTCCCTCAGGAGAGTCCATCTTTTTTCTATCGCTTAAAATTCTGGCGGTAATACCAACAGAAGTAGCGGTTGAAAGTATACCTAGAAACAAACATCGCGTATCAAGGAATGAAGTTTTAAGAAGCAGAACGCCGCAAAAATCTCCAATCACAAAAGAGAATAACACTCCGCTAAGTCCTATTACTACACCCGCAACCGAATATTTTAAAAATAAACCGATATCTGTTTCCAAGCCGGAGAAAAAAAGCAAAATAATAGAGGCGACTGTGGCAAATGAGTACAACTCCGTACTAACTGCGATAGAATTGCCGTCGCTTAAATGGGGAAAAAGCCCCTGAGGAAAACCGGGAAAGGCAATCCCGCCTAAAGCATAAGGACCTATTATTACACCTACAAGTAACTCGCCCAGTACGGAAGGAATACCTATTTTTTTCGCTAAATAGCCGCCAAAACGCACGGCAAACAAAATTACTCCTATCTGAAAAACCAATTCTGTCATTAATTCTGTAATGTTCATTTTTTAATACTTCCGTTTTATTTATACGTTTGTGATATTTCCTGAAATTCTTTTTGAACATGTACAATAGCGTCCGCAATGACCGGATCAAACTGGGTTCCTTTTCCCTGCGCTATAATATCAAGCGCTTCCTGATACGGCATAGCGGCTTTGTAAACACGGGCGCATACTAACGCGTCATATACGTCGGCTAACGACGCGAGACGAGCGGTAAGAGGTATTTCATCTTCCTTTAACTGCCGGGGATACCCCTTTCCATCCCAACGTTCATGATGTCCGTAACAAATATCTTCGCAATGTTTCAGGTATAAAGACGATTCAGGATCGCCAAGTTCATGGATAATATCCCTGCCGCGCGTTGTGTGTGTTTTCATTATTTCATACTCTTCCGGATCAAGCTTACCCGGTTTAAGAAGAATTCTATCAGGGATCGCTATTTTTCCGACATCATGAAGAGCCATAGATCTTACGATAATATCCGGCTGGAGTTTTTTAATTTCTTCCGCATAAACAGAATTGGAAGATATTAAATAATCAATTAACGCTTTTACAAATAACTGCGTTCTCTTAACATGTTCACCCGATTCCAAATCCCTGTGTTCAATAACGTTAGCGAGCCCTTGCAGGGCGTTCTCCAGAGTCCTGGTCGCTTCCTCGGTTTTTACAGCGACCATTTTTTCCAGATTGTCGCTGTAATTTTTTAACGCTATTTGGTTCTTTACGCGAAGTTTTACAATCTCCGGCAAGAACGGTTTATTAATAAAATCAACGGCTCCCGCGGCTAAAAGTTCACTTTCCGAATCGTTTTCCGCGGTAATAAAAATAACGGGGATTCGTTTATAGACTTTATCTTTTTTTATTTTATCAAATAATTCACGCCCGTCCATGTGGGGCATAACAACATCTAATAATATTATCTTTGGAATAGTAACGGCATTTTTTAGTTTCTCAAGAGCTTCCATTCCATTGTATGCTGTTAAAACATCATAATCATCTTTTAATATTTCTTCGAGGATCATGACGTTCGTTTCAATATCGTCAACAATTAAAACAACTGGGTTTTCGTCATGCATACTGCGCTATTACCTTATCAACTTCTGTTACTGTTTGGTCATAAACAGTTTTAACTATTCCGTATTGATCGGGTTTTACAGTACCGGATTTTATTTGGGCTTCAAGCTCAATAACTTGTTTGTTTAATTCTGTAAGGGACAGGTTAGCGGAAAGTCCCTTAAGCGTATGCGTGGCAACTTGAGCATTCGGCAAATCGCCCGCCGCCAAAAATGATTCAATGCTTTTAATATTTTGATCATCTTTGAATTTTGTAAGTAATTTCGCATAGAGCTTTGTATTATTCATTACTCTTTTTGTTCCTTCTTCAACATTAATATACACTACATCTGCCATAATTTACCTCACTAATTAAAATTGCAGTTTTTATCGTTCTCGATAAATAATTCTGCCTCTGCTTAAATCGTATGGAGAAAGGGCGACCCTAACTTTGTCGCCCGGAACAATACGGATATAATGTTTTCGCATTTTACCCGAAAGATGAGCCAATATAAGATGCCCGTTTTGGTTATCCAATTCCACCCTAAACATAGTATTTGGAAGAGCTTCCCTGACTACACCTTCTACCTCTATTGCTTCTTCTTTTGCCACTTTTACTCCTTAACATTAAATATACCAGTCTAAACCCCTTTATGTCAATTATGTATATATGGTAATATAAGATATGTACTATTATAGCACCAGAAACAAAGGCGAAAAGGTAAATTTTGCGCAAGCCGCTCTTACAGGGCTTGCCCCTGACGGAGGGCTTTTTGTGCCCGAGGAAATTCCCCAATATCCTGAGCAAGTACTATCTTCCCTTGGTTCTATGGCATTTACGGACATCGCTTTTGAAACAATAAAACCCTATGTCAGCGGCGAAATCCCCGATAACGTGTTATCCGACATGTTACAATCGGCTTTCACTTTTAACGCTCCCTTTGTACCTGTAGCGGATCGCTATGCTTTAGAGCTTTTTCACGGACCGACGGCGGCATTCAAGGACTTTGGCGCCCGTTTTATGGCGCGCGCTTTTTCATTCCTGCGCAGGGGGGAAGATAAACCGTTAAGGATACTTGTCGCTACTTCGGGCGATACGGGCGGCGCTGTGGCGGACGGCTTTTTTGAAGTACCCGGCATTTTTGTTACGGTTCTATACCCCAAGGGGCGAGTATCGCTGTTGCAAGAGCGGCAGATTGCCGGTCTTGGCAAGAACATTACAGCTCTTGCCGTAGAAGGCAGTTTTGACGACTGCCAGCGTCTTGTAAAAACCGCTCTTGCTAATGAAGGGCTTAAAAAACGCACGGCTCTTTCTTCGGCAAACTCGATTAATATCAGCCGTCTTATTCCGCAGGCGGTTTATTATGCGTCTGCGGCTGGCAGAGCTTTCGCGGGGCTTGTAGATCCTGACGGAGAAGCGACACCTAGGACTGCGGGGGCGAAAAAAACACACGCGGCAAAAAGCGGAGCGCCTGTTACCTTATGCGTTCCGTCAGGCAACTTCGGTAATTTAACGGCGGGACTTTATGCGATGAAGATGGGCGCGCCTGTAAAGCAATTTGTCGCGGCGACAAATATAAATAAAACTGTTCCCGATTATCTTGATTCAGGCGAATACATTGCCAGAGTTTCGCAGGCGACAATTTCCAACGCGATGGATGTAGGCGCGCCAAGTAACTTTGAGCGAATGAGCGCGCATTTCTCATTGGAACAGATGCGTCGGATAATTTTGGGCGTTTCAGTCGGCGATGACGAGACCAGGGAAACAATAGCGCGCGCGCATGAACAGACGGGGTATTTTCTTGATCCTCACAGCGCGGTCGGTTGGAAGGGAGCCGATAAACTTCTCGCAAACAATAAAATTGAAGAAGGGGCGCTTGGTATTCTATGTACGGCGCATCCCGCTAAATTCTCGGAAACGGTAGAGTCATTAATCGGGGCTCCGCCCATACCGGCTTCCCTGTCCCGCACAATGGAAAGAAAGGTGGACGCAAAAGTAATCCCGGCGGATACTGCCGCCTTAATTGATTTCTTAAATTCAATTTCATGAAAAATTTTTATCGTATTGTTTTTTTTGTTTTACTTTTCTTATCTTTTTTCACGGCATACTCTTTTACTTGCGATTTAGAAGGACATTTTTATTTTACCGTATACAACAACGAGGAAGAACTTCTTTATTCGGGGTGCTATGACGCAGTTCATTTAGGACCGCACATAATTGAATATACGCTGACAAAAAAAAGGGCGGAGGTAAACGGAGTAAAGCGTCCGTCCGCAACATTCACACAGAACAGAGACAAGGGCGTATTAAAACGGTTACTAGCCGAACACGGTTATTCTCTTCCCAGCCACAAGGACTATACCTATTCCGGTTATGACAGGGGGCACATGGCTCCTAACGCTGATTTTGACGACACTACCGAAAACGCCCTAATGACTTTTTTTATCGCTAATATTTGGCCGCAAACGCCTAATGTAAACAGAATTGAATGGCTTAAAACGGAAAATGAAACAAGAAAGCTGGCGTTAATAAATTCAGGCGTAAAGGTAATTATCATTGTTGATGAATTTAAAACGGAAAAAGTAGGGAACATCAGCGTTCCGTCTTGTTTTAAAAGACGGGTCTACAATTTAAATACCGGTGACCTCATTTATGAAATTGACGTTTATCAATGATTCCTGCTGGGACAAAACAAATAAATAATCCGATAACCTGTTTAAATACGCTCCCGCTTCCGGGCGCAGAGGCTGTACTTCTTTGACGGCGAAAAATAAACTTTCCGCCCTTCTCGCTATTGTCCGCCCTATTTGGATTTGCGCTTCTATGATATTTTTCCCCGGTATAATCAGCGTCTTCTGTTTTGGAAGATTGGCATATAATCTGTCAATTTCTTTTTCCATATCGATAATTTCATCTTCCGGCAAAAAAAAGTTGCTGTTTTTTACATCGGAAACATGAGACATGAGCAAAGAAATATTTTTTTGGACTCTTTCCAAAAAAATACCGGTAGACTTTGCGGAGAATTGCCATGCGTCTTCGTTTAGAATCATGGCTTTAATCAGTCCCAAGTGACAGTTAAGCTCGTCAGCCGCTCCGATAAAATGAATTACCGCGCTGTTTTTTGACACCTCGCGCCCGCTTAGATCTGAAGTTTTTCCTTTGTCGCCTTTTCTTGTATAAATACTCATATAATTACAATGTATCGGGGGTATCAAGCCAAGAGAGAAGCTGCATCGATGTTTCAAGATACCCCATTCGGCGTTTTTTTACGGTAATTTCCATTACCGCAATACCTTCATCTTCCAATATGCGAAGACGTGAAATAGACACAGGATCGTCTTCCGAGATTCCGGTTTCATCGGCAACTGAACCGCGGACTATACGGTTTACTCGGAAACTGGAAGAAAAAATAGTGCTTTGCAACGGACTAAGAATCATACCAAACAATGGCGCGACAATTCGATCCTTCTTGTCAATTTTTGCCGCGTCCAAAAGCGGAATATCGGGACGCGAAACTGTCATTAAAATTTTCTTTTTTACTTCCTCTGTTTTTTTATCAAAAATTTCCAATGCGACAAGTTCCCCGGGACCGCACATAAAAATCGCGCTCTGCAAAGCGGGAATAAGTCCTCCTTCGGCGGCGGTTATTTTTTTCCCGTTAATGGTCTTTATAAAAAAGCCTTCATCTACTTTATGTAAATAAGCGGGAGTATTCGGAGCGGTATAAATTATTTCCGCTTCCGAATTTACTTCACATAACGCAAGTCCAAGCCAAGGGCGCTGGGATCTTCCGCCCTTTATCATCATCGGTAAAGCGGAGGTTAGCGTTTCGGCGGGAACGGCAAAATTAAGCCCCTGATACTGATCTATTCCCGCAAAAACTATTCCTACAAGCCGCCCCTCATTATCCACTACGGGTCCGCCTGAATTACCGTGATTAACGGCGGCATCTATTTGAATAACGTCTCCAATCTGCAAAAAACGTCTTCCAAGAGCAGAAACAATACCCGATGTTACCGTTTTTTGCAGCCCTACGGGAGAACCAATCGCTAGTACCGTGTCGCCTATACGCGGAATTACGCGGTCTACAAGCGAAAAAACATATTCGGTTTCCATTCCTGTTTTAATCAACGCGAGATCCAGCGCTTTATCCCAGCCAATGACCTTGGCGGGAACACGCGGACTTGTCGAGTCGCCCATACGAATGTACATTCGCGAATAACCTTTACGCTTTGGATCAACTTCGCTTTCTATAACATGATAATTTGTAATCAACAAACCGGAAGCGTCAACAAAAAAAGCGGAACCTAAAACCCTGTCCGGCACTACGCCGTATCCGCGTTCATTTCTGTACCCTTTGTCAACAATAACAGTGGCGACACCCTTTATCATATCGGAAACGGTATCGCGTCCTTGAGCGTATTCAACCAAATTGGCAGGAATATTTTTACCGCCCGCGGCTTGCGCGGCGGCAAGGAAAAACGCCGAAGAGCGGCGCTGCCGCCCTTCCACCGCTTTTTCAAGAAATAAAAGAGCGCTTTGGTAATCCAGCGGTTTTATTTCATGCGCTCTTACCGCCGCTAAAAACGCGGCAAGATTATTGCCGTCTTTTAATTTTTTCTTTGCGCTCGCAAGAATAAATTCCGCTTCTTTTCCCGTATGCGCGTTTTTTATTCCAAGACTGGCGATAGATCTGCTAAATGATACGGCTTCGTCCCATTGCTCTTCTTGAATCGCTTTTTCCTGCATTATAAATAAATTTTCCGTGGCTGTTTTTTCATATTGGGCAAGCTGCTGCCAATCTTCATTTTCACTATTATTATCATTTTTAACAGAATATGTTTCTTTATACATATAGATTTGGTTTAATGCGATAATAGGGCTTTCATGTACTTTTTTTTCTATGTCGCCTAATCTAAAGGAGCTTGTGGTTCGTCCCGGGGTATCAGTCTCCTTTTCCTCAACGCTCTTACATGAAAAGATTAAGAATATAAAAATAAATAATAGATAAATCTTTTTTTTCATCGTTATTTTCCGGTTTCCGAATAATTCATTTCTCCGCCGCCATCCATATCAAAAGAATAAACAACTGAACCGTCCGGTAGATACACTTCTTTTGTTTTATAAACTCCGTCTCCCGACCAGTCGCTTTCCGAGGAAGCGATTAAACGGCGGTAGTCAAGGATATTTTCCATTTCATAATTAACGGGCGGGCGGCGGAAACGGCGGATTGTTTCCATTCTGCCGTCAAGATCGATATCGATATGCTGAACTACGGGCAATCCTTTTTCAAATTCCGTAACGGAAACCTGCCGTCCGTTTAAGGTTTCAACCGCGCGCACTATAACTCCCCTATCCATATAAATTGTTTCCGTAGCGCCGTCAATTTCCAAACTTGGACGGGAATAGCTTGAACAAAATGAAAGGAGAGCCTTATAAGTAAGAGCGATATATTGATATACCAATTCAGGATACAGAAGACCCGTAAGTTTGTCGCTCCCGCCAAGTTCAATAAAATTAATCGGCGCATAACTAAAAAAGACGGGACCGAAAGTAAATGTTTCATTTTCCAATTTAGCCTGTTTTACGGAAGGATAACGCTCCCATTGCAAATCAATACGCCGCGATAAACTCTTTTCACGCGAAGAATCATTTTTTGAAATAAAAGTAGAAACTTTTTCAGGATCATTGTCCAAGCCGAATTTTACTCCAAATCTAAAAACATTATTACTCAGAGCGTCAATTAAATAATCTATAAATCCCGCGTTGTAATGCACGATGTTTTCTATGTAGCCGTCGTTATCGTCATCGACAATTATAAAACCGGAAAAAACAAGAAGTTTACGCGTAAATACCTCGCGTCCTTCTTCACTGCGAAGTAATTTGTAAGTATCGGTTATTATTTCTTTTTTAATCAACGGAACTTCTTTATTTAATGTCGGAGGTACTTTGTCAAATATTACCGGAAGTTCTTTATCAAAAATTACCGGAGTATCATTACTTACCGTAACAGAAGAAAAAATTTCTTCTATTGCCGTTTTATCATCAATAAGTCCAAGATTAAGCGCCACAGGGACAGAAGCCGGATTAGGCTTAAAATTTTTATCATTGGATAAATTTCCCGATCTATAAGCGGCGGCGCTTCTTCGCGCGTCATCGACATTTCTTATAAACGGAGCCGCCAGCCACGCAAGTTCCGGGTCTGCTTCCCGCAAGAACGGAAGCCGCTTAAGCGCAAGCTCAAGAAGGTTAACGTCGCTCTCGGGCAATTCAGAAGGTTGCGGTTTTCTGTTATACGCGTATTCAAAAAATATTCGCAGGGGGCGCGGGTCGCGGGGAAACCTGTCCATAGCGAGCAAAGTTTGGCTTCTAAATTGCGCCGCCGCGTAAACATAATCATAGCCGGGCTCTTTCCCGCTTGCCATTCCCCTAAGAGCGAGAAGCCGTAGCATTACAGAATCGGCGCGGGAGCCTGCCGCGTCTATTCTGTCCAGACAGATCAGCGCGTCTTGATATTCGCGCATGGAAACAAGCATTTGCGCTTTTAACAACTGCGCGTTGTATTCGCCGTACTTTACCCAACGATTAGCGTCAATCGCTTTATTTAAACTTTCAACTACCGCCTTTTGCCTTATACTGTTTTTATAGTGCGATTGAACTACGGCAAAAAGGTAGGAAACATCTGAAGAAACGCCTGAAAAATCCATCGCGCGAGTAGATGCGGCAAGCGCTTCGTCCCATCTCTGCTCGTCAACCGCCTTCTGGATCCATTGAACATACTGCAACGCCGCCTGCGAATCGTCTTTCGCGTTTATTACAGGTTGAGCGTGAATATTAAAAACAACAAAAATAAACAGCGACATTAAACACAAACTACGCAATCCGATAAATTTCATTCAGGCTCCCCTTTAGACGGAAGACCGATAATTTCCCGTACTTCATCATCAATAAGCGTCTCGCGCGCGATAAGAGCGTCAGCTAATTTTTCAATCTGATCTTTATGCTCCTTGATAATTTTTAACGCGTTGTTTCTGGCGTGGTCGAGTATTTCCTTAACTGCCTTGTCTATCCGTTGTGCGGTATCCTCGGAATAATCCTTATGGCGCGCTATCTCTTTGCCGAGGAAAATAGGCTCGTCTTCCTGCCCATACGCGATGGGACCTAGTTCTTTCGCCATGCCCCATTCGCAAACCATGTTACGCGCCATTTCTGTCGCCTGCTGAATGTCGTTCTTTGTTCCCGTGGTTGTCTCATCATAAAAAAGATTTTCGGCTAGCCAGCCGCCGTAGCAGATGGCGATGCGATCCTCTATCCAGCCCTTGGAGCGGCTGTAACTGTCTTCTTCGGGGAGGGAAAGCGCCGCGCCGAGCGCCCTTCCGTGGGGAACAATAGTAACTTTATGCAGGGGGTCGGCATTTTTAAGATAATAGTGCAATATCGTATGTCCCGCCTCATGAATAGCGGTCATACGCCGCTCTTTGTCGGAAACTACCAGCGTTGTCCGCGCGACACCCATCAGCACCTTGTCTCTGGCTTCTTCAAAATCGGACATTATAACTTCGGGTCTGTCTTTTCGCGCGGCGAACAATGCCGCTTCGTTTACAAGGTTAGCGATATCAGCGCCGCTCATTCCCGGCGTCGCTCTTGCGATGCGGGCGAGATCAACTTCCTTATCCAAAGGAAGTTTCGCGACATTGATTTTTAAAATTTCCTCGCGTTCCTTTATATCCGGCATCGCTATAATCACCTGGCGGTCAAAACGACCGGGACGAAGAAGGGCGGGGTCTAAAACATCGGGGCGATTTGTCGCGGCAAGAATAATAACTCCGTCTTTTGAATCAAAGCCGTCCATTTCCACAAGGAGCTGGTTCAATGTCTGCTCGCGCTCGTCATGACCGCCGCCGTAGCCCGCGCCGCGAGTGCGCCCAACAGCGTCTAATTCATCAATAAAAATTATACAAGGAGCGTTTTTGCGTCCCTGCTCAAAAAGGTCTCTTACGCGGCTTGCGCCGACACCGACAAACATTTCCACAAAGTCGGAACCGGACATGTGAAAGAACGCGACGCCCGCTTCTCCGGCGACAGAACGCGCCATCAATGTTTTACCTGTTCCCGGCATTCCGACAAGAAGCACGCCCTTTGGAATACGCGCTCCCATCTTGGTAAACTTCTG
>JGI20171J14444_1000166_pt1 | contig 22371 bp, 20 predicted proteins | sample TergutNc150P4_FD_14444 | JGI IMG/M metagenome (IMG submission 14444) | reverse complement strand
GCCGATGCCGCTGGGGCTGGGGCTGCTGTGGCCGCTGCTGCTGCTGCTGGGGCTGGGGCTGCTGTGGCCGCTGCTGCTGCTGCTGGGGCTGGGGCTGCTGTGGCCGCTGCTGCTGGGGCTGGGGCCGCTGTGGCCGCTGCTGCCGGGGCTGGGGCCGCTGTGGCCGCTGCTGCTGGGGCTGGGACCGCTGCCGCTGGGGCCGCTGCCGCTGGGGCACCACCCTAACCCCTCCTCTTGCGCGGTTTGAGCGATGCCAGCAAGCCGGCAAACAAGGCGAGCAGAGTAAAAAACTCCAAACGCCCCATCCACATCTGCAAAACATAAACGACTTTCAAGGCCAAAGGCGCGTCCGGGGTAACGATCCCAGCCGAAAGCCCGGCGTTAGAGGCCGCAGAAACCGACTCCAAGGCAGACGGCAAGGCATCGTAGCCGGCGACAATGCCAGCTAAGGTGCCCAGCAGATAGCTGACGATGTACAAGAGTGTCACCACCATCGCAGTATTGGCGGCTTCGGTGCTGATCAGGTGGCGTCCGTTATGGTAGTAGCTGGTAGTGTCGCGGGCGGATCCCGGTGAGAGCAAGGCCTTCGTCCGGGCGACCACCAATTTGAAAACAATGCCCACCCGCAAGGCCTTGATACCGCCGGCGGTAGAGCCAACACTGCCACCGAGAGCCATAGAGATAATCAAGATCATGAATGCCCCACTGGAGAGCAGACTGGTTGTCTGATGAGTGGCGAACAACTGATAGCCAGTATTGGTAGCAGCAGAAACGATAGTAAAGAAGCCCCGCCGCAACAAAGTACCCATCTCGTCCAAATAACCGCCGGCCACCAGTGCTGCCGTGAACAGCACCAAGATCAGTGCGATCCAAGCCGCCAAGGTACGCAGTTCGATATCTCGGAAGAAGTCACGCACTGCCTCTTTCCAATTACCGTGCCAAAGGCGGGCATAAACGGCAAAATTCACTGCTCCCATACACATCAACACCATAGTGATGAACTCCAGCGGCCAAGAATGATAATAGATCATAGAAAGCCCTTGTGGTGCAAACCCACCTGTATCATAAGAACCAATTGTCAACCAAAGAGAGTGGAACAGGGCCCGCGGCGGCTCCATGCCCAAGATCATCGTGATACAGCAAAGCACTGAGGTGCCAATCAGCGTCACCACTGCGGAGAAGCGCCAGATGAACTGGGCGGTCCTCTTGATGTACGGCATCACAAACTCCTCCCGGCCTTCGGCGTTGTAGAAGGAGGAACCAGTCTTGCTGAAAAGCCCGATTGACAAAGCAATGACTATCACACCTTGGCCGCCAAGAAACTGCATCATGAAACGCCACATATTGTCAGCCATTGATGCATGGTCGATGTTTCTGGCCAGTGACAGCCCAGTGGCAGTAAAACCAGAGACACATTCAAAGAAGGCATCGAAATAAGATAAGAAATGACCGGAAAGCCAAAGCGGCACCGCCGCTACCAAGGCGGCGACGATCCAGATCAGGCCGGTGACCACAATGGCCTGTTTGCGTTTCAACTCACTGGGTGCCACCCGCGCCAAGCGCAGCAGCGATCCCACCGCCAACGCACAACCGATGCCCACCAAGTAATGGGCACTCACCGCGAATTCCCCGAATAGCAACGATACGATCAGCGGGGCGAGCATCAACACTGCCAGCAACTGTACCAAGATGCCTAGGTAGCGGCAAATGTTCGCCAGATCGTCGCGTCCAAACCGTGGCCACATCAGCGTTTATCCAATCAGAAGCTTCTCAAGAGCACAAACAGCGATGAGCAATAAGAGAAAAATCGCCATCACAGCCACCACCATGAACAGTGCGGCCAACGGTACATCCCGACGTAGCCGCCGGGATCTCGTGACCCCTTTGCGCAAGAGCTTCTTACCCGAATAGATAGCCATGTCTACGTGCCGCCTCGGCCTAGGAAAACGTCGGCCAATGCTGTTGGCGGCCACGCGGCAGTTTGGCGATGACCCCCTGCAGCAAGCCCTGCAGACGTTGGTCGGCCAAGCGCGATGCTGCCAGCACGTCATCGCCAGAAAGCGGCCTGTCACCGAGGCCAGCCGCCGGATTGGAAATCATAGAGATGCCCAGAACCTGCATGCCCAGCTGGACAGCGGCCAGCACCTCGAAGATTGTGGACATCCCCACAGCATCGGCACCAAGCGTCCTAAACGCCCGGATCTCTGCCGGAGTTTCAAAGCTTGGTCCGCGAACACCGAGGTAGACACCTTCCTGTAAGATCACACCAAGACCTGCGGCCACATCTTTGGCAGACCGCCGCAGCTCGGGCGAGTAAGCATGGCTCATGTCGATGAAATCATCTAGGCCTTGATCCTCGCCAAAGGTCAGGGGACTGGCGGCGGTGAAGTTGATGTGGTCGCTGATCAGCATCAGGTCACCGACGGCGAATGCCGGGTTGATACCACCAGCAGCGTTGGTTACTACCAAGGTGTGCGCACCCATGGCCCTGGCAGCCTGCAGCGGCAAGACGATCTGCTCCGGCGTGTTGCCCTCATAATAATGCAGACGCCCCTGCATACAGAGCACCGGGCAGCCCGCGATGCTGCCGAAGATCAAACGACCGGTATGCCCCGGTGCCGTGCTGGTTTGAAAATGGGGGATATCTTGGTAGCCAATGCTCACAGCGTCATCCACGGCAGCGGCACAGTCGTTGAGCCCTGATCCAAGAATAATAAGCACCTCGGGGCTGCCCGTCTCAAGGTGACTTTCCAGCCGTCTTGCGAGAAAATCCAGAGTCTCGTTGATCCGGTCTTTTAGAGCCATCGCCTACCTTTCCCATACAACCGCCGCCGCACACCTTCCCTTGGGCTGGAACTTGGCCAACGCTTTTGTTACTATCAGTGCTTCATTATACGACAGGAGATTTGACTTATGACAGAACCGCAACGCCCTTTTCGTGAACAATTCACTGCACGGGGACTGATTATTGGACTAATCGGCTGCGTAATCATCACCTCTAGCTCCATTTATGTGGCCTTGAAACTGGGAGCTTTGCCTTGGCCGATTTTCTTCGTGGTCCTTTTGGCATTGTTTTCTTTGAAGCTGTTCTCACGCCTGCCGGGCACCAAGCCCACCAACATCAACGAGGCCAGTGTCTCGGCCAGCGTTATGAGCGCCGGTGCCATGGTAGCCGGCGGCCTAGCCTTCACGGTGCCCGGCATCTGGATCATGCTCGGCAACACCGAGCTGGCCTGGTGGAAACTTTTGGTTTGCGCGTTAGGCGGCGTGGGTATGGGCATCGTGGCCTGTGCCCTGTTCAGGACACACTTTATTCAGAAAAGCGCCTTGCCCTACCCGGTCGGCCAAGGTGCTGCCGAGACTTTACAGGCCGGTGATGGCGGCGGCCGCAAGGCGGTGCTGCTGTTCAGTGCGGTAGGCGTGGCCGGGTTCTTTACTTTTCTCCGCGACGGCCTGAGGCTGGTGCCGCCGATGCTCGGTGACCAGTTGAAGATACCGGGTGTGGCTTTCGGGGTCTACGCCAGCCCGATGGCATTGGCCATGGGATTCATGATCGGCTCGGTGCCGGCACTGGTCTGGGTGATCGGCGGCGTGATCGGCAGCTTTGGCGTGGTGGTCGGCGGGCCGGCCTTACTGGGCTGGAGCTTGGATTTCGCCCAAGATGTCCGAGTCAGTTTGGGAATCGGGCTGATGATCGGTTGCGGTGTCGGCATTGCACTGAAAGAGGTACTACCACGCGCCAAGAAGCTGTTCGCGCCGTTGGTTGGCCGCAATGCCGGCGAGGCCATCGTGCCCTTGCGTTGGGCACCGTTCTTGCTTGCTGCCATCGTCTTGGTGCTGGCCTTCGTGGCCGGCTTCGGATTGTTGGCCTCGCTGCTTTTGGTGCTGCTGACCTGGCTGGTGGTGACTATGGCAGCGCAATGCACCGGCCAAGCTGGCATGAACCCAATGGAGGTCTTCGGGGTCATCGTTTTGCTGGTCTGCGGTTTAGCAGTGAATTTGGGTGGTGTTGAAGCCTTCCTAGTAGCCGCCACTGCCACGGTAGCTTGCGGCTTCGTGGGCGACCTGATGAATGACTTCAAGGCCGGGGCGCTGCTCGGCACCAGCCCACGGGCACAGTGGATCGGCGTCAGTATCGGCGGCGTGCTGGGTGCCGTAGTGGGAACGGCCATCATCTTGCTCTTCGTCACGGCCTATGGTGCCAGCGGCTTCGGGCCGGACGGCACGTTCGTCGCCGCCCAAGCGACAGCGGTGGCCTCAATGGTCGGCGGCATCCCTAACTTGCCAGTCTTTTTGGCCGGATTGGCCATTGGTGCCCTAGCCTACACGCTCAAAGCCCCAGTGATTACTCTGGGACTCGGTGTTTATCTGCCATTCTACCTGACGCTGGCAGTAGCTATCGGCGCTGCGGTACGCTTCGTGGTAAGCAAGATTGCCCCCCGCTGGTCAGCCCGCGAAGACGGCATGGTGTTAGCCTCCGGGCTGCTAGGCGGTGAGAGCATAGTCGGCGTAATCCAAGCTTTGGTGGTCGTGATCAGCAGCGGTTTTGGACTCAGGTAGGCAAATGCAGCCTCAGACAAACAGGCAGCCGCCTTGTTGATGCCTCCCAAACCTGCACGGCCTTGAGGAAGCAGCGATTCCCATATACCCTTGGCACTGCTCACTTGAACGGAATTGGCCAATTTGGGCGGTATGCGGGAGTTTTCTTGGTATAATCAATGGACTATCCGAACGAGGGGAAGGCGAGACTTATGTTTTGCACAAACTGTGGCCGAGAACTTCTAGATGATGCCAAATTCTGCACATTCTGTGGAGCAGCTCAGGATAACCTTGTCATCAGTGAGCCTGCTATGCCTGCAGATCCGCAGCTCCCGGTCGAGCCAACACTGCCCGGTGAGGCGGCTGTCTTAGCGAGCAGTGCGGCGGTGGCTAGCGAAGGGGCAGCTTCTGCTCCCCTTGGGGCGGATGCTATGCCGTCTCCAGCAGCAGCGGACAACGTTTTAGGCGATGTCGAGGCTGCCCCCGCACTAGCTGAACCTAGTCCGATGCCAGCCAACAGCAATGCGGCCGTGGCGGCAGATGGCTACCCGAACACCAATCCAGCGGCAGTGCCGGTTGCGGTACCAGTGGCAATACCGGTGGTGGCACCAGCGGTACCACCAGTACAGCCGGTATCACCAGTGGCGCCAACGGCATCAACACCAACACCGCCAGAGCCACCGATGCCACAGGGCGGCAGTGGCACACAAGGCCAGTATGCAGCACCGTCCGCCGACACCGTAGCGCAGGCTCCGGCCTATACCGTCCCCACTGGCCAACAGCAAGCAACGGGCGGCAAGAAGAAGACTTGGATCATCTTCCTAGTTATTGCTGCCGTCTTGATACTCCTAATTGGTGTCTTGGCCTTTGCTGTCGTGGGCTTTCTGAACTTTCAGGCTGATAACCTCCGGTCATCTGGGGGCACTGCAAGCATTAGTAACTCTAGCGGCTCCAGCAGCGGCGGTGCTGGCACCACCGATAGCGGCGGCAGCGCGTCAGGCACTGACATGCCTTCCGGATACAGCTCGATAGCCAGTGACGATAAGATGGACTTTGCCCTCGGCAAAGCAGGGAACTCTGCAGGCGGCGGTATCGAAGTCGAGATCTATGTCAACAACAAGACCAGTAGCAATGTGTTCTTCTTATTCAACGACAACAAGATCAACGGTGCAGCGGTAAATGACTCCAATGTCTACAGCAGTGTCTACTACGATGTCAAAGCCGGCAACAGCCGTGCTGGTGTAGTGTACCTTGATGACGTAAAAACCGTTGATGACCTGAAAACTTGGTCAGGAACCATTGTGGTTGTCGATGTAGATAGTTATGACACCATTGCGAACTACCCGTTTAGCCTTACCTACAAAAAATAGGTTGGTGCCCCGGAGAGATCGATCGGCATCTTCTAGGCAGACCCCGTCATTGGGCTTGACCGGCAATCTTTCCCTTGATCAACAGGACGAAAGATTGCGGCTCGGGTGGCCGGGTGGGACGGAATCACAAGTTGATCGGCATCTAGGGAAGAAGTCCGTCCAGCAACTCCAGTAGCTGATGGTAGGCACTATCAGCCTGCTGTTCTTTGGACACAGGGTATTGCAAGCGATGGGACTTCACGAAGTATAGGCCGCCCTTGGCTTTCAGTGCGGCGGCCTGCTCTGCCCCGAGCACTAGGCCTTCCAGCACGAAGGCTTGACGTTGTACGGTTATGCTGGTGATGCCAAGGGCAACCGCCAGCAGACGCACCCGGTTGCGGTCAAGCAGATTGCTGGCGGCGGCGGGCAAGGCACCGTAGCCGCCTTCCAGACGTGATTGCAGCTCGTCGATCGTCTCCAGATCTAAAGCTGCCGCCAAACGGCGATAATAAAGCACCCGTTCGTCTGCTGCAGCCATATACTCCTCGGGGAAGAGACAGGGCACTGGCAGCTCAACACGAACCTCTGAGACATCCTTCGCAGATGCCGTTTTCTGTTCCGAGTTCTTGCCGCTACTGCCATCGGCGAACTCGCGCATCACAGCTTGCCCTTGGCCCTCGGCCGTGCGTACTGCTTCGTTGATCATGCTGGTGAAGAGGTCGAAGCCCACTGCCGAGAGGTTGCCGCTTTGCTCCGCCCCGAGCAAGGCACCGGCACCACGGATTTCCAGATCACGCATCGCCACCTTCATGCCACTGCCCAAGTCCTGAAATTCGTCGATGGCCGTTAGGCGGCTGACTGCCTCCGGAGTCAAAGAGGATTCCGATGGGAACAGGAAGTAAGCGTAGGCCTGATCATGTGATCGTCCGACCCGGCCTTTTAGTTGGTAGAGCTGTGCCAGTCCCAAACGTTGGGAGTCCTCGATGATCAGGGTGTTGGTATGCGGATTATCCAAGCCGCTCTCGATGATAGTGGTCGACACCAACACATCAAACTGACCAGCGGCAAAACGCTCCATGACATCTTCCAGCTGGCGAGGACTCATTTGGCCATGAGCCACGCCAATGCGCACCTCCGGTGCCACGGCCATGACCCGGGAGGTCGCGTCATCAATTGAGCGCACCCGATTGCTGACATAGTAAACCTGCCCGCCCCGACCGACTTCGTGGCGGATCGCCGCGCTCACCACGTCCTCATTCCACTCCCCCACCTGTACCCGTACAGGAGTACGGCTGGTGGGCGGAGTGTCGATCAGGCTCATATCCCGCACCCCAGAAAGAGCCATCTGCAGGGTGCGCGGAATCGGTGTAGCCGTGAGCGTCAGCACGTCCGTCTGCTCACGCAATTTCTTTAGCTGCTCTTTGTTCTGAACGCCAAAGCGCTGCTCCTCGTCAATGATGACCAGCCCCAGATCAAGCGGGTTAACATCAGCAGAAAGCAGACGATGGGTACCAACCAGCATCTCCAAGCGCCCTTGGCCAAAACGTTTGAGAATGGCCTTCTGCTCGGCAGCCGTGCGGAAGCGAGACAGCACATCGACGTTCACAGCAAAGGGCTCGAAACGCTCGGAGAAGGTAGTGTAATGCTGTTGGGCGAGAATGGTGGTGGGAGCCAAAAGCATCACCTGCTTACCTCCCTGAATGGCCTTGAAGGCCGCCCGTATGGCCACCTCGGTCTTGCCAAAGCCAACGTCACCGCAAATCAGCCTGTCCATCGGCCGCGAAGACTCCATGTTCGCCTTGACATCGGCGATCGCCGCCAGCTGATCAGGGGTTTCTTCGTAGGGGAAGGCCAGTTCCATCTGGTACTGTAACTCGTTGTCCGGAGCATAGGCAAAGCCCTGCTCGGCGATCCGCTGGGAGTATAGCTCGATCAGATCAAAAGCCAACTGACGAGCGGCCTTGCGTGCCTTGCCGCTCGCCCGCGCCCAGTCCGAAGTGTTTAAGCGGGTCAAGCGGGGGGCAGCAGAATCGGAGCCGATGTAGCGCGTGACCCGGGCGATCTGCTCCACCGGCGTGAACAGCTTGTCGCCTTTGGCGTATTCCAGATGCAGGTAGTCGCGTTGGATACCGGCCACTTCTTGGCTCAAGATCTGACGGAAAAGGGCGATGCCATGCGCTTCGTGCACCACGTAGTCACCGGGTTTGAAAGGAAAGGTCAGTGAAGTGGGGTCAACCCGGCGGCGGCTGGCCACACCGGACGTACCGCCCCGGCCACGGCGGGCAACACTGACTGCCGAGTTGTCGGTCAGGGAGAGCAATGCCAAGCGGGCAGCGGGAACGCTGAGCGCCGTCGGCAAGGCAAGATCGCAAACCATGGCGATGTTAGCGGCCGGCATGACGGGCTGCTGCTCACCCTCCGAGCGCCGCTCGACAAAGGAGACGTGTGCGTCAGACAAGGCCAGCTCGATTTCTGAGCGTAGGCGGTGGTTGGGCTCGCAGACCAAGGTCAAGTAGTCACTTTTCAGCAAGCCAGACGCAGCAGCGGCCAAGCGTTCCTCTGAGCCATTAATGCCGGGATGCTTGACCTCCAAGCGCAAGTCGAGGCCACCCGCACCGGCAATCATGGCCAGCAACGACAGCCGCTGTTGAGCACCAAAGTCCAACTCACCAGGCTTGGTGAAAAGCGCCGCCAAGGCCGCCTTGGCAGCAGCAGTGCCCGAGATATGGCGCTCAACGCTGCTCTGCTGTTCATCAAAGTAGCGGTTGGCATCGTCAAACAGCGAACGCGGCTCAATTGCCACCACCAACGCATCCTTGGCCAAGTAGTCCAGCGGGTTGGCGGTTTGCTCATAGAGCCAAGGCAGGTAGAAGGGCAGCTCGGCAAACAGGTTGCCGGCCTCGATACTCTCGATATGCTGGCGGTATCCGGTGGGCAAGGCAGCAATATTTTCTCCCTGTAAGGCATACAGGCAGCGCAGTGCCCGCTGGGCGCTACGTTCGTCTAGGACCACATCCCGCGCTGGCCAAATATCCACAGCCGCTAACATGCCAATAGACTGGCCGGTCAGCGGCACCAGCCGCCGCAATGCCTCAACGTCGTCACCAAAAAGCTCAATGCGCACCGGATGGCCGAGGCCAGCCGGCCAAACATCCACGGTGTCGCCCCGACGGCTGAAGCTGCCGGGCAAATTGGCCTGGTCGTTGCGTTCATAGCCCCGTTGGACAAGCGCCAAAGGCAAGTCGTCCCAGCTCAGCGAATCCGGTAAGGGCTGCCCTTGAACGAGACGAAGGCTGGCTGGCAAAGAGCCAGGAGGCGGCAGACGGCCGAGCAGCGCCCGGGCGCTGGCCACCACCAGCGCTGGCCCGGGGAAGCACCGGTCAATGCACACTTCCGGCATTGCAGCCGCCGAGCCGCAATCTAACAAGGCCCGATTGATCGGTGCTGCTTCAACAGGCGGTTGTCCAGTAGGCGTTTTTCGATCGAACAGTTGCCCGGTCGGTGCCTCTCCGGCTGGCAGTGGCCCAGCGGTTGTTGCCCCAGCATAGCCGCCCTGCAAAACACTGAGCGCCCGCGCCCGCTGGCCGACTGCGGCCACATGGTCTTCCGTAAACGACCCCTCACGCCAAGGCTGATAGCTCAAAAGCGGCAAACGGAGAACTGCGGCGGCGGGCAGCCAGAGCCGCAACTCCCGCGCCAACTGATCGGCAGCAACCTCTCCGCTGACCAACACCAACGTCGTGCGCGGCACACGAACAAAGTTAGCAGCCACCAGCAAAGCACGTGCCGAAAGCGGCACCGCAGCCACTGCATCGTCGCCTTGGTCAAGTTTTCCGCGCAAGCCAACCAGCGCCTGTGAAGCAAACAGGTGCTGAGAAACAAGCGAGATCAAAGATGAGTCAAACACATTAAAAAGCTTAGCGCAAACCAAGGCAACCCACAGGCGAGAGGAGAGTCGTTGAACATCTAAAAACACTATGAAAGGGCGATGCCCCCCGTAGGCACAACCTCAGTTGATACGGTGGGACAGGGAAGGGGGGCGGTTCCTGTGTTCCGCATGCTCACATGCGAGACACAGGAACCGCCCCCATCATATGACCCTGTGCTCCTTCTCCGAAGCTACAAGGATCATCCCGGTCAGCGGCTCACAGTGTGTTCGAGACCGCGTGAAGGCCTGCCCTTGCCATGCCGTCTGCTAGCTATCGATCTCAATGCTAGTGCCCGGCGAAGGTGGAAAAGAACCAGCGGGGAGCCACCTTGTCCATGCCGGAGCTGGCAGCGTCCTGATCCTCAAGGTCGTGATCGTAGAAAAACTTCAGGGACTCGTAGGCCGCAGCACCATCTGCATCTGGGAACGGTATCTGGAACTCTATCTGGGTGCTATAGACGGCAATTTCTACAGGATAAGGCGCACTGTAGAGGAACTTGTATATATAGTCCCTCATCGACCCCATGTCGATGTTAGCGTGATTTAGCAGGTTGTCGTTCTCGTCAAGACATATATAGCCGCCGCTAGCCTCCGGGTGCTGGGAGAAGTACGACGCGATGTTGAGTATCTCGGCCCGCTTGGCTTCCACCAGCGTTGGCATCATGTAGCCCGACATGTAGTCAAAGCCGCCCTTGGGGTGGGCGAAGTCCTTGACGGTCACCTTGACCTTGGCCAGCCTGCCGTTGTGGGAGCGTATGGTGACGGTGGCGGTGCCGGCCTTCAGGCCGGTCACCTTGCCGGAGGCGGACACCTTGACGCGGCTGTTGGAGGCCGAGTAGTAAAGCTTGGTGCTCACCGGCCTCGGGTACTCGTAGGTGGTGTAGTGCGATGCCTCGGCCTCGGCGTAGATCTGCTTGACCTGCCCCAAGCCGATGGTGGCCGACCTATTCACGTCTATGCTCTGGACGTTGGTCTTCTTGGCAGCAGGGCTGTGGGTCTTGGAGGACACCGCATAGGTCAGGGCGCTGTAGACCCTCTTGCCGCCGACCACGTCGTAGGAGCGCATCTTGTAGCGGTAGGTCTTGTTGGCCTTAGTGGCCTTGTCAGTCCAGCTGGTCGCCTTCTTGCCCACCGTGGCGACCTTCTCATAGGCCTTCTTGGCCGGGTCGTAGCGCAAGACAACGTAGCCGTCGGCGCCCTTGGCGGCCTTCCAAGTGAGCTTCAGGGTGTCGGAGTCCACCCGCCCGGCATAGAGGGCGCCGGGGGGCGCAACGGCGGGCGGCATCGCGGCCGCATAGGCCTATGTTACGGCGAGCCGCGAGACAGGGCAGAATACTCTGCCTTCTCCTGATCGGCAGCTCAAAGGATTGCCGGTCAAGCCGGCAATGACTGGGGGTTTGTTTAATTCGACGCTCCCTTGGGAAAACATGGCCCTGCCACAACTGGGGGCTGCCGTGCCTCGGGGCCGCCCTCCGATGTGGCCGCCCTCCGATGTGGCCGCCCTCCGATGTGGCCGCCCTCCGATGTGGCCGCCCTCCGATGTGGCCGCTCTCCGATGTGGCCGCTCTCCGATGTGGCCGCTCTCCGATGTGGCCGCCTTGCCCCCATGCCGCGCCGCTACCACGAATCGTCCCGGTCGGCGGCCTCCAAGGCCTTCAGGGGCTCCGGCTCCAGCAGGTCGTCGGCCATCACTTCCCGTGACTCGGAGCCGTTGGCCGGGCCGACGATCCCCTTTTGCTCCAAGTCGTCCATGATCCGCCCAGCGCGGCCATAGCCGACCTTCAGCTGCCGCTGTAGTCTTCCATAATATTTCGGATCAATTAGGTTCCTAAACACACTGTTTAGGGAAGCACTGACTTGATGCCCGAACTAGATATCCTCCCCTGTTATGCCCAGAAGCTTCGCTATCTGCCTATTGATTTTATGCGTTTCATTATTTGTCAGAGCCCCACTAACACTCCAGGCTCATTTCGTGCGACAGTGAGTATTTTTTTCTGTCATCACAAAGCTTGCCTGCTTCAAACTGTTGCTATTGCTTGGATCAATCCTTACTTGCGTCGTAGTTTCGTGGCAATCAAAAGTTCTGAGCAGACATGGCACAACGGAATCTAACATGTCGCCAAGCTCGCCTTGGATAAGTGTGAGAGTTAAAGACGGTTAGACAACGAGATTTTGGAACATTGAATTAGGCCTCCGTCAAAACGGATGACATACGCCTTGATATTAGGATAATCTCAACTGGCTTTAACCAGTGAGGCGACATCGTATCCGTGTTCGCGCAGATACTCTGTCGCTGCCTTTTCGGTGAGGCCGATCGGCCTCGGCTTCGGATCCTTTAGCTCATCGTAGTCCACCGGGTTGAAAGCATAGCATTTCCTCATATTCACAATGTTCGGACAATGGTAGCCATGGCGGCAATCTCTCCAACCCACATTCAGTCAGCCGCATTTGGAGTAGCCGCAGTTGCGGCAGACTACGCAGGCCCCCTCGTGTTGCACTGGCTCGAAGCATTCCGGGCAAAGCGCTTGGTATTGGCCGGGCAGCACGGGCGGAGCCGCTTCGGCCGCTGCTGCGGCAGCAGCTCCAGCAGCGGCTCCAGCAGTTGCCCCGGCAGCCACCGCGGCTTCAGCCGCCTGGCTCGCTTGGCTGCCAGACGGGCTGCATCCTGGCAAGACGGCAGCAGCAGCCCCGGGCAGCCCGGCAGCCCAGCCGTTTGCCCCCTCAGCACCGCCAGCTCCATCGCCCGCCATCTCGTCGCTGTCGGCTGCGGCGTCGGCGGCGGCCCCTGGCATCTTGCCTCGGCTGTTCTTGATCAGTTGGCTGGGCTTGATGGCCTCGGCGGTCAACGATCCACCCCGGCGGATGTGCTCGTCCACCTTCATCAGCACCCGGGCGATGGCATCGGGGCAGCTGGTGCAGCTCATGCTGTCTTGACGTACCGTCGAGGGGCAGCGGATGCCCTTCAGTTGATTGCAGATCGACTTGACGGACATGCCGCTGCGCAGTGCCACGCTGGCCAAACGCGCCGTGGCCTCGCTTTGAGAGGGGCAGCCGCCCGCCTTGCCGGTGGATGTGAAAACCTCACAGATGCCCGTCTGATCGTAGTTCACCGTCACGTAGAGGTTGCCGCAGCCGATCTTCATTTGCTCGGTGAAGCCGCTGGTCACCGCTGGCCGTAGGCGCGGCATGATTTCGCCGAAGGCCTGGACGGGCAGCGCAGCGACAGCCCCGCCACCAGCAATCCCAGCGGCTCCAGGCCCGGACTGTTCGTCACCCGCCATGCCCCCACTGGCGCTGCCCTTATCCCCATCTGCCCCAGCCCCGGCGTTGTCGGCGCCAATGACGCTCAGCACCTGACTGTCACGGCTGCCGTCGCGGTAGATGGTCACGCCCTTGCAACCCTCTTTAAAAGCCAGCACAAAGACCTCGGCCACGTCTTCGTGCGTCGCCGTGCTCGGAAAGTTCACAGTCTTGCTGACAGCGTTGTCCGTATGACGTTGGAAGGCAGCCTGCATGCGAATGTGATAAAGCGGGCTGACATCGTGAGCGGTCATAAAGACCCGCCGGATGTCAGCCGGGATCGCATCGATACCCTCCAAACTGGCAGCGGCAGCCACTTGGCGCATCAACTCCTCCGAATACAGTCCGGCTGCCTCCAGACGCGCTCTAAGGATCGGGTTGACCTCCAAGAACTCATCACCGTCCATGATTCGCCGCAAAAACACAAAGGAAAAGACCGGCTCCACTCCCGAAGAACAACCGGCGATGATAGAAAGCGTACCGGTGGGGGCAATGGTGGTGGTGGTGGCGTTACGCATGGCCTCACCACCAGCATAAACGCTTTCCGCAAACAGTGGGAAACTGCCACGCTCCAAGGCCAGCTGGTGCGACGTGCGGCGTGCCTCGGTGGCGATGTAGGCCATAATCCGTTCGGCCAGCTCCAGGGCTTCCTCACTGGCATAGGGCACATCCAGCGCCAACAACATGTCCGCAAAGCCCATCACACCCAAGCCGATCTTGCGGGTGGCCTTAGTGGTATCGGCGATCAACGGCAGCGGATAGCTATTGATCTCGATGACGTTGTCTAGAAAATGCACGGCCTCGGCCACTGTCTGCGAGAGCTGTTGCCAGTCGATGGCGTAGCTTAGAGCAGTTTGGCCGCTCTTGACCTTCGGATCGTCAGTGTCACGCTGGCGCAACATCCGCGACAGGTTAATGCTGCCCAAATTACAGCTCTCGTAGGGCAACAAGGGCTGTTCGCCACAGGGGTTGGTGGCCTCGATCTGGCCTTGTCCGGGCACTACGTTGTCACGGTTCAGGCGGTCCAAAAAGACAATGCCCGGTTCGCCGTTGCGCCAAGCGGCATCGACGATATGCTCGAAGACCTCGCCAGCGCTTAAGCTGCCCGCCGCCTGCCCGGTATGCGGGTCGATCAGCCCGTATTCCTCGCCTTGCTCCTGAGCCCGCATGAACTCTTCAGTCAGGCCGACCGAGATATTGAAGTTCACGATATCGGCATTGCTCTTCTTGCAGTCGATGAAGGCCATGATGTCCGGATGATCGACGCGCAGGATGCCCATGTTGGCACCCCGCCGCGTACCCCCTTGCTTGACTGCCTCTGTAGCCATGTTGAAGACGCGCATGAAGCTCACTGGACCTGAGGCTACGCCGCCAGTGGAGTTGACGGTAGAACCAGCCGGACGCAGACGCGAGAACGAGAAGCCCGTGCCACCACCGGATTTATGGATCAAAGCGGCGTCTTTTACAGCCTCGAAAATCTCTTCCATACTGTCGCCGATGGGCAACACAAAACAGGCCGAGAGCTGACCCAGTGGCCGGCCGGCATTCATCAAGGTCGGCGAATTGGGCAAAAAAGCCAATGAGGTCATCATTTGGTAGAAGCGCTCTTCTAGCGCCTTGGCCTCGCTGCCGCATGTCCCAAAACGCAGATCGGCAGCGGCCACCGTGGCGGCCACTCGCCGAAACATCTGCTCCACAGTTTCGATAGTCTCGCCTCTTTCGTCTTTGATCAGATAACGCTTGCGCAAAACCTCCAGCGCCGTACCAGTGATATCGCTGATAGCCATTATTGTCCTCTCGTTTTTAGCCTACGGGCGCTATGAGAATACCCGGTGGAAGTGCTCGACAGTACCCGATAATCTGAAAGCATCATATATTGTGCATGGTGACGGTTATCTATACTACTTATTGTGAGGAAACTGTCAAGCATCAAATTGTACTGCGCTCATTTCCGCAAGGCAGACGGTTTGCCGCAAATGCTGTGTTCTTCTTTATAATGGGCAATAGCAAACCGGCGATGAGAAAGGCCAGCCCATGCCCCGTGAGTCAAAAGCCGCCAAACAGCAGCGTGCGCTGGCTGTTGCCGAACGGCTGTGCGTCACTTACCCCGAAGCCGAGTGCGCCCTGCACTTTTCTGACCCCTTCACTTTGGTTATTGCCGTGCTGCTGTCTGCACAAACAACCGACATCGCCGTAAATAAAGTAACACCGGAACTCTTCAGACGCTGGCCGGATCCGGCGACGATGGCCGCTGCCGACCCCAGTGATGTGGCTGAGGTGATTCGGAGTATCGGCTTTTATCGGGTCAAGGCCGCACACTGCGTCCAAACCGCCCAGACATTGCTCAGCGAATACGGCGGCAAAGTACCTGCCGAGATGGCCGCCCTCATCCGCCTGCCCGGGGTCGGCCGTAAGACCGCAAACATCGTTTTAACCAACGCCTTCGGCATCGTCGAGGGCATTGCAGTGGATACCCACGTCTATCGCATCGCCCATAAATTGCGCTTTTCTACTGCCAACTCCGACACGCCAACCAAAGTGGAGCACGATCTGCTGGCTGTTTTCCCATCAAGGCTTTGGGGCGAAGTAAACCACCGTTGGGTGCTGTTTGGTCGGGAATACTGCGTCGCCCGGCGACCGCGCTGCGCCGAATGCCCTTTGAGCGACCTTTGTCCATCCAATAAGTTACAATAATAACGTAGTCAGCCACTGCCGGGCCATTCGGAGAAAGCAACACTCAACCATGTCGTGCCCGTTTAGAAAGGACAGCTGTGTCAGCACATATCCTGATTGTTGAGGACGACGAGAATATCGCCCATATGATCGAGGCCACTTTGGCCATGGGGCATTACACCAGCGAGATAGCCAGTGACGGCAGTGAGGCTATTGCCGCTATGCACGTCTGCAGCTTCGACCTGATACTTTTAGATGTCATGCTGCCAGGCAAGGACGGCTTTGAGGTATTTGGGGAACAGGGGCTTGGCACTCCTGACGCACCCCCGGTTATCTTCCTCACAGCCATGGACGATGTCCCGAGCAAGGTTCGCGGCTTGCGGATGGGAGCCGAGGACTACATAGTCAAACCCTTTGAGTCCGTTGAGTTGTTGGCCCGCATCGAAGTGGTGCTGCGACGCTCCCAACCACAACACCCGGCACTAAAATACGGTGCGATCAACATCGACCCCAGCCGCCATCTAGTGACCTTGCGCGGCAAGAAAGTCAGCTTGACACCCAAGGAATTTGACCTGCTGATTTTTTTCGTCAACAACATTGACATTGCCTTGACCCGTGAACGCCTACTTTCAGCCGTCTGGGGCTATGACTATTTTGGTGAAACCCGTACTGTAGATACCCATATCCAGAAGCTACGCAGAAAACTCGACTTGTCCGACGACTTAGTTACTATCCCCCGTTTAGGCTACCGGTTGGAAATGCGCCACGACCAAAGCAACGGCCAGCATAACAATACGGATGCCAAGGAAGCACCTTCGGAAACACTGTGAAGCTCTGGCAAAAGATCTTTCTGACCACCTTGTCTTTAGTGATTGTAGTGGTCAATGCCTCGTCGTTGATCCTTCTCAAAAACAATCATGATTTGGCTATCGTGCATGAGCGTCAGACTGCCCTGACCCGTCATAGCTATCTGGTGTCTGAGATCCAAAACAGCATCGTCTACAAGCAGCTGGTAGAGCGGACAGAGAACCTCAACGGCGATCAAATCAACGAAGTTCTAAACAGTGTATTCGAGCGTCAGAACGACGACATGGCCAGCAGTGCCGCCCTTTACTTTGGACGTCAGGCCACGTTTTCGACAAATACCTTGTCTGGCAGAGCAGAAGCCATACTGCTGGCACTCCCCGACTACTCGTCCACTATTGTCACCGACGGTAATAAGAACATCCTATTGGTGGTTTCAAGCCTCGTCCTCAACCAGCGTCCTTACCAGTTGATCACCTCATACGACATCACCTCGACCTACACCCTGTTTGATGCTGATTTCAACCAAATCCGCATCATCAGCATTGTCTCTGCCCTGATTATTGCGGGAATCCTGCTGCTTTTAGTACGCACCTTGCTGCACCCGTTACAAAACCTCTCCAGCACCACCCGACAAATCGCCAGCGGCAATCTTAAGAAGCGGGTGCGTGTCCAAGGCAACGACGAGGTGGCCGAAGTGGCCCAAAACCTAAACCTGATGGCCGACTCCATCGAACAGAGTGTGACCGCCCTGAAACGCCTAGCAGAGTCCCGACAAGTCTTTATCGGCAACCTGACCCATGAGATGAAGACCCCTTTGACATCGATACTGGGCTTAGCCGACCTGCTGCGTGTTCGTCGTGAGGTTTCCGACAACGAACGTCAGGAGTTCGCAAATATCATCGTCAATGAGACCAAGCGCCTCCAAGGACTCTCCGGAAAGTTAATGGAGTTGCTCAGCGTCGGCAGCATCGCCCCCACACTGGAGTGTATCGATTTGCAGGAGCTTTCTGACGAGCTGGATGTTAGCCTACAGCCAGTGCTGGCCACTCAACACGCAACACTGGTCTTCGAGGTGCCGGAAGATCCGTCGGAGCATACGATATTGGCAGATCAGGAACTTTTGCAATCCCTGATCTATAATCTTGTGGACAATGCGATCAAAGCCTCCGGCAAAGACTCGACCATCATTTTCCGGGTGCAGGCAATAACGCTCCAAGCCGAGAAGAAGATCCGCATATCGATTATCGACAACGGCATAGGCATCCCGGCCGATCAAATTCAACAGCTTACGGAGCCTTTCTATATGCTGGATAAAGCGCGCACTCGCAAGCATGGCGGTGCCGGTCTTGGCCTTGCCCTTTGCTATGAGATCGCCAAAAGCCATGGCTCAAACCTGCTGATCCAAAGCGAGCTGGGGGAAGGCACCTGTGCCAGCGTGGACTTCGAGCCATACTGTAATCCAAGTGAGCCAGCCGAGCCAACCAAGAAAAAGGATAAGGCCACTGCAACTGCATCTGCCACAGAGTCCAGCAAGGACACATCAGATGTGACTGGCCGCAAACAGAAAAAGGCAGTATGAAGCGCAACTACAACAACCTGTTAACCGTGCTGTTAACAGCCTTGATCATTGCCGTTGGCATTATCTTGCCAACAATCCTCTATCCGACTTTGGATCAATACCGTAACAACGTCATCCGAATCACTGCTCCCAACGACGGAGCTGATGGTGTCTACGTCTTTGACAACCCGCTGCCACTTTACCCTTGGCGGCAATATTCCGTTCGCGACACCCGCCCTTTGACCGCCAATGAGCGCTCTATCCTCCACGACCATGGGGTGCCAGAATTCTTAGAGACAGTGCTGCGCGACCGGGGCATGAAGATTGTTGGGACTGACCCGGCCACCCGAAACCGATTGCTGACCAGCTTCACCTATCTCAACCTTGACGAAAGCAACGGGTCACCCTGTTACGTATTGAAGGACTTTGATCTGAATGGCGACGGACGCACCGACCTGAGTTGTGCAGTGAGTTTGACAGGCGATGTGATTTCTTTGTTGTTGTCACCGCAGTGGCAGACTGTCAGCCTACCAGAACAAGGAACCCCCAATGCCTTGATGCTTTTATCCGATGCCCAGAATAACCGGGCAAACAAGGCAACAACGGCGACAGGCGCTGCGAGCGACTCTAAGACGACCTTCCCGGACAGCAGCAACAGCGCTCAACCCCTAGGCGGCGGGCAGATAGTCGGTCAAGGCAGCACAACCACCCCGAGCTCCGAAAACCTGACAACCTCATCTCCAGACAAGCGACCGCCCGTTGACAAAGACATGCGCATCTGGCCATTTGCCTATGCCATAATGATTGAATCCCGGGCTAATGGCCAAACAAAACTGGCCAACCCCTTCTCGCAATTGGATAACTACTATCACTATTACTACGGCTACTCATATCTCGCCTACCTACGCTTTCGCGCCGGTATGCCTGCTGTTCTGGAAAGCACGACGGCCGTCAACGACACCGACCTTATCCCCGCGGCCTTTTCTACAGAAGACTACGACCTCTATATCTACAATCTGAACCAGCCCACCTCGCTCCGCCTGATCCTTTATCTGGACAAAGAAAGCGGCTACTGCCTCGGCTTCAATATTCAGAATCTTTAGCAAAATTAGCAAAAATGACGGGATTGGCCAACGGCAGCCACGAGAAAGCTTGAGAGTTTAAGTTTTTACAATTTTCTGACAACTGATTGACTATATACCCAAAACATCAGAGTAACATAGATAGCGTTGAGAACTGAACAGAACGTGTTTCTCTCAGTGAGGCCGGATTGGAGGCAGCAGTTCCCCCGGGTTGGTTCTTCCTCCTTGTGATTCATCCCAAATCCTTTCTTTCAACTGCCTTTCATCCGACCTCGGCAACGCCCCACCCCCTTTTTGCCGTCCTTTACCAGCCACTAAAGAAACGGCAACAAGCCCCACAAGCATATGCCTTGTGGGGCTTCGCTCTTTCAGTCATTATCTCTTACATTTCGCATACCGGGAGCGTACTTGTCTTTATGGACCCGCTGTCCGGATTTTTTCAATGGCGCATCGATCAACAAAACGATCTCACCTTTCAGCGGACTGCCACCCGCGTCGGCACCAAGGCGATCTTCAGCTTGCTGCAAGACTTCCACTGCCGAAGCAACAATTACCTCCTCATGCATCTTGGTCAACTCACGTGCCAAACAGATCTGCCGTTCACCGAACATATCAGCCAAGACTCTTAATGAGGCCAGCAGACGATAAGGGGATTCATAGAATATCAGCACCGCATCGAGACTGGCCAGTTGGGCGAGAATGATTTGTTGGTCTTTTTCCCGGCGCGGCAAAAAGCCACCGAAATAGAAGGCCGAGCATTCAAAGCCACTGGCCACCAAGGCCGTAAGAACGGCACTGGCACCCGGCAACACTTCAACTTGCAGCCCGGCAGCCCGCACCGCCGCTACCAAGACGGCACCCGGATCACTCACAGCGGGAGTGCCAGCATCGCTGACCAAGGCCAGATGCTCACCGGCCGCGATGCGCTCCACGATACCTGCCGTGCGTAGGCGGATAACGTTTTCGTCACAACGCTCGACCTTAACCTGCGCCCCAAGGCAGGAAAGCAGCTTCCTGGCCATCCGGGTGTCCTCTGCCAGCACTACGTCTGCCGCCTGCAAGGCCTCTCTTACCCTGGCAGTGATGTCGCCAAGGTTGCCGATCGGGGTAGCACATACTGAAAGCTTACCGGTTTTCTGATCCGACGCGGCGGCATCCGGAATCGACATGTTGGCTTTATGCCCTGACATCCGGCTCTCCTGATTCGACTCCGATCACTTTCCCATAAACCACATCGTCTGCCTTCAGCCTCCTGCCGTCGGCGAACAGATAGCCCGGTGCGACTTCTTGCAACGGAGTGACCACGAAATCCCGCTGCAAAGCGTAAAGGTGAGGCAGGCGCAGCAGCTCATCGTCGCTTCGCACTCCCTCAATGTCGATAATATCCAAATCCAGGGTGCGTGGCCCCCAATGCTCATGTCGCAACCGCCCAAAACGCCGTTCCACAGCTTGCAATTGAGCAAGCAACACATAGGGGTCAAGGCCAGCGTCCAGCTCAACGAGCATCACTGCATTGACGAACTCCGGCTGACCTTCCAAGTGCGCCGGTTCACTGCGGTAAAGTCGGCTGGCACGCACTAGTCGCAAGCCGGATATTTCCTGAACTGCCGCCATAGCATCGCGTAAGGTGGCCTGAGCATCCCCCAAGTTCGCCCCCAAGGCGATCACCGCCCGTTTGCTAGATAAGATGTCGATGTTTGCTCCTCCAATCGTCTTGTACCCCGCCAATTATTCCATCGCTGTGGCTACTGCCAGTAAATACCTTATCACTAAAAAGGTGCTATTCATGGTATACTTTTCCATCGTAGTCGTGGTGGGTGTAGCTCAGTTGGTTAGAGTGCCAGGTTGTGGCCCTGGAGGTCGTCGGTTCAAGTCCGATTACCCACCCCAGATTTTTCAGCTCCACGCGGGCTTTAGATCGAATATAATGTATGCTTGTCTTTGAGTGTTAGATGAGTTACGGGCAGGGTATTTCCTGTTCTGGCAGCGATCCAGGCTACCATATGAAAGAAAATTGTTTTATGTTCGGGCCGTTAGCTCAGCTGGTAGAGCAGGGGACTCTTAATCCCAAGGTCCGGGGTTCGAGTCCCCGACGGCCCACCAGATATACTCACAATCCATTGACCATTTTTAGCGGGTCGATGTTTTTTTGTCTCCTGCTACTTCTCCAAGGTTATAATGTCATTGACTTAAAAGTCAACGGTTAGGCGGACGAGGCTATTTGCTATTACGGCCTGATCCACAGCGAGAACAAGAAGGCAACTGGTGGCGAATTCTTGAACTGGATCATCTTCGACGAAGGCCAAGGCTGCGTCCAGCATGCTGGCTACATCCCACTTCGACAACACTGAACACGAACCTGAATAGGACTTGCACCATGACAGACAATTATGAAAAAAACTATGAATCCTTGAGATCTTGGCTGGCGGATTTGGATGTAGAGGCAGTTTATCAGCGGCTGGGACTGACGGAGCCAGTTGACGGTTGCCTGCATCTTGATTTACTGCGCCGCCATTACCGTATCGATCAGCACGCAGTGCATGACGAAGGCGGCGAGGGCAAACCCAATGTCAACTGTCAAAGTGCCTTGATCTGGTATCTGACATATGGCGGTGTCGGCGAACCGCACTACAAGTTCCAACCCTTACGAGCATTCACCGAAGGATTGGTGTTCGCTGGCAACAACCAAGACGGCAACTGGCAAGCCAGTGCGACTGAACGGGCTTTTGCCAAAAACGAGGAAAGCATTGTCCAAGCCATGGGCATACTCGGAGCAGAGCCAATCGAAGCCGGTAGTGGCTTTGACTATGCTTGGCGGCTGCTGGTGTTGCCGAAGATGCCCATAGAGATTCGGTTTTGCCGCTCCGATGAGGAGTTCCCCTGCTCGATCAAGATTTACCCGGATGAGACGGCGATGAACTATCTGCCCTTTGAGGCATTGGCAGTTTTTATCGGCTGTATTTATGGTGAGATCACCCACATCGGCCGAACTTTGAACGGCGGCTGAAGGCCAATTAGCAGAGCCACTCCTCCGCCCCGTCTTCGCCCTATCCCTCGCCTATCCCCTCGTACCGTCTGCTATATCACTAATCGATAGGCTACGCCACCTGTCGGTGGCGTAGCCTATCGGGTACC
>JGI20171J14444_1000162_pt1 | contig 22609 bp, 11 predicted proteins | sample TergutNc150P4_FD_14444 | JGI IMG/M metagenome (IMG submission 14444) | reverse complement strand
CCCCTAAAAGATTAAGTGAGGGGGGAGCCGCCATATTACAAGATCTTAATAAAAACCACCACATAGCCATTCTAGGCATCAAGTTAATCAAACCCCTATTAATCAAAAGACTCCGTCTACTAAAACGCTCATAAGAAATATTAGAAAGACAAAAAAGACCAGAAGAACATAAACCATGAGCCACCATTAAAGCAAAGGATCTGCAAACCCCCCAATAATTCAAAGTCATGATACCCCCGATAACCATACTTATATGAGCGACAGAAGAGTAAGCAATTAATGACTTTAAATCAGTCTGTCGTATACAAAACAAACTAACGAAAAGACCCCCAACTAAGCTCAAAGCAACCCAAACAACGCCAAACTTAAATCCAAACCTAAACAACACAGGGAAAGCGCGAAGAAGGCCATAACCCCCCAGCTTCAACAAAACACCAGCCAAAATCATAGAACCAGACACCGGGGCCTCAACATGAGCCCTGGGGAGCCATAAATGAACTATAAACATAGGCATCTTAACCAAAAAGGCAAAAACCATACAAAGATAGAATAAACCGCCAACCAAATGTTCACTCCCACTCAATGTAAATAAACACAAAGAACCCAAAGAATTATAAATAAATAAAATACCGACCAACAAAGGAAGAGAGGCCAACAATGTATAGAATAGTAAATAAATCCCAGCCTGAACACGCTCAGGTTGATACCCCCAACCCAAAATCAAAAATAAGGTAGGAATCAGTCTACTTTCAAAAAAGATATAAAATGAAAGTAGACTGATTCTTCTAAAAGTACAATACAATAAAATAGTTAGAACAACAACAACAAAGAGGAAAAACCCAGAAAAATATCCCAAACGAAATACAGACTCTCTAGCCAGAATTATAAGTACACAAATCCACAAACTAAGAAGAATCAAACCATAAGAAATTAAATCACAACCAAAAATATAACCTAACCCTCCTCAACAAAAAAAATAAGGAAAGAAAAACAAATAAAGGAAAGAAGCAAAGAACATCATAGAACAAACCAACCACCAAAGCCCAGAATAAAAACAGAGAGGGATCAAAAAAATCAAAAAACAAAGGAATTTTAACATTGAAGAACTCTATAAGATTGAAAATAATCATTACCATGACTACGAATCATAGAAACCAAAATAGAAAGGCCCAAAGAGCCCTCACAAACAGAAAAAACCAGAAAATAAACAACAAAAAATAAACTGTAATTAAACCTACACAAATAAAAATAAACAGAAAAATAAAGGACCAACACAACAAACTCTAATCTCAACAAAGTAATCAACAAATGCTTCCGGCTAGAGGAAAAAGCCCAAATACCACAAAAATAAGAAATAAAAAAATATAATCACATTGGCATTAAGTAAGTTTTAATAATTTAATAAAAATATTGGTCTTGTAAATCAAAAATAAGGAACAACCTTTTAAAACTTCAGAGGAAAGGTACCAAACACCATTTCATTAATCCCCAAAACTAATATTTTAAATAAAATACCCCCTGACATAACAAAACTATTTATATCAATAAGAACTGTAACGAGATTTATATTCACACAAATAAAGCACCCCATGGCCATGGGGCTAATACTACTAATACAGACAATCATGGTATGCTTAATCAGAGGAACAATATACAGAAGCTTCTGATTCTCCTACATCCTATTCATAATCATAATTGGAGGGATACTAGTACTATTCATATACATGACAAGACTGGCCTCAAACGAAATATTTTCACCATCAAATAAAATACTAATGGCCTCATCAATTATCCTCCCAATTCTAATATACATAATACCAACATTAACAAACAACAAGGACATAAATATACACGACACAATAATAGAAAATGAAATCACAACCACAACAACTGTTATATATAATCAAATAATAGGAACAATAACAACAATACTAGTAATTTACATACTACTAACACTCATTGTAGTCGTAAACATTATTAATGTATCCAAGGGGCCCCTACGACACACAAGATAATGAACAAACCCACACGAAATAGACACCCTCTATTCAAAATTGCAAATCACGCCCTGGTGGACCTACCAACGCCATCAACAATTAGAGGATGATGAAACTTTGGATCACTATTAGGAATCTGCTTAGTAACACAAATCGTAACCGGACTATTCCTGGCCATACATTACTGCCCAAACATTGACGCCGCCTTTAGAAGAGTGAGACACATTTGTCGAGATGTAAACTACGGCTGACTACTACGAACACTGCATGCAAACGGGGCATCCCTATTCTTCGTTTGCATCTATCTACACACAGGGCGAAACATATACTATGGGTCATATAACTTCATACACACTTGGTCAGTAGGAGTAGCAATCCTATTTCTAACTATAGCAACAGCATTCATAGGTTATGTACTCCCATGAGGACAAATATCATTCTGAGGCGCAACAGTAATTACAAACCTATTATCAGCAATTCCCTATGTAGGAAAGGAAGTAGTCCAATGGGTGTGAGGAGGGTTTGCAGTAGATAACGCCACCCTCACACGATTCTTTGCCCTACACTTCCTAATACCCTTCGTAATTGCAGCAATAGTGCTGATCCACCTATTATTCCTTCACCAAACAGGATCAAACAACCCCCTAGGACTAAATAAAAACACAGACAAAATCCCATTCCACCCATACTTCACAGTAAAAGACGTATTTGGATTTACCCTCACCCTTATACTACTAACAGCCCTAACCCTAAAGGAACCTTATATCCTGAGAGACCCAGACAACTTCACACCAGCAAATCCCCTAGTCACACCCGTCCACATTCAACCAGAATGATACTTCCTATTTGCATACGCAATCCTACGGTCAATCCCCAACAAGCTAGGAGGAGTTATTGCCCTAGCAATATCAATTGCAATCCTATTCATCATACCAACATACAAATCAAAGTTCCGAGGAACACAATTCTATCCAATCAACCAAATTCTATTCTGAACAATAACAAATACTGTAATCCTACTAACATGAATTGGAGCACGACCAGTAGAAGATCCCTACGTCCTAACAGGACAAATCTTAACAACAATTTACTTCGCATACTATGTAATAAGCCCAATAACAACGAAGCTGTGAGATAAAATAACAGAATAAAAGTTAAAAAGCTATAGACAAAGCCTAATGTCTTGAAAACATTATGAAAGAAGTTTAAATCTTCTATTAACTTATCATACTTAAATTAATACACTACAACAGAGAGAAAATAAAACACTTAACACCAATAAAAAACAAAAGATAATTCAACGAAAGAGGCAAAAATCTCTTCCAAGCCAAATATATTAACTTATCATAACGAAACCGAGGGACCGTCCCACGAACCCAAATAAACAAAAAAGAGACAAAAGTAAGCTTAACATAAAAGAAAAAAGAATAAAGATCACTGCCTAAAAAAAGAATACAAAACAGCATACTCATAAAAAGGATACTTGCATACTCAGCCAAAAAAATCAAGGCAAATCCCCCACTACCATATTCAACATTAAACCCTGAAACAAGCTCAGACTCACCTTCAGCAAAATCAAAAGGCGTACGATTAGTTTCAGCTAAACAAGAGATAAATCAAATAAATGACAAAGGAAGAGAAAGAAAAATTAACCACAAGTAAACCTGAAAAAAATAAAAGTAAGCCAAATTATAACTACTAATCAAAATAACAAAAGAAAGTAAAATAAAAGCTAATCTCACTTCATAAGAAATAGTCTGAGCCAAAGCACGAAGCCCTCCCAACAAAGAATAACCAGAATTAGAAGACCACCCAGCAATCATAACGGTATAAACCCCCAATCTTGTACAGGCCAAAAAAAACAGCAAACCCAACTCAAATGAAATAAACCCACTTAAATAAGGAACCAGCAATCAAACCAACAAAGAAAGAAAAAACCCAAAAATAGGAGAAAAATAATAAATTAAATAATTAGAAACAACAGGAAAATATTGCTCCCTAGAAAACAACTTAATAGCATCTCTAAAAGGCTGAAGAATGCCGATAAACCCAACCCTATTAGGCCCCTTCCGAATATGAACATAACCCAAAACCCTACGTTCCAACAGTGTAAGGAAGGCTACCCCAACCATAACAAAAATCATTAACAACAAGAAAATAATAACAAGAAAAAAAAGATCAAGCATATACTACTTGTAAAATAATAATTTTACATTAATAGATTCTAAATCCAATGCACTTATCTGCCAAAATAGTATAACATTAACAAAAACCAATGTAACAACTGAAATTATTCCAAATATCCGGTCCTCTCGTACTAAGATATAAAACAACTCTATAGATAGAAACCAACCTGGCTCACGCCGGTCTGAACTCAGATCATGTAAGATTTTAAAGGTCGAACAGACCTAATCACTTTCAGCTCCTGCACCGAAAATTCACCTTAATCCAACATCGAGGTCGCAAACCCCCCCGCCAATAAGAACTCTCAAGGAAGATAACGCTGTTATCCCTAAGGTAATTTAATCTTATAATCAAAATAAATGGATCAAAAATATATACATAAATATATAAAAACAAAGAGGAGTTAAATAATATTCCTCCCATCACCCCAACAAAACAATTCACTCCCACTCAATGTAAATAAATACAAACAACGAATAAATAGGAAAATTGTCAAACTCTATAGGGTCTTCTCGTCCCATAAAAACATTTAAGAATTTTAACTCAAAAACCAAATTCAATAAACCAATACCTCTAAGACAGCCTATGTCTCGTCAAGCCATTCATACCAGATCACAATTAAAGAACTAATGATTATGCTACCTTTGCACGGTCAAAATACCGCGGCCCTTCAACTCTAAGTCAGTGGGCAGGCCATACTTCAAAAACTAACAAGAAAAGATGTTTTTGTTAAACAGGCGGACATAGAACTTTGCCGAATTCCTCAAAAGCAATTAACACCTACCATCTCTCACAAAACAACCAATAAAATTTACTAATTACACAATAATTACTATACAAACCAAAGTAAAGAAAACATTTCAATAAATAACTTAAATAACAAAAAATTAAAAAAAGAACAAATAAAATTTTAACATAATCAAATAGAAAATCACCATAAAATCCACAAAACTAAATTAAACTCAGACAATTATAAAAGCTAGAACAAGGAGCTAATCCCCCTTAATCTTAACATCAAATAAAAATAAATAAATCAACAACAGAAATTAAATAAGATGTATGAATTAAATTCATTTCTTGAAAAACCAGAAACCACTAAAGACGAATAACATTTCACTACCAACTACTTATTATTAATACTAATGAAACAGTAACTAACATAAGCCATTAACTCCTTTAAAATCGGGAAATAAAAATAAATAATAAAATTCAATGAACCCTGATACACAAGGTACGACAAACAAAATCAGCTTTCAACAAAACATTTAAACCATTCAACCCCTCACGGTACAAATAAGCTATAGTAAAAAAATTAAATCAAAAACAATACAACAACAAAGTAATATTTTAATCAATAAACAAACAACCACAATACATACACAACAAGACAATCAACAAAATCAGACCATGCCGAATCGCACGGCACAATAATTCAGCGTAAATGAAAACTCAACTAATAGAAATGATCTGATATCAATCCAGCCGCACCTTCCGGTACAACCACTTTGTTACGACTTATCTCATTATAATAAACAAACGAGAGCGACGGGCGATGTGTGCATATCTCAGAACCAATTATCATAATAACAATCTACAAATTATTACAACCAAATCCAATTTCATGCCAATATTAAAATCAACAATCCATAAACAAATAACAATGTAATCCATCATTCCACTTAAAAACAAGCTGCACCTTGACCTGAAATACATCAAAATAAAGAAACCAGAAAATTAAGTAACCTCTAAAAAGATAATCAATAAACGGCGGTATACAAACCAAAATCAAATAAGTAAGGTCCAACGTGGACTATCGATAACGGGACAGATTCCTCTGGACGGAATGAGATACCGCCAAATTCTTTAAGTTTCAAGAACATAACTAATACTACTCAGGCACAAAAATTAACATTTTAAAATAATAGGGTATCTAATCCTAGTTTAAAAATAAAATTTCATAGCCTCCAAAAATCAAACAAGACAAACAAAAATAATAAAAATTTCACCTAAAAATAACCTAAACAAAATCAACTCAATAAACAATATAACTATCTTTAATACCAAACCCGTTCAAACGCCTCCAAGGTATAACCGCGGCTGCTGGCACAAAATTTAACCGAGACTAAAATGCATTGCTAAATACAAGAATACTTGACCAACCAATACTAACTAATGAGAAATACACCTTAAATACCTTTAGGCCCATCTAGAACCACAAAGTATAATCACGCACACACTTACATATAAAACAAACACAAAATGAACGATAAAAGCAAGAATAAAACTTCTTTTTTTCAATTAAAACAAACAAGCCACAATGGGGCAAATTATACAAAAACTAACGATATCCACACGCAACACAAGGAGTTAAGTAGAGACACTTCGTCCGCATCCTCCCCGTCTTTTTTTAGCCCCCGGCCTAACTCACTTCGTTAACTCGCTCGTTTGCCCCCAAACGAGAAACTACTCTTTATCTTATAATTATCGAAACCTCTAACAACGGAACAAACCCGACCATAACTAATAGAAAACATATGGAACCCACAAACTTAAGCAACACCCCACTANNNACGCACGGACCTCTCCAACCCCGCATTTTTACACCCAACCAAATAATAAACAAACAGTAACCAAAATCCCTGGTCTAGTAACAATAAAAGTCACATATAAAAATGATGAGCCTGAGTAAAGGACTATCGTGATAGGATAAAACATGTAGTATAAATTAAACTACCTTCATTATATCTAACAGAATCAAACTATCACCTTCAAGCATCAAAAGCCGCCGTGCACCATACACCAAGATATAAAAAGTAAACCTCAACACAGAAAAGTAAGCTAAAACAAGCTAATGGGTTCATACCCCATAAATAGAGCATAAACTCTCTTCTCTGATGCCCAGAAACTCAACCAAAATCCTTTTACTATCTACCCTAGTAGGTGGTGTACTAGTATCTGTATCCTCCAACTCATGGTTAGGAGCATGAATAGGCCTGGAAATCAATTTAATATCATTCATCCCCTTGATATCCAACGTCAAAAACATATATAATACAGAAGCATCACTGAAATACTTTATTGTACAAGTTCTTGCCTCAGCAACACTACTCTTCATGGTAGTAATAAAGACATTAACAGAAGACTTATTCACATTTGAAAGAAGAACCTACACGCCCATAATCATTTGTACCCCCCTCCTGCTAAAAAGTGGAGCAGCCCCCCTTCACTGATGATTCCCAGGAGTAATAGAGGGATTAAGATGAGAAAACTGTGCACTACTAATAACAGTGCAAAAAGCAGCCCCATTGATATTAATATCATACCTGATTGAAATCAATGCATTCACACTAAGAATTATTCTACTATCAACAATTGTAGGATCAATCGGAGGACTAAACCAAACCTCTATACGAAAGATCCTAACCTATTCATCTATCAACCACACAGGATGAATACTAATTGCATTAACCACAAGCGAAAACTTATGAATAGTGTACTTCGCAATCTACTCAACGCTAGCACTCACAGTAGTGTCCGCCATCAAACTATCTGGAGTATCTTTTATCAATCAAACCATATTAACGAATAAAGAGACCACCCTAATAAAATTCATAATATTCACATCATTACTGTCGCTGGGGGGGCTTCCCCCGTTCCTGGGATTCTTGCCAAAATGAATTGTTATTCAAGCCATAATTACAAACAACATGGCCCCACTAGCAACAATTGTAGTAGTGACCTCACTAATCACCCTATACTACTATCTGAAAATCTCCTACTCGAGATTCATGATTTTAAATACAGAACCAAAGTGGAATTTCAAATCCCACAAAACCGAAGCAACAAAAAACATAACAGCAGTAATCCTATCATCAATCTCCCTAACCGGTATGGTAGTCTGCACAGTAATTACCAACATTAACTAAACGAAGGCCTTAAGTTAAAAGCAAACTAATAACCTTCAAAGCTATAAATAAAGGGCTTCCTTTAGGCCTTGGTAAGTTCTTAACTCACCCCTACAGAATTGCATTCTGTAATCACAAAATGAATACAAGGCTCCCAAGAAGAAATATAGTGGAAGAGCAACGTAATCGCCCCTAAATAGATTTACAGCCTATCGCCTACTTATTTGTCTCAGCCATCCCACTAATCTTCACCCGATGATTCTTCTCAACTAATCACAAAGACATTGGAACTTTATATTTCGTATTTGGAGCTTGATCAGGAATAGTGGGAACGTCCCTAAGAATGCTCATCCGAACAGAGCTAGGACAACCTGGATCCCTAATTGGAGACGATCAAATCTACAACGTCATTGTCACAGCCCATGCCTTCGTTATAATTTTCTTCATAGTTATACCAATCATAATTGGAGGCTTCGGAAACTGATTAGTACCCTTAATGCTAGGGGCACCAGATATGGCATTCCCACGAATAAACAACATAAGATTCTGGCTACTTCCTCCATCCCTAACTCTTCTTCTCACTAGTAGTACAGTAGAAAGCGGGGTAGGAACAGGATGAACTGTTTACCCCCCTCTTGCTAGAGGAATTGCCCACGCCGGAGCCTCTGTAGACCTAGCAATCTTCTCATTACACTTAGCGGGAGTCTCATCAATTCTGGGAGCAGTAAACTTTATTACAACCACAATTAACATAAAGCCAAAGAGCATAAAGCCCGAACGAATCCCACTATTTGTATGATCAATTGCTATTACAGCCCTACTCTTGCTACTCTCCCTCCCAGTTCTGGCAGGAGCAATTACTATACTACTAACAGACCGTAATCTAAATACATCGTTTTTCGATCCAGCAGGAGGGGGAGACCCAATCCTATACCAACACTTATTCTGATTCTTCGGACACCCTGAAGTCTATATTCTCATTCTACCAGGATTTGGTATAGTATCACACATCATTTGCCACGAAAGAGGGAAAAAGGAAGCATTCGGAAACCTAGGAATGATCTTCGCTATGTTAGCAATTGGGCTACTAGGATTTGTAGTATGAGCACACCATATGTTCACTGTAGGAATAGACGTTGATACACGAGCATACTTTACTTCTGCGACAATAATCATTGCAGTTCCAACAGGAATTAAAATCTTCAGATGACTTGCAACTATATATGGAACCCGAATAACATATAGAGCAGCTTGCTTATGAGCACTAGGCTTTGTGTTCCTATTCACAATAGGAGGTCTTACAGGAGTAGTGCTAGCAAACTCATCAATTGATATCGTCCTGCATGACACTTACTATGTAGTAGCACACTTTCACTATGTCCTATCAATAGGTGCAGTATTTGCAATTATGGGAGGATTTGTCCAATGATTCCCACTATTCACGGGACTTACAATAAACCCAAAATGATTAAAGGCCCAATTCGCGGTTATATTCGTAGGAGTAAATCTAACCTTTTTCCCTCAACACTTCCTAGGACTAGCCGGTATACCACGACGATATTCAGACTACCCAGATGCATACACTACATGAAACATTATTTCCTCAATAGGATCAGCCATTTCATTCGTAAGAGTAATGATATTCCTATTCATCATATGAGAAAGAATCACATCAAACCGACCAATCCTATTCCCCACGCACACTAGAAACTCAGTGGAATGACTACAAAACTTCCCACCAGCAGAGCACAGATACTCAGAACTCCCAACTATTTCCCTAACTAACTAAACAGCCTCTAACGTGGCAGATAAGTGCATTGGATTTAAGCTCCATAAATAAAGTTTTAAACTTTCATTAGAAACAATGGCAACATGATTAAATCTAACACTGCAAGACAGAGCGTCACCCGTCATAGAACAATTAATCTTCTTCCACGATCATGCACTAATAATTATATTAATAATTATTACTGCAGTATTCTATACAATAATTAGAATTATCCAAAATAAACAAACAAGACGATTCATTCTAGAAGGACAAATAATCGAAACCCTATGAACAATTGCTCCTGCCATTATCTTAGTATTCATCGCAATCCCATCTCTACGACTACTGTACCTAATAGACGAAATCCACAACCCTGTAATAACTTTAAAAACAGTAGGCCACCAATGATATTGAAGCTATGAATACTCAGACTTTACAAAACTCGAGTTCGACTCATATATAGTACAGCAAGATGATCAACCAATTGACGCATTTCGACTATTAGATACAGATAACCGAGTGGTGCTACCAATAAATTCACCGATCCGAATTATTGTAACAGCAGCAGACGTATTACACTCTTGAACAGTACCAAGATTAGGAGTGAAAACAGATGCCACACCAGGACGACTTAACCAAATGAGATTCTCGATCAACCGCCCAGGCCTCCTATACGGGCAATGCTCAGAAATCTGCGGAGCAAACCATAGATTCATGCCAATCGTAATTGAAAGAGTATCAACAAACCAATTTATTAACTGAGTGTCAAAGATAAGAGAATCATCAGATGACTGAAAGCAAGTAATGGTCTCTTAAACCAGCTCATGATACCCTAGCAAGTATCTCTGATGACAAAGGATTAGTTAATTACATAACATCAGAATGTCAAACTGAAATAATCATAAAGATATCCTTTTATACCTCAAATAATACCCATAGAATGAACACTACTATACCTCACATTCTTAGCAACATTCCTAATATTTAACATTATAAACTACTTCGCCCAACTGCCAAACAAACAAAGAAAAACAAAGGAATCTATTAATATTCACAAAACAAACTGAAAGTGATAAGAAACTTATTCTCAATTTTCGACCCAACAACAGAAATCAACAACATATCCCTAAACTGAACAAGAACAGCTATCGGACTTCTACTAATCCCAACAAGAATCTGATTAGTGCCTTCACGAAACAGCATAATAGTAACACTATTAATAAATAAACTACACCAAGAAATAAAAACAATTTTAAGAAAAGGAAACGAAAACAAGGGAAACTCATTTATCCTAACATCACTATTCCTAATAATCCTAACAAACAACTTCCTAGGATTATTCCCATACATCTTTACCAGAACAAGACACCTAACCCTTACACTTACTTTAGCCTTACCAATATGATTAAGATTTATATTATTTGGATGAATTAAAAACACAAATCACATATTTGAACACCTAGTACCGCAAGGAACGCCATCCATATTAATACCATTCATGGTCATCATTGAAACTATTAGCAACGTCATCCGACCTGGAACACTAGCAGTACGACTAACCGCAAACATAATTGCAGGACACCTACTATTAACTTTACTAGGCAACAACGGGCCGTCTATAAGACACACGCTACTTACTGTACTAATTACCGCACAAATCCTCCTCCTAATTCTAGAAGCCGCAGTAGCAATTATCCAATCGTATGTATTTGCAATTCTAAGAACCCTATATTCTAGAGAAGTCAATTAATGTCAGTACACGAAAATCACCCATTCCACATAGTAAACAAAAGACCATGACCACTTACAGGTGCAATTGGAGCAATAGTAACCCTAATAGGGCTAATCAAATGATTTCACCAGTACGACGACAGATTATTAGGAATCGGAGCAATCATCACTGTCCTAACTATAATCCAATGATGACGAGACGTGACCCGAGAGGGAACCTACCAAGGCCTACACACAAAAATCGTAACAAAAGGCCTACGATGAGGAATAATCCTATTTATTGTATCAGAAGTACTATTCTTCGTATCATTCTTTTGAGCATTCTTCCACTCAAGACTATCTCCAACAATTGAACTAGGATCAACCTGACCTCCCACAGGAATTCAACCCTTCAACCCCCTACAAGTCCCCTTACTAAATACAGCAATCCTCCTGGCATCAGGAGTAACCGTAACATGAGCACACCATGGACTCCTAGAAAATAATGCTACCCAAGCAACCCAAGGCCTTTTCTTCACTGTCCTATTAGGGCTGTACTTCACCGCATTACAAGCATACGAATACATTGAAGCACCTTTCACAATTGCAGACTCAGCATACGGGTCAACCTTCTTTGTAGCAACAGGCTTCCATGGACTACACGTAATTATCGGAACAACATTCCTAACCACATGTCTTCTACGACACACAACACTACACTTCTCATCAAACCACCACTTCGGATTTGAAGCAGCAGCATGATACTGACACTTCGTAGATGTGGTTTGATTATTCCTATACATTTCAATTTACTGATGAGGAAGATAAAATAATATTTATCTAATACAAGGAAAGTATACTTGACTTCCAATCAAGAAATTTGTGAAAACAAGATAAATAATAATAATAGTTACAACAGCAGCAACAGTAACCCTAATCCTATCGGCAGCAATTATAATCTTAGCAACCCTAATCTCAAAAAAAATCAATGAAGACCGAGAAAAAAGATCCCCCTTTGAATGCGGATTTGACCCAAAAAATTCTGCACGACTACCGTTCTCATCACGATTCTTCTTAATTGCAGTAATCTTCATAATCTTTGATGTAGAAATTGCCCTACTCCTACCAATACCAATTACTATACTAACATCAAACATAAAATCGTGATTAATCGTCAGATCAGCATTCCTACTAATCCTTATTATTGGGCTATACCACGAATGAAACCAAGGATCCTTAGAGTGAAGAAATTAAGGGACTATAGTTAATAATAACATTTGAGTTGCATTCAAAAGGTACTACCCATGTAGTTAGCCTCAGCCCTAACACCACCCTAAGCGAGAAGCAAAAATTGCAATCAGTTTCGACCTGGTCTTAGATAATAAAATTATCCTCGCTTTAAATCCTTAACTGAAACCAAAGAGAGGTATATTATTGTTAATAATAAAATTGAATAAATAATTCCTGTTAAAGAAGTGACAGAAAAAGTGAATGCTGCTAACTTATCACTATAGCGGTTAAAATCCGTTTACACTTCTACATTTATATAGTTTAGAATAAACATTACACTTTCACTGTAAAGACAAAGAAGCTCTTTTATAAATACTCAAAGGTAATAAATACCTCATCGACATCTTCAGTGTCGCGCTCTAAATATAAGCTATCCAAGTAAAACACAAGAACAAATAAAAGAATTACAATTCACATAACAAAAAATCCCAAAAATACCTTTAAATTATTGTATTGAAATCATTGATTAACCCTACCCAAATTAAAAAGAACTCAATATAAACCCTGACCACCAAAAAACTCCATCCAACCAGAATCAAAAGCCCTTGTCGCCCTATATCCTACCTCCAGGGGACTAAAAGAAACACCATAAGTAGAGAAAAAGGGTATGAACCACATAGAACCCGAAAATGAGGAAACTCCGTATAAATTTATAGAAAATAACCTATCACCAAAAACAAACCCAGCAATCTCATAGCCCAGTCAACCCCCTATAATCACTACGAATATAGTAAGGAACCTCAAATAATAGGGTAAACAAATTATAGAAGGAGTAGGACAAATCAATCATATAAGAGAGCTCCCACCAAAAATAGACATAATCAACAAGCCAATCATACCCACCATTATATTATAATTGGACTCTACCATAGAATACGAAGGAACAAAATTAAAATCACCACACAAAACAAAGTAAAATAAACGAAAAGAATAACAAACCGTCAGCCCCGTAGATACAAATAATAAAAAGAAACCGAAAACATTTACATATCTCATAGAAAACATCTCCAAAATAAAATCCCTAGAGTAAAACCCAGCCAAAAATGGCATCCCACAAAGAGCAAAATTAGAAACTATCAAACTAGAAGAAGTAAAAGGCATATAAACAGACAAGCCCCCTATAAACCGAATATCTTGGGAATCCCCCATAGAATGAATAACACCCCCAGCACACATGAACAACAAAGCCTTAAACAAAGCGTGAGTCAATAAATGAAAAAAAGCCAAACCAGAGAGACCAATAGAAATAGTCATAATTATAAGACCCAGCTGTCTAAGAGTCGACAGAGCAATAATCCTCTTCAAATCAAACTCAAAGTTGGCCCCAAGACCCGCCATAAATATAGTCAAACCCGAAACCAACAACAAAAAAACATTTAACCAATAACCAAAAGAGGGACTAAACCGAATAAGAAGATAAACCCCCGCAGTAACCAAGGTTGAAGAATGAACCAATGCAGATACAGGAGTAGGAGCAGCCATAGCCGCAGGCAGCCAGGAAGAAAAAGGGATCTGAGCACTCCTAGTTATTGCGGCCAAAACAACAAGAAAAGAAATCAGCTCCATCTCAAAAGAACTCGATAAAAACTCCAAATAATAAATAAAACTCCAGCTACCAAAATTAATCATTCATGCAATAGCCATCAACAAAGCAACATCGCCGATCCGGTTAGACAAAACGGTCAACATACCAGCACCATAAGACTTCACATTCTGGTAATAAATCACCAACAAATAAGAAACCAAACCCAAACCATCCCAACCTAATAAAATACTGATTACATTAGGACTAATAATCAAAAACATTATAGAAATAACAAACATCAAAACTAACGAAATAAACCGAACAATATTCAAATCACCAAACATATAATCATCTCTATAAAGAATAACCAGAGAAGAAATGATAAACACAAACCCCATAAATAATAAAGACATTCAATCAAACAAAAAAGTCATAATAACAGATCTACCATTTAACGTAATGATATTCCAGTCAATAAAATAAACCAAATCATTTATAATAAAATATGAACCTAAGATACAGCAGACCCAGCCCAAAAGAAACAAAAAAATAAATCTAACAAAACAAATAGACATAAGCATAAATCTAAAATATACAAATATATCATCGGCACCACAAACCAACATTTTCTATTAAACTATTTAGATTTAACTAAACCCAAAAAACAGAAACATCTACCTTCAAAATAATTAAATTTAATGGAAACCAATGCAAAAACAATAACATGAACTCACGAACATAACCCAAAGAACAAGAATAAATCCCAGAATAAATAGACCCATGCTGACTATAAGAATACAAATAAAGAGTATAAGCAGCACTAAAAAAAGATAAAAAAATTAAAACAAACATAAGACATCAAGATCAAGAAACCAAGCTACTCAATAAACCAATCTCCCCTAAAAGATTAAGTGAGGGGGGAGCCGCCATATTACAAGATCTTAATAAAAACCACCACATAGCCATTCTAGGCATCAAGTTAATCAAACCCCTATTAATCAAAAGACTCCGTCTACTAAAACGCTCATAAGAAATATTAGAAAGACAAAAAAGACCAGAAGAACATAAACCATGAGCCACCATTAAAGCAAAGGATCTGCAAACCCCCCAATAATTCAAAGTCATGATACCCCCGATAACCATACTTATATGAGCGACAGAAGAGTAAGCAATTAATGACTTTAAATCAGTCTGTCGTATACAAAACAAACTAACGAAAAGACCCCCAACTAAGCTCAAAGCAACCCAAACAACGCCAAACTTAAATCCAAACCTAAACAACACAGGGAAAGCGCGAAGAAGGCCATAACCCCCCAGCTTCAACAAAACACCAGCCAAAATCATAGAACCAGACACCGGGGCCTCAACATGAGCCCTGGGGAGCCATAAATGAACTATAAACATAGGCATCTTAACCAAAAAGGCAAAAACCATACAAAGATAGAATAAACCGCCAACCAAATGTTCACTCCCACTCAATGTAAATAAACACAAAGAACCCAAAGAATTATAAATAAATAAAATACCGACCAACAAAGGAAGAGAGGCCAACAATGTATAGAATAGTAAATAAATCCCAGCCTGAACACGCTCAGGTTGATACCCCCAACCCAAAATCAAAAATAAGGTAGGAATCAGTCTACTTTCAAAAAAGATATAAAATGAAAGTAGACTGATTCTTCTAAAAGTACAATACAATAAAATAGTTAGAACAACAACAACAAAGAGGAAAAACCCAGAAAAATATCCCAAACGAAATACAGACTCTCTAGCCAGAATTATAAGTACACAAATCCACAAACTAAGAAGAATCAAACCATAAGAAATTAAATCACAACCAAAAATATAACCTAACCCTCCTCAACAAAAAAAATAAGGAAAGAAAAACAAATAAAGGAAAGAAGCAAAGAACATCATAGAACAAACCAACCACCAAAGCCCAGAATAAAAACAGAGAGGGATCAAAAAAATCAAAAAACAAAGGAATTTTAACATTGAAGAACTCTATAAGATTGAAAATAATCATTACCATGACTACGAATCATAGAAACCAAAATAGAAAGGCCCAAAGAGCCCTCACAAACAGAAAAAACCAGAAAATAAACAACAAAAAATAAACTGTAATTAAACCTACACAAATAAAAATAAACAGAAAAATAAAGGACCAACACAACAAACTCTAATCTCAACAAAGTAATCAACAAATGCTTCCGGCTAGAGGAAAAAGCCCAAATACCACAAAAATAAGAAATAAAAAAATATAATCACATTGGCATTAAGTAAGTTTTAATAATTTAATAAAAATATTGGTCTTGTAAATCAAAAATAAGGAACAACCTTTTAAAACTTCAGAGGAAAGGTACCAAACACCATTTCATTAATCCCCAAAACTAATATTTTAAATAAAATACCCCCTGACATAACAAAACTATTTATATCAATAAGAACTGTAACGAGATTTATATTCACACAAATAAAGCACCCCATGGCCATGGGGCTAATACTACTAATACAGACAATCATGGTATGCTTAATCAGAGGAACAATATACAGAAGCTTCTGATTCTCCTACATCCTATTCATAATCATAATTGGAGGGATACTAGTACTATTCATATACATGACAAGACTGGCCTCAAACGAAATATTTTCACCATCAAATAAAATACTAATGGCCTCATCAATTATCCTCCCAATTCTAATATACATAATACCAACATTAACAAACAACAAGGACATAAATATACACGACACAATAATAGAAAATGAAATCACAACCACAACAACTGTTATATATAATCAAATAATAGGAACAATAACAACAATACTAGTAATTTACATACTACTAACACTCATTGTAGTCGTAAACATTATTAATGTATCCAAGGGGCCCCTACGACACACAAGATAATGAACAAACCCACACGAAATAGACACCCTCTATTCAAAATTGCAAATCACGCCCTGGTGGACCTACCAACGCCATCAACAATTAGAGGATGATGAAACTTTGGATCACTATTAGGAATCTGCTTAGTAACACAAATCGTAACCGGACTATTCCTGGCCATACATTACTGCCCAAACATTGACGCCGCCTTTAGAAGAGTGAGACACATTTGTCGAGATGTAAACTACGGCTGACTACTACGAACACTGCATGCAAACGGGGCATCCCTATTCTTCGTTTGCATCTATCTACACACAGGGCGAAACATATACTATGGGTCATATAACTTCATACACACTTGGTCAGTAGGAGTAGCAATCCTATTTCTAACTATAGCAACAGCATTCATAGGTTATGTACTCCCATGAGGACAAATATCATTCTGAGGCGCAACAGTAATTACAAACCTATTATCAGCAATTCCCTATGTAGGAAAGGAAGTAGTCCAATGGGTGTGAGGAGGGTTTGCAGTAGATAACGCCACCCTCACACGATTCTTTGCCCTACACTTCCTAATACCCTTCGTAATTGCAGCAATAGTGCTGATCCACCTATTATTCCTTCACCAAACAGGATCAAACAACCCCCTAGGACTAAATAAAAACACAGACAAAATCCCATTCCACCCATACTTCACAGTAAAAGACGTATTTGGATTTACCCTCACCCTTATACTACTAACAGCCCTAACCCTAAAGGAACCTTATATCCTGAGAGACCCAGACAACTTCACACCAGCAAATCCCCTAGTCACACCCGTCCACATTCAACCAGAATGATACTTCCTATTTGCATACGCAATCCTACGGTCAATCCCCAACAAGCTAGGAGGAGTTATTGCCCTAGCAATATCAATTGCAATCCTATTCATCATACCAACATACAAATCAAAGTTCCGAGGAACACAATTCTATCCAATCAACCAAATTCTATTCTGAACAATAACAAATACTGTAATCCTACTAACATGAATTGGAGCACGACCAGTAGAAGATCCCTACGTCCTAACAGGACAAATCTTAACAACAATTTACTTCGCATACTATGTAATAAGCCCAATAACAACGAAGCTGTGAGATAAAATAACAGAATAAAAGTTAAAAAGCTATAGACAAAGCCTAATGTCTTGAAAACATTATGAAAGAAGTTTAAATCTTCTATTAACTTATCATACTTAAATTAATACACTACAACAGAGAGAAAATAAAACACTTAACACCAATAAAAAACAAAAGATAATTCAACGAAAGAGGCAAAAATCTCTTCCAAGCCAAATATATTAACTTATCATAACGAAACCGAGGGACCGTCCCACGAACCCAAATAAACAAAAAAGAGACAAAAGTAAGCTTAACATAAAAGAAAAAAGAATAAAGATCACTGCCTAAAAAAAGAATACAAAACAGCATACTCATAAAAAGGATACTTGCATACTCAGCCAAAAAAATCAAGGCAAATCCCCCACTACCATATTCAACATTAAACCCTGAAACAAGCTCAGACTCACCTTCAGCAAAATCAAAAGGCGTACGATTAGTTTCAGCTAAACAAGAGATAAATCAAATAAATGACAAAGGAAGAGAAAGAAAAATTAACCACAAGTAAACCTGAAAAAAATAAAAGTAAGCCAAATTATAACTACTAATCAAAATAACAAAAGAAAGTAAAATAAAAGCTAATCTCACTTCATAAGAAATAGTCTGAGCCAAAGCACGAAGCCCTCCCAACAAAGAATAACCAGAATTAGAAGACCACCCAGCAATCATAACGGTATAAACCCCCAATCTTGTACAGGCCAAAAAAAACAGCAAACCCAACTCAAATGAAATAAACCCACTTAAATAAGGAACCAGCAATCAAACCAACAAAGAAAGAAAAAACCCAAAAATAGGAGAAAAATAATAAATTAAATAATTAGAAACAACAGGAAAATATTGCTCCCTAGAAAACAACTTAATAGCATCTCTAAAAGGCTGAAGAATGCCGATAAACCCAACCCTATTAGGCCCCTTCCGAATATGAACATAACCCAAAACCCTACGTTCCAACAGTGTAAGGAAGGCTACCCCAACCATAACAAAAATCATTAACAACAAGAAAATAATAACAAGAAAAAAAAGATCAAGCATATACTACTTGTAAAATAATAATTTTACATTAATAGATTCTAAATCCAATGCACTTATCTGCCAAAATAGTATAACATTAACAAAAACCAATGTAACAACTGAAATTATTCCAAATATCCGGTCCTCTCGTACTAAGATATAAAACAACTCTATAGATAGAAACCAACCTGGCTCACGCCGGTCTGAACTCAGATCATGTAAGATTTTAAAGGTCGAACAGACCTAATCACTTTCAGCTCCTGCACCGAAAATTCACCTTAATCCAACATCGAGGTCGCAANCCCCCCCGCCAATAAGAACTCTCAAGGAAGATAACGCTGTTATCCCTAAGGTAATTTAATCTTATAATCAAAATAAATGGATCAAAAATATATACATAAATATATAAAAACAAAGAGGAGTTAAATAATATTCCTCCCATCACCCCAACAAAACAATTCACTCCCACTCAATGTAAATAAATACAAACAACGAATAAATAGGAAAATTGTCAAACTCTATAGGGTCTTCTCGTCCCATAAAAACATTTAAGAATTTTAACTCAAAAACCAAATTCAATAAACCAATACCTCTAAGACAGCCTATGTCTCGTCAAGCCATTCATACCAGATCACAATTAAAGAACTAATGATTATGCTACCTTTGCACGGTCAAAATACCGCGGCCCTTCAACTCTAAGTCAGTGGGCAGGCCATACTTCAAAAACTAACAAGAAAAGATGTTTTTGTTAAACAGGCGGACATAGAACTTTGCCGAATTCCTCAAAAGCAATTAACACCTACCATCTCTCACAAAACAACCAATAAAATTTACTAATTACACAATAATTACTATACAAACCAAAGTAAAGAAAACATTTCAATAAATAACTTAAATAACAAAAAATTAAAAAAAGAACAAATAAAATTTTAACATAATCAAATAGAAAATCACCATAAAATCCACAAAACTAAATTAAACTCAGACAATTATAAAAGCTAGAACAAGGAGCTAATCCCCCTTAATCTTAACATCAAATAAAAATAAATAAATCAACAACAGAAATTAAATAAGATGTATGAATTAAATTCATTTCTTGAAAAACCAGAAACCACTAAAGACGAATAACATTTCACTACCAACTACTTATTATTAATACTAATGAAACAGTAACTAACATAAGCCATTAACTCCTTTAAAATCGGGAAATAAAAATAAATAATAAAATTCAATGAACCCTGATACACAAGGTACGACAAACAAAATCAGCTTTCAACAAAACATTTAAACCATTCAACCCCTCACGGTACAAATAAGCTATAGTAAAAAAATTAAATCAAAAACAATACAACAACAAAGTAATATTTTAATCAATAAACAAACAACCACAATACATACACAACAAGACAATCAACAAAATCAGACCATGCCGAATCGCACGGCACAATAATTCAGCGTAAATGAAAACTCAACTAATAGAAATGATCTGATATCAATCCAGCCGCACCTTCCGGTACAACCACTTTGTTACGACTTATCTCATTATAATAAACAAACGAGAGCGACGGGCGATGTGTGCATATCTCAGAACCAATTATCATAATAACAATCTACAAATTATTACAACCAAATCCAATTTCATGCCAATATTAAAATCAACAATCCATAAACAAATAACAATGTAATCCATCATTCCACTTAAAAACAAGCTGCACCTTGACCTGAAATACATCAAAATAAAGAAACCAGAAAATTAAGTAACCTCTAAAAAGATAATCAATAAACGGCGGTATACAAACCAAAATCAAATAAGTAAGGTCCAACGTGGACTATCGATAACGGGACAGATTCCTCTGGACGGAATGAGATACCGCCAAATTCTTTAAGTTTCAAGAACATAACTAATACTACTCAGGCACAAAAATTAACATTTTAAAATAATAGGGTATCTAATCCTAGTTTAAAAATAAAATTTCATAGCCTCCAAAAATCAAACAAGACAAACAAAAATAATAAAAATTTCACCTAAAAATAACCTAAACAAAATCAACTCAATAAACAATATAACTATCTTTAATACCAAACCCGTTCAAACGCCTCCAAGGTATAACCGCGGCTGCTGGCACAAAATTTAACCGAGACTAAAATGCATTGCTAAATACAAGAATACTTGACCAACCAATACTAACTAATGAGAAATACACCTTAAATACCTTTAGGCCCATCTAGAACCACAAAGTATAATCACGCACACACTTACATATAAAACAAACACAAAATGAACGATAAAAGCAAGAATAAAACTTCTTTTTTTCAATTAAAACAAACAAGCCACAATGGGGCAAATTATACAAAAACTAACGATATCCACACGCAACACAAGGAGTTAAGTAGAGACACTTCGTCCGCATCCTCCCCGTCTTTTTTTAGCCCCCGGCCTAACTCACTTCGTTAACTCGCTCGTTTGCCCCCAAACGAGAAACTACTCTTTATCTTATAATTATCGAAACCTCTAACAACGGAACAAACCCGACCATAACTAATAGAAAACATATGGAACCCACAAACTTAAGCAACACCCCACTATCTACGCACGAACCTCTCCAACCCCGCATTTTTACACCCAACCAAATAATAAACAAACAGTAACCAAAATCCCTGGTCTAGTAACAATAAAAGTCACATACAAATTCACTGTGAATCCAGTGAACAAATGAACTAATATCTTACTAGAGCCTGTAGTTCTACGATCCTAAACTTATCTTTTTCTTAACTATTAAGATAAGTTTAGGATCGTAGAACTACAGGCCTTATATACATAAAACATAACTAAAATTAAAATTTTACTCATATAAGATGAAAATATATCATTAAAATTATTTAATGATAAGTTTCCATCTTACATATAATTTCATTTATTTTAGTATAAAATAATAAAATTGCTTATCTTGAATAGATTATACGCTATATGTTGGCGATTATATTAATATAAGTGTTGAATATTTAATACCTTTAATTTTCTTTATTAGGTAGCTATACCCGCTATACTGTTAATTGTACGTAAATAAGATAGGATTGTCTTATAAATATTCATGGATCAGCAATTACAACTATTATAGAATGACTTATTAGAAATAGATTCTCATATTATCTAATATACCACGCACGCACG
>JGI20171J14444_1000161_pt1 | contig 22712 bp, 22 predicted proteins | sample TergutNc150P4_FD_14444 | JGI IMG/M metagenome (IMG submission 14444) | reverse complement strand
AATGTTTTTTTGAAAATCCTTCAAAATAATCTGAAATAATTTTTTGTGCATATTTTACAGTGTCGGTTTGCGGCTTGCGTACAAGTTGCAGCAGCAAACATTCCTGCAAAGTTTGCGCGCCAACGCCTGCAGGCTCCAAACTTTGCACCAGAGTTATCAGCCGTTTAATTTCTTCTTCGGAACATTCCACATTTACCTGAAACAGCAAATCATCAACCATCACATCAGGTGTGCGGCGCAAATATCCTTCATCGTCAATATTTCCGATAATATAAAGAACTATATTTCGCTCGCGCTCATTAAGTTGCAAAAATCCTACCTGCTCGTCTAAATATTCTTTAAAAGTTATTCCAGCTGAAATTGGAATTTCTTCTTGCTTTGCATCGCGGTCTAAATTATTGATTTTAAGACGATACGCAGGCACATCATCGTCCATTCTGTCGTACTCGCCATAATCGTAGTCATCAGCATTTAATTTAACATCTTCGTCTTCAGAATCAGAATCGTCATAATTATTTTCTTCATTATCAGATGTTTCCATTGTTTCCTTTTGGTCGTCGTCCTGTTTTGCGATGTCGTCAATGGAGGTAGTATCTGCCAAAGAATCAAAATCTTCTTCAAGCGCAGGATTTTCTTCCAATTCCTGACGAACGCGTTCTTCCAGTTCAAGGGTTGTTGCCTCAATAAGTTTTATCGTCTGAATTTGCGAAGGCGACAGTTTTTGCTGTAATTTTTGTTGCAGTTGTTGCTTTAACATATACAAAAGAAACTTTCTCTTACTCTATTTACCTTAAAATTAGAATGCAAAAGTAATTTTTTTAATTGAAAAAAAAAAATTTGTCTTACTTTTGCATAAATTTACAGGGAAAAATGACAATTCTACTACAGCAAATACTTGTTGGTTTGATATTTTTTGCCGTAATAATTTTTATTTTATATAAAATTTATATATTTTTCAATAAAAATAAAGGCAAAAAAAACGCTATGCCACACAATTGCGAAAATTGTGCAGGTTGCGGTTTGAAAGAACTTATGCAGCAAAAGCAACAGGAAAACTGCGGCAATTTTACAGAAAAAACGCACAGAAGATAAACTTTAACAAAAATCTTTGCTTATAACCTGAATTTTGGATAAAAAATAGCCCGTTATGGCTTATACATCAATAAATTATGAAATTTATTATCCAAAACTCAGGTTATTAGAACAACATAACGTTAGGTTATTTTTTAAATTATTTTAAAGAAAATTTTTACTCTCTTGCAGAAAAACGGCACAAATATAAATACTGTTTATATGAAAAAATATAGAAAAAAATTATAATTGCGCGTGTGAACAGCAGCAACAATCTATTGAAAATCAATATTATATATTGCTTCCTACTTCGTTCCTTGCAGTTGCAATGACATAAAAACAGGATTTTTATAAATCCCCTAAATTTATTCCGCTCTTGTTTTTCTTTTTAGTTCAAAATCGCGTCCCAAGTATTTTTCGCGCACAATGGGATTTTCTGCAAGTTGCTGGGAAGTTCCCTGATACAGAATTTTTCCTTCAAAAAGCAGATATGCGCGGTCGGTAATCGAAAGTGTTTCATCAACATTATGGTCGGTTATCAGAATTCCAATATTTTTATCTTTCAAATGCCAAACGATGTCCTGAATATCCTGAACGGCAATCGGGTCAACGCCGGCAAAAGGCTCGTCGAGCATAATAAATTTCGGCTCAATGGCAAGGCAACGCGCAATTTCCGTTCTGCGCCGCTCGCCGCCCGAAAGTCTGTCGCCAATATTACGGCGGACGTGCTCCAAATTAAATTCTTTAATCAGCAATTCAAGTTTTTCCTTTTGATATGCGCGTGAAAATTTTGTCATTTCCAATACCGCTTTGATATTATCTTCAACGGTCATTTTGCGAAAAACAGACGCTTCCTGCGCTAAATAACCGATACCGCACTGCGCCCGCCGATAAACAGGAAATTTTGTAATTTCCATATCGTCAAGAAAAATTTTGCCTGAATTGGCTGTAATTAAGCCTGTTGTGATATAAAAAGTTGTGGTTTTTCCCGCACCGTTCGGTCCGAGCAAACCAACAATTTCACCCTGCTGCACGTCAATGGAAACATCATTTACAACAGTTCGTTTGCCATATTTTTTGTATAAATGTTCGGTGCGAAGTATCATTTAATTGAAAATTAAAAGTGCAAAGATAAGAGTTTTTTGTATAAAACAACTACCTTTGTACTTAAAATAATAAAATTATAAATGAATAATATTTTACTTGGAAAAACTCTCGAAGAACTGAAATCCTGCATTTCATCGCTACAAATGCCCGCTTTTACCGCAAAACAGATTGCCGAATGGATTTACAAAAAACGCGCAATTTCTTTCGATGAAATGACCAATATTTCATTAAAGAACAGAATTTTGCTTGCCGAAAATTTTGAAATCGGGCGCAATGCGCCTGCAAATTGTCAGGAATCGAAAGACGGAACGAAAAAATATCTGTTTCAAACATCTGAAATTCAATTTGTTGAAGCGGTTTATATCCCCGAAGAAGAACGCTCGACGCTTTGCGTTTCTACACAGGCGGGCTGCAAAATGAATTGCCGTTTTTGTATGACAGGAAAAATGGGCTTTGTTGCAAATCTCAATGTTTCAGATATTTTAAATCAAATTTTTTCTATACCTGGAAGCGAGAAACTCTCTAATATTGTGTTTATGGGAATGGGCGAGCCGCTTGATAATCTCGATAACTTGCTGAAAACCATTGAAATACTTACTTCCGATTACGGACTTGCGATGTCGCCGCACAGAATTACCGTCTCTACTATTGGCGTTGTCGGCGCAATGAAAATTTTTCTCGAAAAAACCAATTGTCATCTTGCCGTGAGTTTGCATTCGCCTTTTCCTCAAGAACGGCAAACGCTTATGCCTATTGAAAAGGTCTTTTCTACACAAAAAATTATTTCGGAACTTCGGCAGTACGATTTTTCACATCAACGGCGGCTTTCGTTTGAATATATTATGTTTGCGGGCTTAAATGACGATTTGCAGCACGCCGCCGCCCTTGCAAAACTGCTTTCGGGGATTTTTTGCCGCGTAAATCTGATTCGGTTTCACGCGATTCCCGATGTTGATTTGCGCCCGTCTGACGAGCGCAAAATGCTTGATTTCCAAACATTTTTAAATAATAAAGGAATAATTTGCACTATTCGCCGTTCGCGCGGCGAAGATATTTTTGCAGCCTGCGGAATGCTTGCAACAAAAAAATAATGATTAATGAAAATTGCTTAAAACCTTGACGGTAATATACAAGTGAAAAAATTTAAACAGTTCTAAAAATATTTTTGTAAAAAATTGCTGTTTCGGTACGATTATTGCTGAAAGTTACTATTAATTATTAAAAACAACAATATTTATGTTAATCAATATGAAAAACTTTTTTAGTTTTAACAGATTTTTTATAGTTACAGTTCTTATTATTAGCGTTTTTTCGTGCAAAGAACGTGGTGTTCAAACCGCGCAACAAAGTTACGAACAAACGATTTTTCTTGTTCCTGCCGATACTGCACGCGGATTGCTCAATGTTAAAGTTGAGTTGGAATATCCAAAAACTTTTGCTTCGCCGTCAGTGCTTGATTCTATTCATAACACATTGGTTGTCAATATGTTTGGAAAAGAATTTTTGAGTGTTCCGTTCGATTCTATTCCAAAAGTTTATGCTCAGACAATAATTGCCGACAGCAAAGCAAATTTATTGAGTGATTTAAAGGCATTTGAGGAAAAAGTGCCTGATTTTTCTTTGGGTGCATTCTATAATTATATTGAAGGTTTTCCGCTGCAAAATGACGGACGAATTTTTTCCTATGGTTATACGCGCGATGTGTATATGGGTGGCGCACAGGGACTTAAAACGTTCAATTATTTCAATTTTGATTTGAAAAACGGTCATTTACTCGAAGAAACTGACATTTTTACTGATAATTATCAAAATTCGCTTGCAGACTTGATAAAAAAGGCAATTATCAAGCAAAACAGTCAGGTGCAATATTCGGATACAATTATGCCAAACGGCAATTTTTTCATTTCCGACGAGGGAATAACTTATCTGTTCAATGTTTATGAAATTGCGCCGTATTATGTTGGGCAAACGGAAATTTTCTTGCCTTACAGCGATTTGAAAGCGATTTTACGCAAAAACAGCCCGATAAGTTATCTTGTGGCAAGCGCAAAATAAACATTTTTTTTGAAAAATTTTTATGCGGATTACACTGATTGGGGCTGGCAATGTGGCAACGCATTTGGCTGAAAGCCTGAGGGGCGAATGTGTGGAAATTGTGCAGATTTACAGCCGCAACATTCTCAATGCCAAAGAATTGGCAAATAAAGTTAATGCTGAACCGATTGACAGTTTGCGGCAACTTTCTTCAAAAGCAAACGTTTGCATTTTTGCAGTAACCGATGATATAATTCCAAGGCTTTTGCGGGAAAATTCAGTTGCATTTAGCAACGATATGTTGTTGCTGCATACCGCAGGCAGTGTTTCCATTGATGTTTTTAGCAATTACGCTTCGCAATTCGGCGCGTTTTATCCTTTACAAACTTTTTCAAAACAGCAGCAGTTGAATTTTGCTGAAATTCCCGTTTTTATTGAGGGAAATACCACAGCAGTGGAAGATAAAATTCGACATTTGGCGCAAAAAATCACGCCGAAAGTTTATGCTGTAAATTTTGAGCAACGCCGACAGTTGCATTTGGCGGGAGTTTTTGCGTGTAATTTTCCAAATTTTATGTATAACATTGCAAATCAATTAGTTAAAGAAAAATATTTGACTTTTGAAATGCTCGCTCCGTTAATTTTGGAAACCGCACGCAAAGTGCAAACATTTCCGCCCGACAAGGCGCAAACAGGTCCTGCTGCACGCGGCGACAAAGAAACAATAGCCGCTCACATCGAAATGTTAAACAAACACAAAGATTGGCAAAAGTTGTATCAACTTGTAAGTGAGGAAATTATGAATTTGTAAATTTTTATTTTTATTTAAAAAAATGATAAAATATTTCCGTCTGGTTCGTTTGCCGAATTTAATATTTTTGGCTGCAATACAAATTTTAATGTATTTTGCTGTAATTCAACCTATTATGCAAATTCACGGTTTGGAAATTACACAGCAAAAAAGTATTTTTTTCTGGTTGCTTGTGGGCGCAAGCGTGCTGATTTGCGCGGGCGGTTATGTGCTCAACGATTATTTTGACGTAAAAATAGACAGCATAAACAAACCTGATAAACTTTTGATTACCAATGTTATAAGCAAAAAATCAGCAATGTTGATTTATCAAATTTTGTCGGGTGCGGGGCTTGTTGCAGGTGTGGCGCTGGCTTTTTGGTTGAAAAGTTTTACGCTCGGATTTATTTTTGTGGCAACAGTGGGAATGTTGTGGTTTTATTCAGCAACTTACAAGCGGCAATTTATTATTGGAAATTTAATTATAGCATTTTTGGCGGCAATTAGTGTGCTTGCAGTCGGTATTTTGCAAATCGCCGTTTTACAAAAAAATTATGGAAATTTGATTTTTGAAACCGAAATTCCGCCGATGATTTATGCTTATGTCTGTGGTTTTGCGGCGTTTGCGTTTTTCACAACGTGGCTGCGCGAAGTTATAAAAGATATTGAAGACCAAGAGGGCGACAAAGAAATGGAGTGCCGAACTATGCCGATAAAATGGGGCACGGCACTGACAAAAATTTTCATTTACGCGCTTATTGCGCTGATAATAATTGCTTTATTGGTTTCGGCGAGATTAATTTCATTCAACGGAACGCTTACTTTTCGTTACATTCTTTTTGGAACAATAATTCCGCTGCTGATTTTGACATATCTTATTTTTTCTGCCAAAACCTCAAGCGATTTTCATCAGGCATCAACTTTTGCAAAAATAATTATGCTTGTTGGCGTGCTTTACAGCGTGATTTTTTATTACGAAATTGCCAAAATGTTCAAAATCGCATTTTTTGATTTGTTTTTTATAAAATAAACAGAGGCTGTTTTAAAAGTATTTTTACCGCAAAGGCGCAAAGATTTTACCGCAAAGGTCGCAAAGAATATGTTTTTGAAATTCAATACTTTGCGTACTTTACGTAAACTCCATTGCGCACCTTGCTGTTAAGTTTTTTGTGCTTTTGAAACAGCCTCATCTGAAAAACGTTTCAACTTTTGAAGTAGTTTCATTAACCCAATTTGTGCGCTTTCTCCTATAGCATTGCCGTTAGGCTGAACCATAAACGCCTTGTAACCAACTAATTAGTTAATGAATAATCATTAACAATTAATGATTGTTTGGGCACAATTTTTGCTAATACAGAATTTTTAATATAATAAATTGCAAATCAAATTAATTGTTAAATCATTAAATATTTTTCCTTATCTTTGCAAATAAAAACTGTATGACTTTTGAATGGGACGAAAATAAAAACGCTGAAAACATTAAAAGACACAATGTTTCGTTCAATAGGGCGCAAATGGCATTTGCAGACCCATTAGCAATAATTAATAAGGACGAAAAGCATTCTTTTGAAGAACAGAGATATTATTGCATTGGGAAAGTGGTTGATGACATTATAACAGTGAGATTTACATTAAGAAATAACAATATTCGTATTTTTGGAGCAGGAATATGGAGAAAACAAAAAAAATATTATGAACAGGAAAACAACTTATAAAAATGACGATTCGCGTTATACAGACGCGCCTGCTGAAATAGAAGAGGCTTTTGCACGTTCTGTGCGGATTCCAAATTTTTTGCCACCGCCAAAAGAACTTGTATTTAAAAATTCTGCGGCATCAAAAGCAGATGAAGATTTTAATTATACGGTAGAGCACAATAAAATGCTTACAAAGCAACAGATTAATCAATTACTTGACCGTAATGCTACCAACAAACCAAATTCTCGCCGTACTTTAAAAAAAGCAGTAGCAATGATATAACCGATGCTTTAAAAAATTTTGTTTTTTAATCATTCAAAACAGAGGCTGTTTTAAAAGTATTTTTACCGCAAAGGCGCAAAGAATATGTTTTTGAAATTCAATACTTTGCGTACTTTACGTAAACTCCATTGCGCACCTTGCTGTTAAGTTTTTTGTGCTTTTGAAACAGCCTCATCTGAAAAACGTTTCAACTTTTGAAGTAGTTTCATTAACCCAATTTGTGCGCTTTCCCCTATAGCATTGCCATTAGGCTGAGCCATAAACGCCTTGCAACCAACTAATTAATTAATTAATGAACAATCATTAACAATTAATGATTTTTTTGGCACTATTTTTGCTGAGAAAAATAAATTAAAATTGAGCAAAAAAATAAACTGAAATATTTGTAATTTATTGAAATTAATTTTGTATTTTTGTACCGTCAATTTTTAGTGTATAAAAACACCGTTTGTTTTAAAAAGGATTACAAACGCAATTTGATTATATAATAAAAAAAAAATAATATTAATCTTATATAATTTTATAAAAAAGTATGAACAAAAATTTTATTCTTAAAAACAGAAAGATTTTTCTTTCTGTAGTGCTTTCCTTTTTGATGATGACAGGGGGAAATGCATGGGCGCAAGTAACCCTTACGGGTACTAGTTATAGTGAAAACTTTGATGGAATAGGTACAGGCGGTACAAGTACGCCACAAGGTTGGTCAACATCAATGAATGCCACAATATCAACTCTCGGCACAACAACATCAACATTAGCCACAGGAATAAATTCTTATTGGAGTAATACTACAGCAGGGGCAAAAAATGCGGCTTCGTTGGATATTGGGGGTGGTACAAGCAATGCTAATCAATTAAATGCCCTTGATAGAGCAATATCAATTAGACAGACAAGCGCTTCGGGAGACCCTGGTGCTGCTTTTATATTGACTATTGCAAATACCACTGGATTTCAAAACTTTAGTGGCTCTTTCAAATTACAGCAATTAGATCCGTCGTCGGCAGCGACGCCGAGAACTACAACTTGGAAAGTGCAATATTCTTCAGATGGAACATCGTGGACAGATGCAAGTACAAGCCCTTCCACTTTAACAACAGTACAAGGAATACAATCAAACCAAAATGTTACATTTACTTTGGGAAGTTCTATTGATAATCTTTCTTCAATTCTTTACATCAGAATTGTTACATTAACAGCAGCATCAGGTTCAGGTAATCGACCTCATACTGCTATTGATGATTTTGTTTTGAATTATACAATCCCTCCTATTATCTTCAATGCATCAAATGAGGGGGTAAATGCCATAGATGCAGTTGGCAAATGGCGTTTGGTATCTGCACCTTTAGATATTGTCAAAACAGATATTAGATTCGGCAATAATTCTACAGCATATAAAAGTTTAGTAGCGCCTGCTACCCCTGATGCCAATTACACTTGGGCAACTATTGGCGGAACTCCTACTTTTACAGGCGGCATAGGCTTTGCCTATCAGGTAAATTCCGCCGTTGCAAATGAAAATAATGCATCTTGGCAGAACGGTATAATAACTTTCCCCGCCAGCAGCGCACATGATGCCACTTATTACATAGTGCCAGTTGATGGCAATGTGCATTATGTTCTTACAGGCAATCCATATTACAGAGTAATCACTTTGAGTCATTTTGCAGGCAATAACCTCTCTACAGATGGTTATTATACAACTAATGCAGCAGGCAATACTTTTCCATTGGTTACAGACAATCCTAACATTGCTATTTGGCAGGGAATAATTTTAGGATCTTCTGACGGCGAAGATTTGGACGGCGATCATATAGCCATATATAAAGACCCTCTATCTCCTGCTCCTTCGCCCGCTCCCGCTGCAGTTTCAAACAGCAAAATCACTGTAACTGCCCATAATAACAACGGCACAAGCAGCGCATATATTAATAACGGCAGCAACGGCACAGCAATAGTAGGCAAACACGATATGTCTTTCTTAAATATGGGCGAGAATCAGACAGTTCAGGTTTATACCTCAAAAATTAACAGCAGCGGTGCAACACGCAAACTTGCTCTTAACACAATTAATATTGACACTGAAGATGTAACAGTTCCGCTGGGAATTTTCACCAATGCCGCCGATAATGTAACGCTTACATTAACAGGTATGGACAGTTACAACAACAGCGTAACATTTATTGATTATCAGGAAGGAAAATCAGTTAATCTTTCGGGGCTTGCCTCTTATGATTATCCTACATCTGTTTCGGGCAGCACAGACAACCGTTTTGCCTTGCAGTTTGGTCAGCCTGTTCCCACAGGAACTGAATCTCTTGCTGCCAATGTTCAAACTTTTGTACGCGATGGTAAAATCAATATAGTTTCGAGCAAAGAATTGCAGAACGTAACCATTTACAGCGTAAGCGGTTCGCTAATTGCAAGCGTTAATATCAATGGAGTTACTTATGTAGTAAATAGCATATTGCCCTCAGGCGCATATTTGGTACGCGTATCCGCAGCCGATAATACAGCAACAACTCAAAAAGTTGTTTTGAAATAAACTTCACTTCCTTTTCATTCCTTTCTCTTTTCCTGATAATTTTTAAGGAAAGAGAAAGGAAACAGGGAAAAAGGAAAAAAATCATAATATTAATTTTAAAAATATATTAAAATGAACAGAGAAAAAGAATTTATGACAAACGAATACCAATCTCCGCAAATATCAAAAATTGATATTGATGTTAATAATGCTTTCTGTGATAACGCACCAGATATTAGTCCTATTGGAGGGCCATGCTTTAGTTGTGATGACGATGAATAAAGCGGCTTTGTAATGAATAGTGCAGTATCTTCCAAATCTGCAGGACATAAAGATATAGTTATAAAAAATAAAAAAATGTTGTTATTGTTAGACTTTTCATGTTTTTTTAAATTAAAAAAACATGAAAAGTCTTTTGTTTCACATCCTTTCTCACCTTGTCCGCCTTTATTTCCGTAAGTTCCGCTACGCTTTATATACGGTTCTTAACAAGTCTTTTCAGGCTGCTAAATAACAAAAATTTTGGGTATTGTTAGTTTTGTATAGTTTTTGTTATTTTCTATATTGCTTCGTTGTTTCACTCCTCGCAATGACGTTGTAGTATAGATAGTTACGTCATTGCAACTGCGAGGAACGAAGCAGGAAGCAATCCAGAAAAGGAATAAAACGATGTTTGCTATGCTAAATTAACAATACCCTTTTTTTAATAAACAAAATATTTTGAAAAAAAATTAAAATTGCCGTCTTTATATAATTCAAAAATTTTATCTATTTTTCAAACATTTATATAAAGAATATGAATATATGGAAGCAGTAGTTTTAAATACAAATACAGCATGAGATTTTAGGTTGATAAGCGCCCTTGCACGAGAGTTAAATATAGATATGTTTTCTATTACTCAAGAGGAACAAGAAGAAATTGAAGACCTGAAATTTCTAAGTTTTATGCAAAAAGCCCGTAAAGAAGTACTTGCAGACACAAAAGAAACGTTGTTGAAATTGGGTCTATATTAGAAAAAGTTATGGAAATAGCATTTACAAAAACGTTTTCCAAGCAAATTGATAATATCCAAGACGAATCACTGAAGTTTTGCTTAACCCTAATTGTGCAAAATGTGATATTAGCAAATATTTTGCAAGATATTGCCAGTTAAAAAAAAATGAAAGGGCATCATTATGCATATAGAATAAGGGTCGGCGATTATCGAATAGGATTGTTTTTTGAAAACGGCTTAACCACATTTGCTTATTTGGCGCATCGCAAAGATATTTATAATAGATTTCCCTAATGAAAAATTTAACAAAGAAGATTGCAGTTGGAAGATAGAATTTCAAGAATATATTCTTTGCGACCCTTGCGTAAATCTTTGCGTCTTTGCGGTAAAAAAACTTTTAAGACAGCCTCAACGGACAAAAAATTGTTGTATTGAATTGTATTCTATTGATATTTAAACCCTAACGGGCTATTTCTTATCCAAAACTCATGTTAATAAAAATTTTGTGTCAAAAACAGTCGAAAAATAATTTGAATTGTTTAATTTTCAAATTATTCCCCGCGCTTTCAATTCTAAATATTTGTTAATTGTGTTAATTGTCAAATTTTCAGGTTCGGTAAGAATTGTTTGGATTCCATACCGTTTCAATTCATTAACAATCAAATATTTATCAAAATCAAATTTTTCGGCAATAACTTTATGATAAATTTCACGCGTGGTTACGGCTTCGGTTTGAATCAGTTTTTTTAGTTCAACATTTTTAAAAATAATCACCACGAGCAAGTGCATTTTTGCAATCGCCATCAGATAAGGCAATTGGCGCGTGAGCGAATCGCGGTTTTCAAAATTTGTGTAAAGCAGCAGCAAACTTCGCTGCGAAATATTACGGCGAATATCGGCATAAAGCCGTCCGAAATCGCTTTCCGCAAAGTCGGTGCGGACATTGTACAGCGTTTCTAAAATATTGTGCATCTGCGCTTTACGGCGTTCGGCAGGCACGCGGTTTTCCACTTTGCGCGAGTAAGTGAAAATCCCCGCTTTGTCGCTTTTTTGCAGGGCAACATTTGAAATCACAAGCGAAGCGTTAATCGCATAATCGAGCAGCGAAAGCCCGCTAAAAGGCATCATCATAACGCGACCTTTGTCAATCACACTGTAAATCGGTTGAGCGCGTTCATCTTGAAACTGATTGACCATCAACTTATTGCGCTTGGCTGTGGCTTTCCAATTCAGGTTGCGAATGTCATCGCCCGAAACATAATCTTTAATTTGCTCAAATTCCATCGTATGCCCAAGCCTGCGAATGCGTTTAAGTCCGTAATCCGTTAATTTAGAATGAATTGCGCGTAAATCGTATTTGTGAAGTTGCAGAAAGGACGGATAAACCGCAATATTTTTCTTTTCACAAAAAACATATCTGCGGCGCACCAGCGACAAAACTGTTTCTGCATAAACATTTAACTTGCCAAATTGATAAACGCCGCGTTGCCTTGGGCGAATATTATAAACGTAATCTTTGGTTTCGCCCTGTTTTAATTTTACTTCAAAATGAAAATTACGAATTTGAAATTGATGTGGAATTTCATCTATCGCACTGATTTTCAATGGAAAAGAATAAAGATTTGTGAAAGTTATATGAACTGGATTGTCATCTCCGTTACTGAATTTTTCGGGTAAAAGCCGCTCGGCTGCAATGCCGTTCTTTGTCATAAAAAGCAAAAAAATATCCGCTAAAAATAGCAGCACAAAGCCCGAAAACACAAATTTAAGCACAATAAAAAACGCAGGAAAAATATAGGCAAACACAAACGCCGCCACAAAACCCAACAAAATCAGGAAAAAACGATTTGTAAAATATAATGATTTTATAAATTTTAACATTAAAAAATTATAATTATTTTTTAGTTGAATTGCATTGTTCTCTGTCTTTTTTCAACTGCTCAACCAAAAGTTCCATTGAAGTAAATTTTATTTCATCGCGAATTTTACTTAAAAAACTTATTTTCAATATTTTGCCATAAATATTTTCTGAAAAATCAAAAATATTTACTTCAATAGTTTTCACAGGGTCATTCTCCGAAAAATTCGCTCTGGTAGGATTATAGCCAACGTTCATCATTCCGCGAAAAACACGATTTTCAAAACTAACTTCCACATAATACGCACCTTGAATCGGCGTAATTTTTTCCTCACAAAGCAATTCGAGGTTAGCGGTAGGAAAACCTATTGTACGCCCGATTTCAAGTCCGCGCACAACGCGCGCCGAGAAAAAATAATTGTAACCCAAAAGCGTATTAGCCTTTTCAATATTGCCAAATTGAATTAAATGACGAATCTTAGATGAACTGATTTCAAGCCCTTTGCCCATAACAAACGGCTGAATTTGAACAACTTGCATTCCTATATCACGTCCGTATTTTTTGTAATCATCAAAACTTTCAACGCGGTTATGCCCAAAACGATGGTCGTAGCCAATCAACAATATATCCACTGATAAATCTTTGTGTATCAAGCTAATAAAATCAGCAGCCGAAAGTTTGCTTATCTCTTGGTTAAAATCCAAAATTACACAATAATCAATATTTAATTCTGCAAGCAGATTGATTTTTTCTTCAAAAGTTGTGAGCAGTTTTTTTGTCGGTTGCGACTGCAAAAACATATTAGGATGCTCGCGAAAAGTAATTACAAGCGATTTTTTCTCTTTTGCAACTGCAAACTTAACCAATTGCTGCAACAAAAAACGATGTCCTTTGTGCAAACCGTCAAAAAATCCAATCGTCGCCACCGATGCAGGAATTTTTTCGTTAATATTTTTAAAATCAACAAGTTGCATGAAAACTTAAAAATTAATACACACGTAAATTAATGCATAAGTAAATTATTACATCAAAAACTGTGCAAAATTTTCAGGATAGTTTAATTGGGGAACTTTTAGAAATCCTCATAGTTTTTTTACGCAGCGTCTTCTTCCACCACAAGATTTTCTATAATAAATTCCTGCCTTTCGGAAGTATTTTTGCCCATATAAAACGCCAAAAGGTCGCCAACGGCATCTTCTTTGCGAAGCGTAACCTGGTCTATGCGGATATTTTTGCCTATAAAATGTTTAAATTCATCAGGCGAAATTTCTCCAAGTCCTTTAAACCGCGTAATTTCGGGGTTTGGTCCCAACTTTTTCATCGCATTAGTTTTTTCTTCTTCCGAATAACAATAAATGGATTCTTTTTTGTTGCGCACGCGGAAAAGCGGTGTTTGAAGTATGTGAACGTGTCCTTTTTTAATTAATTCGGGGAAAAATTGCAGGAAAAAACTTATCAGCAGCAGCCTGATATGCATTCCATCAACATCGGCATCGGTAGCAACAATTACTTTATTGTAGCGCAAATTTTCAATTCCGTCTTCTATGTTTAAAGCCGATTGCAGCAGATTAAATTCTTCGTTTTCATAAACAATTTTTTTTGTTAAACCGTAAGTATTCAAGGGTTTACCACGCAGCGAAAATACTGCTTGAGTATTTACATCGCGGCTTTTGGTAATTGAGCCGCTCGCCGAATCGCCTTCGGTGATAAAAATACAGGAATTTTCAATCATTTCGTTGCGTTTTTCATCTTTTGAAGGGCTGTCGTTGTAATGGAAACGGCAATCGCGCAATTTTTTATTATGCAAATTCGCCTTTTTAGCCCGCTCGCGCGCTTGCTTGGTAACGCCTGCAATCGCTTTTCGCTCTTTTTCGGAATCCTGAATTTTTTGTTGAAGAATATTAGCCGTTTCCAAAGTGCGATGCAGATAATTGTCCAATTCTTTTTTCAAAAAATCGGAAATAAATTTATTGACCGTAACGCCGTCTTTCGATATATCGCGCGAACCGAGTTTTGTTTTTGTCTGGCTTTCAAAAACAGGCTCTTCAACGTTTATCGCAATGGCAGCAGTCATTCCGTTGCGAATATCGGAATATTCCATATTTTTATTGTAAAATTCCTTGATTGTCCGCGCTACTGCTTCGCGAAATGCCGACTGATGTGTGCCTCCCTGAGTTGTGTGCTGCCCATTAACAAAACTGTAATATTCTTCGCCGTATTGGTCGGAATGAGTGAAAGCGATTTCAATATCTTCGCCTTTGAGGTGAATAATCGGATAAAGCGGCTCGGAAGTAAGATTTTCGTTGAGCAAATCGAGCAAACCGTTTTTGGAAATAATTTTTTCTCCGTTGAAAATCAGCGTCAAACCTGTATTAAGATACGCATAATTGCGCAGCATTGTGAGAATAAATTCTTCTTTATAATGATAATTTTCAAAAAGCGTTTCATCAGACGAAAACTCGACAAGCGTACCGGAAAGCGATTTTGTATCTTCGGTTATACCGCTGTCGGCAATTAACTTTCCACATTCAAATTCTGCTCGACGCGTTTTTCCATCTCTGAAACTTTGTACCACAAATTTTGCAGAAAGCGCATTGACCGCTTTTGTACCAACTCCGTTCATTCCAACCGACTTTTTGAACGCTTTTGTATCGAATTTTCCGCCTGTGTTCATTTCCGAAACTGCGTCAATCATTTTCCCAAGCGGAATTCCGCGCCCATAATCGCGAACGCTGATTCTTTCGTTTTCCAAAACAATTTCCACAACTTTGCCCGCGCCCATTCGATATTCATCTATTGCGTTGTCTATCACTTCTTTGAGCAAAACATAAATTCCGTCGTCGGCGTGGCTGCCGTCGCCAAGTTTGCCTATATACATTCCCGGACGCATTCGCACGTGTTCGAGCGGCTCTACTTTAATAATATTTTCGTCCTGATAATCTGAATTGTTTAAAATAATTTTCTCTTGAAATTCGTCTATCATATAATTTATTGATTATTAACTTTATATATTTTTGTCAGTTAAAGTTTGGCGTTTTTTTATTTGGTTTGCAAAGATACAACTTTTTTATATTTTGTTGCTAATTGGTTGTTGGGTGTGGGCATTTTTACTTGCCATTGTTTATTTTTCTCATTCCTACCGTTTTTTGAATTTTGAAAATATTCTTTTTGTTGCAGTACGGAAATCAATATTGCGGTAAACGAACAGGCGGTACATTGTGTAGTTCCATACAAGCCCGACAATAAGCGCAACCGTAAGTTTTACGATAATAAATACGTCATCAGAGTTGTGCCCAAGCAGATTGACAAGAAAAGGAGTTTTTCGCAGCAATTCTGTGAGTTTGAAAGTAAAAAACGTGTTCAGAGTAATACTGCCGAGCCAAACTATTATAAAACGCCAAAAAATATAACGAAATCTGATAGATTTTGCCTTAAAAGTCCACCGATAATTGATTATGCAAACGAATATTCCGCCGAGAATTTGCCCGACAACCGTTGCAAAAACATAGGCTTCAATGCCGTGTGAAAATAAATAAATAACTTTTACTTTGAAAATATCAAGCGTTTTTTTTAGCAAAAAAGCAGTGCCNTTATCAAGCAAAGTACCCATCTGAGAAGATAATTGNGCCCTGAGGAACATAAAAATGCCCCTTTTTTGCGAAAAATTTGTGAACAAAGTTTTTATTTTGTTTGCCATTTGCCAATCACAAATTAAATATCTTTTTTTCTTCCGTAAGTGTCGCTGCACTTCAAATACGGTTATTAATATTTTGCCCTAATGGGCAAAAGTGAATGTTTTTTTCTATTGTTTGAAAAAAATCGCTGCAAAATTAATATTTTTTAATCTTTTATGTTAATATTTTGTCTAATTTTGCGTTTATGTTTTTTCTTTTTTTTGTAAAAAACAAATAATAACATAAAAAATATGACAAACGATACAGTAAAACCCACTTTTGAATCGTCATTAAAAGCGCTTGATATAGAAAATTTTTTTGACCGCGTCTTTTATCGCCGCATTGGCTATTGCATTGCACTTGGATTGCGTAAAACAGGCATTACGCCCAATATGGTTACTATTATTTCAATTTTTTTTGGAGTAGCGGCAGGTTGGCTTTTTTATTACGAAAATATTTGGATAAACCTTGCGGGGATTGCTCTGCTGATTTTTGCCAATACTTTGGATTGCGTTGACGGGCAACTTGCTCGGCTAACGGGCATAAAATCGGAGATTGGGCGCATTCTCGATGGTGTTGCCGGTGACCTTTGGTTTGTTTCAATCTATTTTTTTCTTGCTTTGCGCCTTACACCACATATTGGTAGCGGCGCGGCTTGGACTTTGGCTGCATTGGCAGGCGCGTCAAATCTTGTGCAGGCGAATATTACAGATTATTACAAAACTCTGCATCTTTATTTTATAAGTTCAAAAAAAGGTGCGGATTTCGATTCTGTGGCAAATGTGCGCCAGCGGCTCGAACAAATGCCGCGCGGCTTTAATCGTTTGTTGTATCGTCTATATCTGTATTACACTGTTTTACAAACCAAAATTACTCCACAGTTGCAAAAACTTTTAGCGAAGTTGCATTCCGATTATGGCGAGAATTTGCCTGAAAATGTGCGGCAAAATCTGCGTACTGAAAGTTTGAAAATTATTCCAAATATAAATTTGCTGACTTTTAACTGGCGGTCAATTGTGCTGTTTGTTTCGTTGTTTGCAGGGCAGGTGTGGTTTTATCTGCTTTGGGAAATAGTTGTTTTAAACCTTGTAATGATTGTGGCGGTAAGCCGACATGAAAAAATGTGTTGTGCACAAATGATGTAAAATTCGCAAATTCTTTTTATCTTTGCAAAAAAAATGATATAATTTTGAAATAAAGTAATAATAAATAAATTTAAAATGTAATTTTTATGAAGAAAATCCTTAACCTTTTGTTAATCAGCACACTGCTTCTGCCGTTTGGTTTTGCTGTTGCGCAGCAAATCCCTGTCGATCCCGATATCAGAATAGGAAAATTGGACAATGGATTGACGTATTATATCAAACACAACGTCAAGCCAGAGAAGAAAGTGGAATTGCGTCTTGCAATTAATGCGGGCTCAATCCTCGAAGATGACGACCAGCAAGGCTTGGCGCATTTTATGGAGCATATGAATTTTAACGGAACAAAAAATTTCCCCGACAACAAACTTGTTGATTATCTGCAATCTATCGGCATTCGTTTTGGCAACGACCTGAATGCTTACACAAGTTTTGACGAAACGATTTATATTCTGCCTGTTCCGTTGGATAAACCTGAGAATCTGAAAACAGGACTGAAAGTTATTGAAGATTGGGCGTTCAATGCTTTGCTCACAGACGAGCAAATTGACAAGGAACGCGGCGTTATTCTCGAAGAATTGCGTATGGGGCTGGGTGCAGGGCAACGCATTCGCGATAAAATTCTTCCTGTAATCCTCAAAGATTCGCGTTATGCAGTCCGCTTGCCGATTGGTAAGGAAGAAATTATTAAAAATTGCAAATACGATGTTTTAAGGCGTTTTCACAGAGATTGGTATCGTCCTGATTTGATGGCAGTTATCGTTGTTGGCGATATTAATGTTAATGAAATTGAAGGCTACATTAAGGAAAATTTCAGCAAGTACAAAAATCCTGCAAATGAGCGTCCGCGTACTGTGTATGAAGTGCCAGACCACGCAGAAACTCTTATTGCCGCAGCCACAGATAAGGAAATGCCGCAGTCTATTGTTTCTGTTGATTATAATCAAAACGGAATGACGAAAGTTGTTGCCACTGTTGCCGATTATAATGACAAAATTATTGAAAATCTGCTTTTTAACATCGTCAATAATCGTTTGAACGAATTAGTTCAATCGGCAAATCCGCCTTTTACCTATGGAGGCGTTTATCACAATAATGTTGTCCGTACAAAAGAAGGACTTTCGGCTTATGCAGTGGTAACCGAAGGTAAGCAACTTGATGCGATGAATGTTTTGCTAACCGAAATTGAACGGGCAAAACTTGGCGTCGGGCAGAGCGAACTCGACAGAGCAAAAACTGAACTGCTTTCGGCTATGGAAAAATCGTACAACGACCGCGAAAAAACGGAAAGTTCAAATTATGTTCAAGAATATATCCGCAACTTTTTAGAAAAAGAACCTATTCCCGGAATTGCTTGGGAATATAATCAGTATAAAACATTCTTGCCAAGCGTTACTTTGAATCAGGTAAATGATGTTTTAGCAAAATATGTACAGGACGAAAACCGCACTGTTACAATGTACGGACCTGATAAAGAAGGCGCAAATCTTCCTGCACAAAGCGCAGTACTGGCAATTTTTGATGAAGTTAAAAATTCGGATATTGAAAAATATGACGATAAAGTTGCTATTGAACAGTTAGTTAAAAATTTGCCTAATGCCGGCTCTATTGTCAAAACCGAAAAAGATGATAAACTTGGAACTCAAACATTTACTTTAAGCAACGGAGTGAAAGTGGTTGCTAAAAAAACTGATTTTAAAAACGATGAAATATTGTTTTATGCTGTTCGTAAGGGCGGCTCGTCGCTGCTTAACGACGCCGATTATTTGAAAACTCAATGGGCTTTTGATGTGCTTGGTGAGGCAGGATTAAATGGATATTCAAAAAATGATTTAACAAAATATCTTGCAGGAAAGCAGGTAAACGTTGAACTTTCTATCAAGCCGACTTACGAAAGCTTGCAGGGAAAATCTACGCCAAAAGATTTGCCAACTTTATTTGAACTTGCCTATTCGTATTTTACAGGGTTAAATTACGAGCCTGAAATTTATCTGGCGACAGTTCAACGCATTTCGGCTGTATATGACAATGTAACTTCCATGCCTAATTATTATTTTATTAATGAATTGAATAAATTCAGAATGAAAAATAATCCGCGTTTTACAAATATTGTTCCAATGAAAGAAGATTGGGCAAGGACAGATTTCAAACTGGCTTACGATTTTTATAAAAATAAATTTGCAAATGCTAATGATTTTGTATTTTATTTTGTTGGAAATTTTGATGAAAATACTGTTAAAAGTTTGGCAACCAAATATTTGGCAGCTTTGCCAGGCAAAGGTGTTGCAGAGAATTTCCGCGACAATGGCTACCGCCCTGTTTATTCTGCTGCCGACCAAATTTGGAAAAAAGGCAATGACCCCAAAAGTATGATTCAAATTATATACAGCGGCGAATTGAAAAAGTTTGACCAGACAGAAGCAATACAGTTTGATGCACTGGCAGAGGTAATGCAAATTAAAATGATTGAAATTTTGCGCGAAGAACTTGGAGGAGTGTATTCAGCAGGAATTAGACAGTCAATACAGCCTGTGCCTTATCCTTCGTATAGTATGACTTTAGTTATTCCATGCGGACCTGAAAATGTAGAGAAACTTAAAAAATCCACTTTTGATATTGTTAAAAATGTAATCAGCAACGGACCAGACCAAAAAGACCTTGATAAATATAAAGAAGAAGCGTACAATGAACTGCGCGACGATTTGAAGAAAAATTCAACTTGGATGGACTTTTTAATAGATTATCAACTCAATGACGGCGATAAATATTTGATTTTGAATAAAGAAAATTTAATTAAAAATGTTACTGTTTCGCAAATTCAAAATGTTGCAAAAAAATATTTAAGGTCGGATAATCGCCTTATCGCAACTTTAATGCCCGAAGACGACGGCTGGCAGGATAAAGTTGCTGAAAAAAATGCGCCTGCGCGGGCATCAGATGTCTCTGCTGAAAGTGTAATTAATAATTATATCAATGCTTTGGGCGGAAAATCCAAACTTGAAAGTGTGAAAACTTTGCTTATAGAATGTACAATTTCGGTAAGCGGAATGGTAATGCCGACAGTTATCAAACAAATGTCGCCAAACAAGCAACATACTGAAATGACTTGCATGGGTATGACAATGATTCAAAATTTTGACGGACAAACGGGCTATATGTCGCAAGGGGGAATGAAAATGGAAACGCCCGCTGAAATGATTGCCAAATATTCTGAAGAAGAAATGATAGACGCGCTTAAAATGGATGCTGGCAAAATAAAATCTGTTGAAATAAAAACTATTGACGGTAAAGACTATTATGTTCTGACAAACGATAAAGGCGAAAAGAATTATTTTGACAAAACAACTTGGCTGCTTTACCGAACCGAAACGCAGGAAGGAACAACAACCAATAAAAGTTATGGCGAATTTGACGGAATAATGTTTCCGACAGAAACAGTTCAAACAATTCATGGAGAGGAAAGCACAATGAAAACGACCAAAATAACAATAAATAAGGAAGTAACCGAACAAGATTTCAAATAATTATTATTGATTAATATAAATAAACAGGCGGGTTGAAAAACTCGCCTGTTTTTGTGAATAAATATATAAAAATCAAATCAAATTTCCCCTTCAAACACCGTTTCGGCTGCGCCTGTGAGATAAACATGATTGTCTTTTTCGCGCCATTCAACAGTTAATTTGCCGCCAAGCAATTCTACGGTCGTTTTTCTTTCGCAAAGATTGTTCAGCACGGCAGCAACAACCGCTGCTGATGCGCCTGTTCCGCAAGCCATCGTTTCGCCCGACCCGCGCTCCCAAACGCGCATTTTCAAATGGTTTTCGTTGATTTTTTCAATAAATTCAGTGTTAATTCGATGCGGAAAATACTGCGTTGAGTTTTCTATAACACTGCCAATTTGCGGTAAATTGAGTTCGGCAATATTTTCGGTGAAAATTACCGCGTGCGGATTGCCCATCGAAACGCAGGTAATAGCGTATTTTATTGTATCGGAAAAAGTTACAGATTTATTAACGACACGGTTTTCGGCAAAAGTTGTCGGGATTTTCTCGCTTTCCAAAATCGGCTCGCCCATATCAACCGTTACCTCGCCAACCGTTTTTTTGTCGGCGCAAATATGCAAATCGAGCATGCGTACACCTGCAAGTGTTTCAAGGGTAAGCGTGGTTTTTTGAGTTAATTTTTTGTCAAAAACATATTTGCCAACGCAGCGCGAAGCATTTCCACACATTTCTGCCTCAGAGCCGTCGGCGTTAAACATTCGCATGCGAAAATCGGCAACCGTCGAAGGCAAAATCAGCACCAGACCATCGCCGCCGATGCCTTTATGGCGGTCGCTGTAACGAATTGACCACGCCGCAGGGTCGTCAATTGTTTCCTCAAAACCATTGACGTAAATATAATCGTTGCCGATGCCGTGCATTTTTGTAAATTTCATAATTATTTTTTTATAAAAACATTTTACAAAATTACTAAATTATTTGTACTTTTGCCGAAATTTATTGTAAAATATCAATGAAAAAAATAATTTTTTGTATCGGAATTTTTTGTTGTTTTTCTTTATTTATCAATGCACAAACAAATGCGTCCAAAAGCGTGATAACGATGAAAAACGGCAGCGTTTTTATCGGCGAAATTGTTGTACAATCAGAATCTGCAGTTGTTTTAAAAACCGCAGACGGTACGCGATATCAGTTTCCCGTTGCCGATATTGAAAATATCAAGCAGGAAAATATTGTGAAAGTGGACACAATCGTACATGCTGCTCCTACTTATTCTGTTGAACCAGCGGATTTTGCAATGATGATAAGCATAAATGCCGATAAAGTTTTTAAAAGCAGAGGAATAGGCGGCGGAGCGGCGGTGTCGGCAGAATTGACGCTCGGTATGAAAAATTTGGCAGGACAAAATTGGTTTTTGGGAATGGGCGCAGGCTACGAAAATATTTTTCTTTCATCGAACAATATAAATTTGATAAAATTATTTTTCAGAATGCAAAAAACATTTTTAAATGAAAGAATAATTTCACCTTTTGCATCTTTGGATTTGGGCTATTCTTTAATTTCGGCAGACGGCTGGGAAGGCGGTATTTTAGCCAAAGCCAAAAGCGGAATTTCAATAGACATCGGCAAAGGCAATTCTTTATTTTTAGGAATAAATTTTGGCGTTCAGGGTTTCAACACAATGCTTTCTCAAACTCGCAGCGGGGAAATTTACCACTATAAAGGTACAACATTTTTGCCTGAAATTGGAATTTCTGCGGCAATTATGTTTTAAATTTTAATGATAATTATTTTTTTATATAAAAAAACCCTCGAAATTCTTTAGGAATTCGAGGGTTTTTGCATTTTCAATACCTTGATTTTGTGTACTGTTCGCGTGGCAACGACTCTTTTACAATGAGTTTTCTGCCTTCAAGTTCTGCTTCGTTGAGTTCTGCAATGGCTTTGCTTGCTGCCTCATCGTCGGGCATTTCTACAAAACCAAAACCTTTTGAGCGACGTGTTTCGCGGTCGGTAACAATACGGCACGAATC